>Ga0209347_1003384_pt1 | contig 18711 bp, 17 predicted proteins | sample AutmiccommuBRH23_FD_187382 | JGI IMG/M metagenome (GOLD analysis project Ga0209347, IMG submission 187382) | Deep subsurface microbial communities from Mt. Terri, Switzerland - Autotrophic microbial communities BRH/23 (SPAdes) (version 2) | ecosystem: Environmental > Aquatic > Deep subsurface >...
CCTCGAGCCCGACCCCTCCCTTTCGGAAAAAAACAATCAACGGGAACAGGCTGAACTGGTGCGGATCCGTTCGACGCTTTCAGATGCGGATATTTCCCGTCTCCGGGAAGAGGCCGAGCAGCTGGTTCAATTCCAGGAATTCGACGAGGATGATTCCATCCTCCCGACGCTGGAACTCGAGGACATTTCACCGGATATAAAAATTGTTCAGGAACCGGCCGAACGGAGCGACATCGGCACCCGCTGCTACGAGCAACCGACTGCGGGAATTTTCTACTTCACATCCTACATGGGGTTGAATCCCCTCCCCCCGGAGCTCGTCCCCCTGGTTCCGTTTTTCTGTTATGCCATTACGCACGCCGGAACCGCTGAATTCGACTACGTGGAAATGGCCCGGCGGATCGATCAGTATACCGGCGGGGTGGGGCTGTCGGTCTCCGCGGGAAACCGGTTTTCCGAATCCGGCGACATCTGCATGCCGATGGTCGGCTTTTCCGGCAAATGCCTCTCCCGGAATATCGGCAACATGTTCGACATCTTCGACCAGGTCTTCACCGGCTATGCCTTCCGCGATCTTGCCCGGTTAAAGAACCTGCTCCTGGAGGTCCGGTCCGATATCGAATCATCGGTCGTCCATAATGGGCACCGGCTGGCGATATCCCTTGCGGCAAGAAATTTTTCCAAATCCGCCGCCTTGAACGAAACTTGGCATGGCATTCACCAGTTGAAAACGATCAAACAGCTTACCGAGGATCTGTCGGAAAAACGGCTTGAAGCGATTGCCGAAGACCTAAACCGGATCGCCCGGGCGATTTTCCATCGCAACAACATCCAAACCGCCCTCATCGGCGAAAAGGGTGATCTCGATACGGCAATCGGTCATACGGAAGCGATTTACGGCAAACTCGGCACAATCCAGGACGCGGGGTTCGCCGCGCCATCCGATCCCCGGGAAAAAGAAACCCCTTACGAGGGGTGGAGTACATCGACCGCTGTCTCCTTTGTGGCCAAGGTACTCGAAATGCGGCGGATGGATCATCCGGACGCCCCCGTTCTGGCGGCGCTCAGCAAGCTGCTGAAGTCAATGTTCCTTCACCGGGAAATCCGGGAAAAAGGGGGCGCCTACGGTGGGTTTTCCGCCTACCAGATGGAAAACGGCCTGTTTTACTTCGGATCCTACCGGGACCCCCATATTGCCAATACCCTTTCCGTTTACGATGCCGCCGCTGAATTCATCGTTTCCGGGCAGTATACGGCGGAAGATATTAAGGAAGCTTTACTGCAGGTCTGCGCCGATCTCGACCACCCCGATGCCCCCGGGGCCGCCGCTTCCAAGGCGTTTTACCGCAGCCTCATCGGGTTGTCGGACGACATGAGAAGAGCGTTCAAAAAAAACCTGCTGACGATCACTCGCGAACAGATGCAGGAGGTGGGACGCACCTATTTTATCAATCCGGAAACTCCCCCCGCCGTGGCGGTCATTTCAAACGAAGATGACCTGAAGGCCGCCAATGCAAAGCTCAAAACTCGCCTGAGAGTGTATAAGATATAAGGGAAAGAAGAAGAAGAAAACCAGAATCCAGAAGCCAGAATCCAGAAGAAAACCCGGTCGAGTAAAATGATTCCGATTGAAACTACACGATCACTCGGAGTCGCTGGCTCCCAAGTTCCAGCTTGGGAGCCCGTATAAATCGGAATGGATTAATTTTATACCCCCCGTCCCGACCTTTCCCCTCAAGGGGGGAAAAGGAACCTCTTCGACGCCGCTCCTGCTTCTTGATGAAACTGGCTGCCGGCTGCGTTGTCTTCTGGATTCTGGATTCTGGATTCTGTCTTCCGACTCCTCAGCTTTCCCTAACTAAGAATTTCCCGCAATTCTTCCGCTGCCTCTTTCGAAAGCGTCCCTTTTGCCCGGGCTACGGCGATCGTTTCAATTCCCAGCATCGTATAAAGGGGAAGGAGTGGGGGGGCCTTGTCGACTAATTCAGACACGTGCGACCGGACAACCGCCACATCCCCCCTGGCAATAGGGCCGGTCAAGGCTAGGGGAATTCCCGCGTTCTCGATATTTACCAACGTCCCTTCGATAAGGGGTTTCAGTATTCCGAACATGTTGGCGGACCGCACCCCGGAAGCAAGGAGCAACTGGATGGCCATGTTCATCAGCGTTACCAGGTAGTTGGAGGCGACCACGGCCGAGGCATGGTACAGGACCTTCCCCTCGGTATCGATCCCAAATGGGATGGCGCCAAGATCCTGCGCCATTCTCCGGGCGCATTCCACCGCAGCCGGCTCGCCTTCGATTCCCATCATGATTCCGGCAAATGGGTTGACGTTCATCTGCTCCGCCGCAAAACTCTGGAGGGGGTGCATGCTGCCGATCACCGCACCCGTGGATTTCAAGGAAGCAAGTTCGGCCGAGGACAATGCCCCGCTGCAGTGGAGGACGACTGTCCCGCTCTTTAACACCACCCTTGCGGCGATCCGTTCGGCCACCCCGCGAATGGCATGATCCGGCGTGGTGATCATAATGATGTCGGCATTAACTATAACCTCAAGCGGGTCGGATGATATTGCGCCGCCGAACCCCGCCGCCTCTGCTGCTTTTCTTGCCGATTCCAGGGACCGACTGGCGAACCCCACCGGACGATAACCCTTCATGGCCAGATGACGGGCCAATGCCATGCCGACACGGCCACACCCCACGACAGCAAATTCGGGTTTCATGAAAATCCCCCTTTATGGTTTCACGCCAAAATGAAGATAACCGCCTGTCACCGGGCTGTCGATCACCCGGAAGTTCAAAAACCGAACATTTGCTCGATTTTTAATTGACACCTCCTGCCGGAAAAGTCCATAATCTTTCGTATGAATCGTCAGGGAATCAAAATGGAAAAATCAATTATTGCCATTGTCGAGACCACCCCCACCGGAATCCATCCGGTCAGCTTCGAAGTGATCGCATTTTCCGAACGCATCTCAAAATTTACCGGCCAGCCAATAACCGTATGCGTGATCGGAAATGCTATCGATGAAATGATCGAATCACTTGCGGCATCAACGGGATCCAATGTATTGGGTATTTCCATTCCCGGATGGGATGGTTACAATCCGGAATGTCATGTCGAATCTCTTGCGCGGGCACTTTCAGAACGGGTTCCCGCGTTCATCTGCGTTCCCCACACAGCTCAGGGGATTGATTTCGCTCCGGTCCTCGCGGCGCGCATGGACGGTTCCTGTATTACCGGCGTGGAAAATATCGCTTCAACCAGTGAAGGGATCACGTTTACCCGCCGGATATTGAACGGAAAAAAAGTAGCCCGAATCTCCGCCTCTGCCAGTCCGGCGGTTTTGACCGTGCAACCCGGGGTGTTCAAACCCGAAAATGGACGGGCACGGTCAATCCGGGGGGTCGGGGAAAAAATTACCGTTCCTTATAATTCCAGCCGGGTAGAGCGTCTTGGCAACAAGGCGGCCAAAACAGACCAGGGCTCACTGACGACAGCTGAAATTGTCATCGCTGCCGGAAACGGTATCGGCGATCCGGATAATCTGAAGTGGATCGAGACATTGGCCGGATGTTTTTCCCGGGCCGCTATCGCCGGATCGCGCCCGGTCTGCGATAGAAAGTGGCTCCCCTACAGTTGCCAGGTCGGGATCACCGGGGCCCTGGTGCGCCCCAGACTCTACATAGCCTGCGGGATTTCCGGGGCCACGCAGCATATCGCGGGCATGCGGGAGGCCGGATTCATCGTGGCCATCAACACGGACCCGAACGCCGCGATCCTCAATTTCGCCGATGTTTTCATTATCGAGGACTTGCGAACGTTCCTCCCGGTCATGATTGAACGGCTGGAATCCCGGCCGGAATCACCCGAAGCATTTCCCAGCCAATAGAATTATTAGAATCCTCTTGTAATGCATCTACTTGCCGTTTATCAGGGGGTTTGAAATAAAACAACAGATATGCTATACGGTACGCGAACACCACCCGACCGGATACATATCCAAGCACCCATGATTGGACAATACATGTTATGACCGATCGTGCCGCCCCCGACATCGCACGTCTGCAGGAGACCCTCGAAGCGCTCGAAGACCGGGACCATAAGTTCCGCCTGATCACCGAACTCATACCGGACCTGATCTGGTTTCTATCGGTCCGGACCATGTGCTTGACGTATATCACCCCATCGGTCCTTCAACTTCTCGGCTACACCCCCCAAGAGGTGATGAAAATCCCCTTCAAGGAGATCCTTCTTCCGGAATCTTCCGAATCCGCGGTAAATTACCTGAAGACTGAAATCCAAAGAATCCGGGCCGGCGTCAGCACTCCCTCGAAAACCCATACCCTGGAAATCGGCTATCTGGCCAAAAACGGGGCCACCGTATGGGCGGAAATCACCGCTGTCGGTCATGTCGACCGGAACGGGAAATTCAAGGAAATCCTTGGCGTATCCCGGGACATCACCAAGCGGAAAGCCGCCGAAGGCGCCCTTCGGAAAAGTGAAGAACGGTACCGCACGTTGTTTGAATCTTCCATGGACGCCATCTACATCACCAATCGGGACGGCGCCTTCATCGAAGCGAATCCGGCGGCAGTCCACCTTTTCGGTTTCAATGCCCGGGAGGAGTTGCTGAATACCCCGATCCAGGAACTCTATTCCGATCCCGGTGAACGGCAAAAATTCCAGGACGATATTGAAAAGTGCGGTTTCGTCAAGGATTATCCACTGAAAATGAAGACCAAAGACAGTTCAATGATGGATTGCCTGATCTCATCGACCATCTGGATGTCCGAAAATGGCAAGGAAATGGGTTATCAGGGGGTCATCCGGGATATGACGGAACAGAACCGGCTGAAGGCGCAACTCCTGCAAGCCCAGAAAATGGAGGCCGTGGGAACTCTCGCCGGAGGGATCGCCCACAATTTCAACAATATTCTCATGACCATCCAGGGGAACACCTCGTTGATGATGATGAAGACCCCACCGGATCACCCCTATTATCAGAAAATGAGAAAGATCGAGCAGTATATCCAGTATGGGTCGGAACTCAGCAACCAACTGCTCGGCTTCGCCCGGACCGGTTCTTCGGAAATGAAGGCGACCGGCATCAATCGGTTGGTCGAAAGCTGTTCCCGAATGTTCTCGCGTTCCAAGCGGGAAATCAGCATTCTGACCGATCTGGGGGAGAACCTCTGGCCCGTGCTGATCGACCGGGGGCAGATGGAGCAGGTATTTTTGAACTTGTTCGTCAATGCCTGGCAGGCCATGCCCCGGGGGGGTAAAATATATGTCCATACCGGCAATATCCACTTGGCGGAATGCCAGATTGCGACATTTCAAGAGCGTTCGGGACGCTTTATCAAAATATCGGTGACCGATACCGGCATCGGGATGGATGAAGGTATCCAGCAGAAAATCTTCGACCCGTTTTTCACCACGAAAAAACATGGCGAAGGGACCGGCCTCGGACTTTCCACCGTTTACAGCATTGTCAAGCAGCACAAAGGGTACATCACGGTTTACAGCGAACCGGAAAAGGGAACAACCTTTAATCTCTACTTACCGGCAACCGAAAGACGACTGGAAGCGGAACGGGCGGGGACGGCGCACGAGATCCCGGTGGCTGGAGACGAAACGATCCTGGTCGTCGATGACGAACCGATCATCACGGAAACCGGGCAAGTGATGCTGGAAGAACTCGGGTATACCGTTCTGACCGCCCGGAGCGGGGCCGAGGCCGAACGGCTTTTTCGGGAACACCGGGATCGCATCCATCTTGTGGTGCTGGACATGATCATGCCGGATCTGGGGGGGAGCGATACCTTCGACCGCCTTAGGGATATCGATCCCGGCATCCGGGTTCTGTTGTCCAGCGGCTACGGCCTGAACGACCAGGCCGCCGCCATCCTCGAACGCGGCTGTAACGGGTTCATCCAGAAACCGTTCAATCTGGCCGAGCTTTCCCGCAAGATAAGGGGAATTCTTGACGTGAGTAGCTATCAGACACCCTGCTGAATCGTTCCGATGCGCCAGTCGACCGGCATCCCGTTCGTCACCACGGCGGCGACATGGTCATCGAAATAAAACTGCCCGATAGCCCACCGCTTGTTTCCAAACCGGACGATCAGGTTCCGCTCATCCGGGATTTCAATAACCCGGCAGCGGAAAATATCCGGATAACGGCCGCCGGCTGCCTTTACCACCGCTTCCTTAGCCGTCCACAGCCTGAAAAAAAATAGGTCGCTCTCCAGAGAGAGCGACCGTTCCATTTCATCCGCAACCCGGTGGAGAAGCTTCCGCTCGACCGGCCGGACCGGTTCCACATCAATCCCCACCGGACCGTTTGCCACCACGCCGGCCACATACGCCGGTTTATGGGAAAGCGACCAGAAAATTCCATTTTCCGGGATGGGGCAGCCGTCCGGGCGGGAATGCATCGCCTCGAGAACCGCCCCGGACCTTTCCGCGGAAAGCTGAACGGCCCGGCGGGCCAGGCGGCTCAGCTGACCTGACCGGTCTCGGCCCCTGAGCGCCTGCATTTCTTGGGGGACCGGGAGTATGTAAGGGCGGAGGATATCCATCGAAATATCATTTCTTTTCCGACGCACCCGCCTCGAAGGTGATGATGATGTCGGCGACTGTGGCCCCTTTTCCCTCTTCATGGACGAACAGGGGGTTGATATCGAGTTCCTTGATCTCCGGATTGTCGGTGACCATGTTTGACAAACCGACCAGGAGTTGTTCAAGCCGGGTGATGTCCGCCTTCGGCTTTCCCCGGAATCCGGTGAGCATCTCGAACCCCTTGATGCTGCTGATCATGCGCCGGGCGTTGTTCCGACCGATAGGGGCCAGGCGGAAGGTGACGTTCTTGAACAATTCCACATAGATGCCGCCGAGCCCGAACATGATCAGGTGCCCGAACCCCGGGTGCTTGTTGATACCCAGAATAACTTCCTGCCCCGGGGGAACCGTTTTCTGGATCAGGACCCCCTCGATGAACGCAGTCGGATCATACGCCTCGGCATTTTGAATAATCCGGGCATAAGCGGTTTCCACCGCTTCCCGTTCTTTCAGCCCGAGGACGACCCCCCCTGCATCGGATTTGTGCAGGATCTGGGGTGAGACGATCTTCATTACCACGGGAAAACCGATCCGTTCGGCTTTAGCGCCGGCTTCTTTCGCGGAATGGGCGATTTCCATGTCCGGCAGGTCAAACCCGTAGCACTGGAGCAATTCTCCACCGTCAGACTCTCCAAGTACGGTCCTGCCGCTCTCCAGGCATTCCCGGACAATCCGCCGGGCGCGTTCCCGGTCGAAATCGATGTCGAACTGGGGGAGAATTTTCCGGGTCAGCCATCGCGTCGCCTCGTAGAGTTTTCCGATGGCCCGGGCGGCATTCTCCGGAAACTGGTAAACCGGAACCCGGTTTTCAAGGAGGTAGTTGACCCCCGCGGAGACATCGACCACTCCCATGAAGCAGCAGATAATCGGTTTGGAGGTGTTCCGGTAGATCGCGACGATCGCCTTTGCCGTGCCGATCGCATCGGTCATCGACTGGGGGGTCAGGATCATCAACACCCCGTCGACCCCGTCATCATTGATGACCGCCTCAAGAGCATGATGGTAACGGTCGCTCGACGCATCCCCGATGACATCCACCGGGTTGTTGAAATTGGCCGTGGGGGGCAGATACTTGCGGAGAATGGCGTCGGTTTCCGGGCTGAAACGTGCCAGTTTCAGCCCGGACATTTCGGTCATGTCCGTGGCAATGATGCCGGGCCCGCCCGCATTGGTGATGATGGCCACCCGGTTTCCCCGGGGGATGCGATTTGCGCCGAATGCGCTGGCGTAGTCGAACAGATTGTCGACGGTATCGACCCGAATGATTCCCGTTTCATCGAAAATTGCATTGTAGACGGCCTCCGTCCCGGCGATCGAACCGGTATGGGAGGCGGCGGCCGCGGCGCCGGCGGTTGTCTTCCCCGACTTGATGACCAGGATCGGTGTGGGCCGGTGACCGGAAGTGATATGCTTGACCTGCTCCATGAACCCTTCGCGCATCCGGAGTTCTTCCATGTAGATCATGATCACGTGGGTTTCCGGGTCTTTGTGGTAATACCGGAGCAGGTCGAGTTCATCGATATCGGCCTTGTTCCCGATGGAGACGAACTTGGAAAACCCGAACCCCCGGGACTGGGCGAAATCGAGCACCGATGTGCAGAGCGCACCACTCTGGGAAATAAAGGAAATATTGCCTTTCTGGGGCATATGGGTTGAAAAACTGGCGTTCAGCCGCACATCCGGACTCGGGTTGATTACACCGAGACAGTTTGGACCGATCAGGCGGATGCCGGCCTCCCGGCAGACAGCGGCGATCTCGTCTTCTATTTTCGCCCCTTCCCCACCAACCTCTTTGAAACCTGCCGATACAATGACGATCCCCTTAACCCCCTTGGCCGCACAGTCCCTGACCGCCTGAAGGGCTCCTTGCGGCGGCAGGATGATCATTCCGAGATCAATATCGTCCTTGATATCCTTGACGGATGGATACGCCGGCACACAAAGGATGGAGCGGGCCGCGGGATTTACCGGATACAACGTTCCCTGGAATTCACCCCGGAGAAGGTTGGCGAAAATATCATGACCGACCTTCCCTTTGGTGGTCGATGCACCGATTACAGCAACGGATTTGGGTTGAAATATGGCATCCAGTTTATCCATATCGATCTCCTTTCGAATTTCCAATTTGCAGTTGATTCAGCTGCAAAATGGAATCAGCTCTCGTCTTCCGCCATGTCCAGTTTAATTTCCAGAATTTTCTGGTACACTTCATTTTTTGTCAAATGATAACGTTTCGCCAGCATTCCCGCAAGCCGGGAAACCGGAATATCATCTTTTAAAATCAAATCCTTAATTACCGAATCGAGCGATTCCGGCGTTTGATCGTCATCCGGATTTCGGCCGGATACCAGGAGGGTGACCTCCCCCTTGATGCTCTCGCGGTCTTTCAAGCGGGCGATGATGTCGCTGATCCGCCCATGCAGGAATTCTTCATGCATCTTGGTCAGCTCACGACCCAGGACAGCCTGCCGGTCCCCCATTTGCTCGAAAATGGCGTCGAGCAGCACGAGGACCCGCCGGGGCGATTCGTAAAATATCAATGTTTCGCTCCGAAGGGCGAGTTCCTTGAGGAGGCTGTCGCGTTTCCCTTTTTTCCGGGGTGGAAAACCGATGAAGGAAAAGGTATCGGAGGGGAGCCCGGAAGCGGAGAGCGCGGTCATGGCCGCGGACACACCGGGTATGGGGACAACCGGAATTCCCTGTTCGACTGCCCGGGTGACCATCCGGTATCCGGGATCTGAAACCGTGGGGGTCCCCGCATTGGAGACCAGGGCCACGGATTTGCCGGCCATCAGTTTCCTGACAAGCTGGTCGGCACGTTCGGCTTCATTGTGCTCGTGGCAGGAAACCAGCGGCGCCTGAATTCCGTAATGGGCCAGAAGACCGGCCGTATGGCGGGTATCCTCCGCCGCGACCATATCGACCGATTTCAGAACATCAAGGGCGCGCAGGGTGATATCGCCCCGGTTGCCAATAGGGGTGGCGACGATATAAAGTATCCCCCCGGGGGATGGTGGATGGTTATTCATAGGCAAATTCAAAAGCATTACGGAAAAGTTCGATCCGGTCGCCCTGGTCACCGGAACTGACGGCAACCACGTCGAAACGGGCCTTTTCCCCGATTTTTCCCGTCGTTTTCAGGTATCCGAGCGCCACCATGGAGATTTTCCGCTGTTTGACCCTGTTCACCGATGCCTTAGCCGGCCCGAACCGGTCCGACCGGCGGGAGCGGACCTCGATGAAGACAATCGTTCCGTTTTCCTCGGCAACGATATCGATTTCACCGTAGTGGTTGCGGTAATTGGTTTCGCGAATCCGGTACCCGTTCTTTTCGAGAAACCGGGCCGCCAGATTTTCACCGAACCTGCCGTATTGTTGTCGACTATTTAACATGAGCGAAATGGTAAACCGCCGTAAGCACGTTCAACCCAGAAAGATCCGAGCAAAATTGTCGCGAGCATACCGCAACCATTCAAATCCATGAAGAAGATGCAGCATATTTAAAACAGGGCCTGCTGCCGTAATGCCGGAAGAACTCCCCTGAAGCTGCGCCGGTGAATGGGACAGCAGCCGAATTGCGTTATGGCCGCAAGATGGGCTTTGGTGGCATACCCTTTATGCCGGGGAAAATCAAATTCCGGATAATCGATGTGATATTCGGACATTATCCGGTCACGGGTGACCTTGGCGATGATGGAAGCGGCTGCGATCGACACGCATTTTGCGTCCCCATCGATGAGCGCTTCCTGGGGAAGGATCAAAGAGGTGCAAAAATTCCCGTCGATATAGAGGAAATCCGGCTGGGGCTTGAGATTTCGAACCGCCATGATCATGGCGGCCAGGGATGCCTGGAGGATGTTGATCCGGTCAATTTCGACAGGGTCGATAATGCCGATGCCTATGGAGACAGCATGCCGGTAAATGTCGTCATACAGGCAATCCCGTGTCTTTGCTGTAAGGCACTTGGAATCGTTCACCCCGGGAACGGCGAAGGAGTCGGGGAGGATGACGGCGGCGGAAACGACCGGTCCGGCGAGCGGCCCCCGACCGGCTTCATCCACCCCCGCGATCCGGGAATAACCGTTCTGCCGGGCCTGGTATTCAAACGCCCGGAGATCGCAGATTTCCAGCATCTTGCAGGTATTCCGGTGAAGTAGCAGGTGAGCGAAATGGGCCCTTATACCGTTTGACCCGCCATGCCGGTTTCCGGGGGAAATGATTCCACCCGGAAGCCGGACCGATGGCATTGTAGAACCGGAGCAGGCGCTGACAGCCGACCCGGTTTCCAACCCGCTTTACTTCCGCCGCAGTTTCATCCGGGCGGCTTTTTCCTTCAGATTGCGCAGGTAATAGATTTTTGAACGGCGGACACGTCCTTTTTCCACGATTTCGATTTTATCGATTGCAGGGGAATGCATCGGGAATATCCGTTCCACCCCGATCCCGTAGGAAACCTTGCGGACCGTGAACGTCGCGTTTGTGGTGCCGTTTTTCTTGCCGATGACGACGCCCTGGAACACCTGAACCCGTTCCTTTTCACCTTCCCGGATCCGGACATGGACTTTGACCTGGTCTCCCGGGGAAAAGTCGGCTAAATCCATACGGAGTTGTTCTCTTTCGATCTGTCTGATAATGTCCATGTTAACCTCTCGAATGTTTAATCGATCCCGGTCATGGGCCGACCGGATCCGTTTACAATATTTCCTGTTCCCCTGATATCCTGTCGAGTATGATCGCCGCCGCCGACCGGACCGACAGGTGATTATACCCTGTCTTCCCCCTTATCGGCACCAGCACGTGATCCACACTTTCCATGAATTCTCCGGTCAGTCCCCACGCCGTTCCGAATACGAGCAGGTAAGACCGATCGGTCATTTCCAGCATCCGCCGGAAATCCAGAAACGTTATCCGCTTCGGGTCGTCCGCGGCGCTCGTGGCCACGATATGGACGGGCATCCCGGTCGCCTTCCGGATTTCAGCCACGGCATCGCTCAGGTATGCACGCACCCGGATCAGGTCAAGGGCTTCCCGCCGGTCCGGATTGAATTGCGCCCCGACGCCTTCCTGCCAGTGGGACACGATTTTTCCCGCCAGCTCCTGCTGGTCGAAAAGCGGTGTTATTACGTAGTATGCGCCGACCCCGTAGGTGCGGCCCGCCCGGGCGATATCATGGAGATCGAGATTTGTGATCGCCGAGGCGATGATATCGCCGTCCTTGTTTTTGACCGGGTAGTGGAGCAGGGCCAGGTAGAGCCTACTCGGCGATAAGGGTTTCAAGATAACGGCACCACTTTTTTAAAACCTGCTTTTCCCGGTCGCTCAGCGCTTTATGTTCCATCAGGTCCGGCCGCTTCAGAAACGTCCGGATCAGGGACGATTCAAGGCGCCAGTCCTCAATCTGCCGGTGATTGCCGGAAAGAAGCACATCCGGAATCGCTTTTCCCTCGAAGACCGGTGGCCGGGTATAGTGCGCATGTTCCAGCATCCCGTCGGAAAAGGAATCGGTTTCGGCGGAATCCTCGTTTCCCAGCGTACCGGGAACCAGGCGGGTGACCGCATCAATGATCACCATGGCAGCCAGTTCTCCGCCGGTCAGGACGTAGTCCCCGATGGAGATTTCATCATCGATATAGTCTTCGTAAACCCGTTCGTCAACCCCTTCGTAACGGCCGCAGACAAAAATCAGTCCCCCGCACCGGGCAAGGGACTGCGCCATCTCCTGGTTGAACGGCCTTCCCTGGGGCGACAGCAGAATGGTTCTCGCCTCCGGGATAACCTGCTTCGCGTAGGTGATCGCCCGGGCCAGGGGTTCGGGCTTCATCACCATCCCGCTTCCTCCGCCATAGGGCCGGTCATCCGTCACCCGGTGCCGCCCTTCGGCGAAATCCCGGAGATCGACCGGTCTGACGGTAATCCGTCCACTTTCGACCGCCCGGCGAACAATCCCGTGCGCCACGAAAGGATTGAACATTTCGGGAAAGATGGTCAGGATGGTAAATTGCATTCCCCGCCCCTACAACCCTTCGGGCAGGTCGACATGCATCCGCCTGGTTTCGAGATCAATAGCGATGACCACGGATGCAATGGCCGGTATTAAAATTTCAGCATCCCCGTTTCTGACCACGAATACGTCGTTGCTTCCCGTTTCGATCATTTCGGCAACACGACCGATATAGACGTCCTCCCGGGTAAATACGTCCAAGTCGATCAGATCGAACCAGTACCACGAATCCGATTCAGTTTCCGGCAGGTCCGACCGGCGAATGCACAACTCTTTACCGACCAGTGTTTCCGCGGCATCCCGGTCGTCTATCCCGTCGAACGCCATTCGGAGAATTTGCTTATACGGCTGGGCCTTTTTAATCGTTAAAGGCCGGTGATCACCGTCTTGATATTTGACCAGAATCCGTTTTCCCGGATGAAAAGGGCCCAGCGATTCGGCTGAGGAAATAGCCTTTACCTCACCCTTTAATCCGTGTACCCCCACGATCTTCCCGATCGGAAGGATACGATCCGGAGTCATTTCCCTAGTCTTCGATGATTTCAAGAACCGTCCGTTTTTTGACCTTTGCAGACGCAGCATTCAGTATCGTACGCATGGCGCGTGCGGTGCGACCTTGTTTTCCGATCACTTTTCCCAAGTCCTCCTTGGCCACTTTCAGCTCCAGCACAGCGGTCTGATCGCCTTCGACTTCCGTCACCTTCACTTCGTCAGGATTGTCCACAAGCGCCTTGGCAATGTACGTGATCAGCTCTTTCATCGGTCCATCTCCTTTAGTGGCTGCAGGGATTTGCGGATTATGTGGTCAAATCCGTAGACTACGCCGACTTTGCTGCTTTATAATACCCTTCTTTCTTCAAAAGACTTTTGACCGTATCGGTCGGAATCGCCCCGTTATCGATCCAGTAGGCAATCCGTTCCGGCTTCAGGGTCACCAGCATCGGTTCCTCGATCGGGTTATACGTCCCCACGGTTTCCAGAAACCGGCCATCTCTCGGGTAACGGCCATCCGCCACCACAATTCGATAAAACGGTCTTTTTTTCGCACCATGTCTGGCCAATCTGATTTTCACTGCCATAAGCCCATTTCTCCTTTAAAAAGGCATCATACCACGGGTAAGTCCGCGCATCATACCGCCCTTGTTTATTTTCTTAAGCATCTTGAGTACCTGGTTATAATTTTTCAAAAGGATGTTGACATCCTGGACCGTGGTGCCGCTCCCTTTTGCAATCCGTTTCCGCCGGTTGCCGTTGATGATGTCGTGCTTCCGTCTTTCCTGGGGCGTCATGGAATTGATAATCGCCTCGATCCGGACCAGTTCCCGGTTATCCACGTCCACATCCTTGAAATGCTTGCTCGTCCCGATACCGGGGATCATCTTGATCAAATCGGTAATCGATCCCATTTTGCGGACCTGGGCCATCTGGTCCCGGAAATCCTCAAGCGTGAACTCATTTTTACGGAGCTTTTTTTCAAGCGCCGCGGCGTCTTTCTGATTCACCACGCTCTGGGCTTTTTCGATGAACGACAGCATGTCGCCCATTCCCAGTATCCGGGACGCCATCCGGTCGGGATGAAACGGCTCGAGTGCGCTCGCGGTTTCCCCCACCCCGATGAACTTGATCGGTTTTCCGGTCACCGACTTTATTGACAGGGCCGCGCCACCCCGGGCGTCGCCGTCCATCTTGGTCAGGATCACCCCGCCGATGTTCAGTTCGGCGTCGAATGCCTGGGCGATGTTGACGGCGTCCTGGCCGGTCATGGCATCGGCCACCAGCAGGATATCCGATGGGTTGAGCGTTTTCTTGAGCTCGGCCAGCTCGGCCATCAGTTCCTGATCCACGTGGAGCCGGCCGGCCGTATCGAGGATCAGGGTATCGTGCCCCTGGGCATACGCGGCCGCCTTGGCTTCCCGGGCGATGCGCACCGGGTCCATCTCCGGCGTCGAATTGAAGACCGGTACGGAAAGCTGACCGGCCAGCTTCTTGAGCTGCTCGATCGCCGCCGGTCGATAAACATCGGCGGGCACGAGAAACGGCTTGCGCCCCAGCTTCCGCAGGTGCAAGGCCAATTTTCCCGCCGTGGTCGTTTTTCCCGAGCCCTGCAGGCCGACAAGCATTATCGCAACCGGCGCCGGACCCGAAAGCACAAGCCCCTCATTTTTGGAACCCATCAGGGCGGTCAATTCGTCATTGACGATCTTGATCACCTGCTGACCGGGGGTCAGGCTCGACAACACCTCCTGCCCGATGGCCCGCGCCTTTATATCGGCGATCAGCTGTTTGACCACCTTGTAATGGGCATCGGCTTCCAGAAGGGCCATCCGGACTTCGCGCAGCCCCTCCTCGATATTTTTTTCGGTGAGCTTCCCCTGTCCCTTGAGCTTTTTAAAAACGCCGTTTAATTTGTCGCTTAAATTATCAAACATATTCCGGATTCAAGTTTCTCGGGTAAAAATTAATCCGATGAAATTAATATTTACGCGTTGTCATGTCAAGCATAATGATTTATTGTGCAATCATTATAATAATTCGGCTTTTTCAGGAGAGCAAAAAATTTACCGTCCGAGCGACACACCGATCCCGCCGATACACCTGCCTATAAAAGGTTGCATGCAATAAAACAAGACTTATGACAACATCATCCGAAAAGATCGATATTACCGAACTGGAGCGATCGGAACTCGTTTCCTGGTTTGATCATCATGGGATGCGCCCGTTTCGGGCAGACCAGGTGATGCGGTGGCTTTATCACCGTTCCGCGGTTTCCTTCGACGACATGACCGACCTCGGCAAGGACCTTCGCACGCAACTCGACAGCCGTTTCCGGATCCGGCCGCTTCCGGTGGTAACGGAGAAAACCGCACCGGACGGTACCCGGAAGTTTCTTTTCGAACTCGCAGACGGCAACCGGATCGAAACCGTGTTAATCCCCGAAAAGGACCATCATACGGTATGCATCTCGACCCAGGTGGGGTGCGCCATGGGATGCCGGTTCTGCATGACGGCCCAGGGCGGGCTCACCCGCAACCTGACCCAGGGGGAGATCATCGGCCAGGTTCTCGCCGCCGGCCAGCGGTGCACGGACGACAAACGCCTGACCAATATCGTCCTCATGGGAATGGGTGAACCGCTGGCCAATTACGACAATGTCATTCGCGCCATCCGGCTTATCACGGATGCGGAGTGCGGATTGCAGTTCTCGGTCCGGCGGGTGACCCTCTCGACAGCGGGGCTGGTCCCGAAGCTGGCCGAGATGGGACGGGACACGCGGATCCGATTGGCCGTTTCCCTCAACGCCACCGAAAATGCCACCCGGGACCGGCTCATGCCGATCAACCGCATCTACACGATGGAAGCCCTCCTTGAAGCCTGCAGACACTATCCGCTCGCCCCGAGGGATCGGATCACGTTCGAGTACATCCTGATCAAGGGGGTCAACGACTCACCCGCCGATGCCCGCCGGCTGGCCCGGCTGCTGGCGCCGATCAAGGCCAAGATAAACCTCATTCCGTTAAACGCCCACGACGGTTCGGAATACGAACGGCCGGCGCAACCGGTCATCGATGCGTTCCAGTCGATCCTCACGGACAAGCATTACACGGCCATCATTCGGTGGAGCAAGGGGACAGAAATCGCGGCCGCCTGCGGGCAGCTGCGGGGGATGGCAACGTAAAAAAGCATCGTGCTCGTGCTCGTGCTCGTAATCGTAATCGGGTTTTGAAGTTCCGTTTACGCATTTGATTACGCGCACAAATTCGAAACATTTCCTTGGAAATGCTTTACAATATATGAACGCCCCGCGCGGTTTTGCGACAGGGCGTTTTTTTGTTCCAGGGGATAAATCAGAACTTGTACACCAGGTCAATCTGGTAACGATCAACATCCTGGTCGAGATCCCGCTCCAGCGGTTCATAGAAAAAAGCGGTGGTATTGAATTCCATGTGTTTGGTCAATTTATAGCCGGCTTCAATCTTGAATCCCTTGATGTCCGTATCATTCAAACCTGATCCGAAGTCGCTGTCCCGGATATCCGCAATGGCCGCATCGGCGGCGATTTGCGCGTATTCCACGGCAAAACCGAACCGGTCGATTTCGGCAGCGACACCCAGCAGCCAGCCCAGATTTTCATCTTCCGGATCCAGAGTCGGCGCCAGGTCGCCCAATGCCGTCTGGCCGGCATCCCCTTCCGCACCGAAATTGTAAAAGATATGACCGTAAGGATTGATCTCAAACCGATCAGTCTCGACAGTATAGGAAAGCAGGAGATCGGCGATCTGGTATTCGTAATCCGGGTCCAGGTTGAGGGCATAATCCCCGTCCGCCCGCTCTTCCACTATTCGAATGCTGTCGTGGACATTGAAAAAACCGACCGCCGCCAGCAGACCGCCGGATTCGATACCGGCCTGTACCGCATTCATCTCCGCGATATCCCGATCGATATACCGCACCTGGTAATATCCTGCGGTGAGGAAGAACGGTTCCAGCAGCAACTGGGCCGTAAACCCGGCCGGACGGACATCCGGGTCCCACAGCGCCATGGTGGAGTGGAAGACATTTTTCTGCTGGCCCGCGATGAAGACGAAGTTGTCAAATTTATGAAGGGCGTAAGCATAATCGAGGCGGATATCGCCGGTTTCGAAAATCTCTTCATCGGAATAGGTGTCATTGGTGGAATTCCCCTCCAGGTCTCCCGTGGCCAGTCCTGCGGCGATTTCCCATTTCTCCGAAGGGTTCAGCCACTTCATCCCGAGCCGGAAACGCTGCCGCAACCGGTCCTGGGGATCGTTCGCCGCATCGTCGTTGTCCTGGTAATCGTAGCGAATCCGAAGATCGCCGTTGATCGTCATCCCCTCCAGGAAATCACTGACTTCAACCTGGGCGGTTGCGGTGAACGGCAGGCTTAGAAGGAAGCCGGTCAGCAGAATGAAAAATACAAGTTGTCGCTTCAGTACCATCGATTCTCCTCCTTATTTCAGTTGTGAACGTTTCAATCGGGATAAAAAAACTAAATGGTAAGTACGATATCAACTTGTCGGATCCGTGAAGTGAACGTTACATTTTAGTGACATTGCCGGGTTTAAACGCTTGATTCGAAGAAAAAAGGGGGGATCGAATTACGATCTTGAATTAAGATTACGGTAGGTTCGAAAGTCCGCCATTAAGATTCTAGATAATTCGGTAATAACGGCTCGTAAAAAACAATCAAATTCAGGTTGGCAAGGCGGTGTGCCGGTTCAGGAAATGGAGGGATTGAATTCCCGGACCGCCTTGCGAAGCCGGGCGAGTGCGTCTCCACCCGGTCGCGGGGCATACCGGAGCTGGACGTAACAACCGGTAATGTCTGTTATCGGGTCCCGGAGATCCGGCCGTTTCCGGATGACAAACGCGGCGTAATCTCCCGGTCCCTGGCTTGGGGATTTGGGCAGCCCGATCCGGGCCAGTTTTTCGCAGAACCTGTTGTAAAGTATTTTGACAAGATCCGGTCCGGCCCGGACCGCGCGGAGATGAACCAGGAGATACCCGCACCCGAGAAGAATGACCAGAAGGATCATGAGGGCAACCCCCTTTGCCGGACCGGCCCATGATCCGTCCGTGTTGATTCCGATCCGCTCGAGAAAGGCCCGCTGCTGATCGTGGGAATACCCCGAAAACCACGTCTCCCATTGCAGGCTGATCGAATCCCAGGTAAAGCGAACGGGATTGATGAATAAACCGAAAAAATTTCCGACCCGTCCATCCGCCAGGAAACCGCCGGCCGGACCGGCGGTGATCCGGTCCGGCGCAACCGCCGAGGTCGGATCGACCCGGACCCACCCCTTTTCCCGGTCCCACACCTCCACCCAGACATGGGCATGGGATTGCCGGACGATCAGGTAATCGCCGTACGGGTTGATTTCCCCGCCCAGATACCCTCCCACGATCCGCGTGGGGATATTCGCGGCCCGCATCATGAACGCCAGGGCCGAGGCGTAATGTTCGCAAAATCCCGATTTTGTCCGAAACAGGAAGGCATCGACCGGATCGGCGCCAAGGGCGGGCGGCTTCAGGGAATAGACGAATCCGTTGGTCGTGAAATAG
>Ga0209347_1003386_pt1 | contig 18706 bp, 17 predicted proteins | sample AutmiccommuBRH23_FD_187382 | JGI IMG/M metagenome (GOLD analysis project Ga0209347, IMG submission 187382) | Deep subsurface microbial communities from Mt. Terri, Switzerland - Autotrophic microbial communities BRH/23 (SPAdes) (version 2) | ecosystem: Environmental > Aquatic > Deep subsurface >...
CGCCGACTGACGGCCAGACAGGCCGACACCGTGGACCGGTTGGGCCGCGCCGCGGTCGATCTGCTCAAGCGCGAGGGATTCACCGGGTTGACCGTGCGGCGGGTGGCCGCGGAGGCCGGTGTGGGGGCGGCGACGGCGTACACGTACTTCTCCTCGAAAGAGCATCTGGTCGCCGAGGTCTTCTGGCGGCGCCTCGCCAGTTCGCCGCGGACCACCCACGAGACCGGCGATCCGGCCACCAAGGTGATCGAAGTGCTCGGCCACATCTCGCTTCTGGTCGCCGACGAACCCGAGTTCGCCGGCGCGGTGACCACCGCCCTCCTGGGCAAGGACCCGGACGTCGAGGTGCTGCGACTTCGCATCGGTCGCGACATCCGTGATCGGCTCTCCGACGCGCTGGGCCCCGACACCGATCCGGATGTGATCGATTCTCTGGAGATGCTCTACTCGGGGGCCCTGGTGCGGGCCGGAATGGGATACGCGTCGTACCGGGAGATCGCAGACAGGCTGGAGAAGTCGGCGCGGCTGATGCTGGGCTGACGCTCAGTGAGGTCCGAGTATCGCCGTCGCGGCCTCCACCGCCGGTTCCGCGATGCGGCGCACGTCGCCCCCGTCCTCGACGAGAAGCGCTGTGAGTTCCCGTAATCCGCCGAGCAGGATCAGTGCCATCGGCGGTGAGATCGGGGTCAGCTCCGCCCGGCGGAAGCCGGCGCTGTCGGTGAGGGTGACCAGCATGTCGGTCAGGTGATCCATGGCCAGTCGGTGCAGCGGTCGGGCCACGGCCCCCAGCGCGGGCGCCTCCCGGATCCAGGCGAGGGTGACCGCCGACCGCGCCTCGATGTGCGCGACATACGCGCTGACGGCCTGCCGGATCTGCTGGCGCCACTCGGCCTCCGGGTCGACGCCGGCCTGGATGGACGCGATCAGGTCCTCGTTGTTCCGGCGGAGCAACTCGATCAGGCACTCTTCCTTGCTGGCGAACTGCTCGTAGAACGTGCGCTTGGAGGTCCTGGCGTGGCGCACGACGTCGGCAACGGTGGTCTCGCGATAGCCGCGCTCGCCGATCGAGGAGGCCAGGCCGTCGAGCAGGCGGTCGGCCACGGCCGCCAGCACGGGGGCAGTCACCTGAAAGCCACCTCCCAACACACCCTTGCATCGCCGTGGTACCAAGCGGTACCGTACCGGACATGACCACGGTACACCGCAGTACCACGCGATCGAGCGGGGATGTCCGATGACCGAAACGACGATCACCAATCACCCGTCCGCCCCTCCCGCCGTCACGCCGGCCCTGCCGGTGCGGCTGCCACCCACCCCACCCATCCCGAGGTTCCTGCAGGGCCTGGGCTTCTCGTTCTCGCGGAAGTGGACGATCTCCCAGATCGCGCGCCACTACGGCGACATCTTCACCATGAGAATCCCCGTGTTCGGCCGCACCGTGATCGTCACCGGGCCGGCGCTGGCCAAGCAGGTGTTCATGGCCAACACCGACGACGTCGGCAACATCCTGCCCAACCTGTCGCGGGTGCTCGGTTCGGGTTCGGTGTTCGCCCTCGACGGAACCGATCATCGCCTCCGCCGCAAGTTGCTGACGCCGCCGCTGCACGGCAAGAGCATCAAGAACTACGAGAGCATCTTCGAAGAGGAGACGCTGCGGGAGGCCGCGACCTGGCCGGAGGGTCAACCGTTCGAGACCCTCGAGCCGATGATGCGCATCACGCTGAACGTCATCCTGCGGGCCGTGTTCGGCGCCGACGGCGCACATCTCGACGAATTGCGCCGCATCATCCCGCCGTGGGTCACCCTCGGTTCGCGGCTCGCCGTCCTGCCGATGCCCAGCCGGACCTACGGGCCGTTCAGCCCGTGGGGCCGCCTGGCCTCCTACCGCCGGCAGTACGACGAGGTGATCGGGCGGCTCATCGACGCGGTGGCGGCCGACCCGAACCTCGACGCCCGCGACGACGTCCTCGCGCTGCTGCTACGCAGCACCTACGAGGACGGATCGACGATGTCGCGCCAGGACGTCGGCGACGAACTGCTCACGTTGCTGGCCGCGGGACACGAGACCACCGCCGCCACGATGGGCTGGGTGTTCGAGCGCATCAGCCGCCACCCGGATGTCCTCGCCAAGCTGGTGGCGGAAGCCGACACCGACGGCAACGAGTACCGCCAGGCCACCATCCTCGAGGTCCAGCGCACACGCACGATCATCGACTTCGCGGGGCGGCACGTCCACGCGCCCACGTTCGAACTCGGCGAGTGGGTGATCCCGCGGGGCTATTCGATCCTCGTGGCGATAGCGCAGATGCACCGGCGCCCCGAGGATTTCCCGGACCCGGAACGATTCGACCCGGAGCGCTTCATCGGGGAGCGGCCGTCGACGTTCGCCCACATCCCCTTCGGAGGCGGCACGCGTCGCTGCGTCGGCGCCACCTTCGCCAACGTCGAGATGGATGTCGTGTTGCGAACAGTGCTGCGGCACTTCGTGATCGAGCCGACCACCGCCCCCGATGAGAAGTCGCACTTCCGCGGGGTCGCGCACACGCCCAAGGACGGCGGCCGCGTCGTGATGCACCGCCGCCGGCCCGTCGGGTAGTCAGACCTGCGTGCGCCTGGGCAGCTTCCAGCCCGCGCGCGGGAAATGACACGTGTAGCCGCTGGGGTAACGCTCCAGGTAGTCCTGGTGCTCCGGCTCGGCTTCCCAGAAGTCGGGTGCCGGGCTCACCGCGGTGACGACCTTGCCGGGCCACAACCCTGAGGCATCGACGTCGGCGATGGTGTCGAGCGCGGCCTGACGCTGCTCGTCGTCGACGTAGAAGATCTCCGAGCGGTAGCTGGTGCCGACATCGTTGCCCTGGCGGTCCTTCGTGGTCGGGTCGTGGATCTGGAAGAAGAACTCCAGCAAGGCCCGGTAGTCGGTCTGCGCCGGGTCGTAGATGATCTCGATCGCCTCCGCATGGCCGGGGTGGTTGCGGTAGGTCGGATGGTCGTTCTTACCGCCGGTGTAACCTACCCGGGTCGACACGACACCCGGCTGCTTCCGGATGAGGTCCTGCATACCCCAGAAACAGCCGCCTGCCAGAACCGCACGCTTGTGGTCGCTCACGCATCCTCCTCAGTGAAAAGCCTCTTGTACTCTGCATACCCCTGCGACTCGAGGTCGTCGAGGTGGATGAACCGCAACGCCGCGGAATTGATGCAGTAACGCAGGCCGCCCTCGGCTCGCGGACCGTCCTTGAAGACATGGCCGAGGTGGCTGTCGCCGTGTGCGGACCGCACCTCGGTGCGAAGCATCAGGTGGGAGAAGTCCCGCTTCTCGAGAACGTTTGTCGCGTCGATCGGTCTGGTGAAACTCGGCCATCCGGAGCCGCTCTCGAACTTGTCGACCGAGGCGAACAGCGGTTCCCCCGACACCACGTCGACGTAGATGCCGGGCTCGTGATTGTCCCAGTACTCGCCGCTGAAGGGCCGCTCGGTGCCGTTGCGCTGGGTGACGTGGTACTGCTCGGGCGACAGTGCGTCGATGGCCGCGGGATTCCTGTTGTATTGCTGCGTCATAGTTGCCCGTATAACCTCGTGGACAGAGGTTTTAGTCCGTCTGGCGGTGCCCGCCGCTAGGCTTCGCGGCATGCGTGTGCCTGCAGCGGTGATGGCGGCGTGCGCCGCGCTCGCGTGTGTGGCCGGACCGGCTTCCGCGCAACCTCCCGCACCGGTTCCGGTGCCCGAGACGCCGCCCGGCACCCCGGCGGCGATGTTCCTCGACGACCCCTCGATCGTCGACGCCTACCCGAATCGGCCCCAGGCATGGAGCCACACCGCCGACGAACGGGCGGTGCGACTGCACTTCACGATCGGGACCCCGGACTGCTACGGCGCGACCGCCACCGTCCGGGAGACCGCCGAGGACGTGATCGTCGATTTGCGGACCGGGACGCTGCCGCGGGCCGCCGAGCGGGCGTGCATCATGATCGCGCTGTTCGCCGGTCTGGACGTCCCGCTGCAGAACCCCGTCGGCGCCCGGCGGGTTCTGCAGCGTCACCTGACCCGCCTCGACGAGGGCGGGTAGAACGTGTTCTATTTCCAGGTGTGACCGCCAACACTTTCACCCGCGACGAGCTGGCAGAGGCGTTCGCCGAGTTCGAGAAGACCGTCGACCGTGCGGCGCGGACGCGGGACTGGGATCCCTGGGTTGACCAGTACACCGACGACGTCCTCTACATCGAGCACGCCGCGGGCACGATGCACGGGCGCGAGGAGGTGCGGCCCTGGATCTGGAAGACGATGGAGACCTTCCCCGGCAGCTACATGACGTCGTTCCCGTCGCTGTGGCGGGTGTACGACGAGGCGACCGCGCGCGTCATCTGCGAACTCGACAACCCGATGCGCGACCCGGGTGACGGCACCATCATCAGCGCGACCAACATCTCCGTCGTCACCTACGCCGGGGACGGCAAGTGGTGCCGCCAGGAGGACATCTACAACCCGCTGCGCTTCGTCTCGGCGACGGTGAAGTGGTGCAGGAAGGCGCAGGAACTCGGCACGCTGCCCGACGTCGCGGCCGAATGGATGACCAAGTTCGGGGGCGGCCGGTGACCGGACCGTCTCCCGTCGCGCCGCCCGCCCCGGTCCTGGTGATCGGCGCCAACGGCTACCTCGGCAGCCATGTGACCCGCCAACTCGTCGCCGCCGGGAAGGATGTGCGGGTGATGGTGCGCGAGGGCGCCGGCACAATCGGCATCGACGACCTCACGGTGACGCGGTTCATCGGCGACATCTGGGACGACGCGGTGCTGCGGGCGGCGATGACCGGCTGCGGCGTCGTCTACTACTGCGTGGTCGACACGCGCGGCTGGCTGCGGGATCCCGCGCCGTTGTTCCGCACCAATGTCGAGGGCACCCGCAACGTCCTCGATGTCGCGGTGGAACCGGCCGTTGCGGCGGGGCTGAAGAAATTCGTCTTCACGAGCAGCTACGTGACGGTCGGGCGGCGGCGCGGCCACGTCGCCATGGAGGACGACGTGATTGTGGACCGGGGCCTGACGCCGTACGTCAGATCGCGGGTGCAGGCCGAGAACCTCGTGCTGGACTACGCCCGCACCCGCGGACTGCCCGCCGTCGCGATGTGCGTGTCCACCACCTACGGCGCCGGCGACTGGGGGCGCACCCCGCACGGGGCGATCATCGCCGGCGCGGCGTTCGGCAAGCTGCCGTTCGTGATGGGCGGGATCGAGCTCGAGGCGGTGGGTGTCGACGACGCGGCGCGCGCCATGGTGCTCGCGGCGGACAGGGGACGTGTCGGTGAGCGCTACCTGATCTCGGAGAAGATGATCTCCAACGCCGATGTGGTGCGGATCGCCGCGGAGGCCGCCGGTGTCGCCGCGTCGACGAAGACGATCCCTCTGGCGCTGTCGTATGCGATGGCGGCGCTGGGCAGCGTCAAGGCCCGGCTGAAAGGCACCGACGAGCGCCTCTCGCTAGGTTCGCTGCGGCTGATGCGAGCCGAGGCGCCGGTGGACTGCGGCAAGGCCGAGCACGAATTGGGTTGGCAGCCAAGACCTGTGGAGGACGCGATCCGCGAAGCCGCCACGTGGTGGGTCGGCCTTCGCGACGCCAAACGCGCGAGCAGGTCCGCGGGCTGAACGGCGCGCCGCGGCCCGTTCAGCAGCTGACGGCCCCACGTCGTGGGCGCTAGCGTCGGTCCGGTGAGCGACAAGCTCCGCGTCGACCTCCACGGCGCGCCCGCCACGATGCTGGCCACGCTGTACGCCAAGGCGCTCGACGCCGGCGCACCCGACTCCATCCTTCACGACTCCTACGCCAAGGACCTCGTCGACCGCATCGACTACGACTGGGCGGCAACGACGATCACCGCCCGCAACGCCCCGTCGGTCACGCTGAGGTCGGCGAACTTCGACGAGTGGACTCGTCAGTTCCTCGCCGTGCATCCCCGGGCCGCGGTGCTGCACCTCGGTTGCGGGCTCGACAGCCGGTTCTTCCGGGTGCGGCCCGGCCCAGATATCGACTGGTACGACATCGACTATCCGGAGGTCGCCCACCTGCGGGAACGGTTCTACCCCGCGACCGACGGCTACCACGTCATCGCGGCGTCGGTGACCGACCCGGCCTGGCCGGCCGACATCCGCGACGACCGGCCGACCCTGATGGTGGCCGAGGGCCTGACCATGTACCTCACCCAGGACGACGGGATAGCGCTGCTGCGCCGGATCGTCGACCGATTCCCTTCCGGCGAACTGCAATTCGACGCCTTCAACCGGCTCGGCATCAAGGCCCAGTGGATGAACACGGTGGTCCGACGATCAGGATCCACGCTGCACTGGGGAATCGACGGATCCGACGACATCGTCACCGCGGTTCCGGGAACCAGGCTCCTGCAATGGGTTCCGGTGTTCGAGTCGGACGGGTTCGCCCGACTCTCGGCCGCCTACCGGGTGACAGCGGCGGTGATGAACCGCGTTCCGGGCGTCCGAACGATGGCGCAGTACCACCGCTACGCCTACTGACCTCCGGTCAACTCGGCGATCACCTCGCCGTAAAGTCCGGCCTTGATGGCGCCGAGCACGGGGCCGGCCTTCGCGGACCGCTCGTCCGCGCGGGCGATGGCGACCTCGAGCAGCTCCTCTTCGCCGGCGATCGCGGCGGCGATGCCCACATCGTGGGCGTCCTCGCCGCCGTAGCGTCGGGCCGTCGTCATCGCCTCGTGGGCCACCGCGATCGGCAGCCGCGACCGGATCAGCGCGCTCATGCCCGGTGTGAACGGAATGCCGAGGTCCACCTCCGGCAGGCAGAGGTAACCGCGGTCGGAACGCATCGCGATCATGTCGTGCGCCAACGCCAGCATCGCTCCCGCGGCGAACGCGTGGCCCTGCACCGCGGCGATCATCGGCGCCGGGAAGCTCAGCACCCGGGCGAACAACGCGTGCACGTCGGCGAGGTTCGTCGGCGCCGAATCGGGATTGGCCGACATGTTATCCAGGTCGAGCCCGTTGGAGTAGAACTTGCCCGTGCCGGTCGTCACGACCGCTTTCGGGCCTTCTGCCGCCTCCACCTCGTCGAGGGCCGCGTTGATCGCCGACAAGCGGTCGGGGTGGAAGCGATTCTCGTCGTCACCGAGGGTCAGCACGAAGACAGCGCCATGGCGCTCCAGATTCGTCATTCCGCTATTGGACCACCTGCCACAATCTGTCGGTGTCCATCCACGCTCCGGTCAACGGTCAGGTGTCGCACTGGTTCGACGGGTTGCCGACCAGTCGGCTGCCGCTGCCCGGCAGCCGGGACGCCGACGTCTGCATCGTCGGGGCCGGGTACACCGGGCTGTGGACCGCCTACTACCTCAAGCGCGCCGATCCCTCGCTGCGCATCGTGGTGCTCGAGGCCCGGTTCGCCGGCTTCGGCGCCTCCGGTCGCAACGGCGGCTGGCTGTCGGGTCTGGTTCCCGGTGACCGTGACCGGATGGCCCGCAGGCACGGCCGCGACAGCGTGGTGGCCTGGCAGCGGGCGCTCAACGACGCCGTCGACGAGGTGATCGATGTCGCCGCCCGCGAGAACATCGACGCGGGCATCGTCAAAGGCGGCACCCTCGAGGTGGCGCGCAACCCGGCTCAGGCGCAGCGGCTGACCGCAGCGATGGAGGCCGAACGCCGCTGGCAGGTCGACGGAATCGAGCCGCTCACCAAAGATGAGCTGGCCGAACGTATTCGGCTCGACGGTGCCATCGCGGGCTACCACAACTCCCACTGCGCGCGGATTCAGCCGGCGGTGCTGGCCCGCGGCCTGGCCGACACCGTCGAACGGCTCGGCGTCCACATCTACGAGCGCTCCCCGGTCACCGAGATCGCCGCGGGACGGGCCACGACGCCCTCGGGCACGGTGAGCGCCCCGGTCGTGGTGCGCGCCACCGAGGGCTTCACCGCGGCGCTGCCGGGATTGAAGCGCCGCTGGCTGCCGATGAACAGCTCGATGATCGCCACCGACCCGATCCCGGCGAGCACGTGGGACGCCATCGGGTGGCAGGGCAGGGAGACGCTCGGCGACACCGCGCACGGCTTCTTCTACGCCCAGCGCACCGTCGACGACCGGATCGCCATCGGCGGGCGCAGCGTTCCCTACCGGTTCGGTTCCAGGACCGACCGCGACGGGCGGGTGCCCGGACGCACCATCAGCGGCCTGCGCGCGACGCTGCACACCATCCTTCCCCAGGTCGCCGACGTGCGGATCGCCCACGGATGGTGCGGTGTGCTGGCGGTGCCCCGGGACTGGGAGGCGGGGGTGGGCTTCGACCAGGCGACCGGCCTTGGCTGGGCGGGTGGGTACGTCGGGCACGGTGTCACCGCCACCAACCTCGCTGCGCGCACACTGGCCGATCTGATCCTCGAGCGAGCAACCCCGTTGACGTCACTGCCGTGGGTCGGTCACCGCTCCCGCGGCTGGGAACCCGAGCCGCTGCGGTGGTTGGGGGTGCGCGGAATGTACCTGGCCTACAGGGCCGCCGACCGGCACGAGGCGCGCGGCAGGGCCGGGACCTCCCCGATCGCGGTCGTGGCGGACAAGATCGCCGGGCGCCCGCACTAGCGGCGCGGTCGGACTCTCAGCGCGGCCCTTGCCGTCCTTCGGCGCGCTCCTTGAGGCGCTGCAGTGTGAGCCTGATGTGCTCGGCGTTGGCCCCGGTGCGGTCGGTGATGCCGGTGGTCAGCGCCGCGGGTTTGACGATCCATCGGGGCCGTCGGTCCCAGGTGGACTCGGTGACGGTGCAGCCCCCGTCGGTGGGCTCGATGTCATAGCGCCAGTGGGCGATCGGCACGATCCCGGCCGAGCGGACGTCGAACGCGAACGTCGTGCCCGCCTCGGCGTCGGTCACCGTGCACTTCGTCGTCCACGTGTGGGAGCCGTTGCGGTTGCGCCCCGAGAACACCGCACCGGGTGTGGCGGCGCGGCCTTTGCGCCACTGCATCGTCTCGGTCTCCTCGGCCAGCGATGCCAGCGTCGGCAGGTCGGTGATCAATGCGTACACCGCGGCGGGGTCGGCGGCGATGGTGACGGACGCGCGAGCGTCGGGTGCTGCCGATGGGGTCATACCGGGATGGTAACGGCCGGGGCTGTCGTTGAATGGCGATGTGACCCCACCAGTACACAAGCCTGTAGAGCCCTCCGAGGCCCATCCCATCACGATCGAACCGACCGGCACCCGCGTCACCGTCCGGATCGGCGGAGCCGTCATCGCCGAGACGGATGCCGCGTTGACGCTCCGGGAAGCCGATTACCCTGCGGTGCAATACATCCCGATATCCGACGTGGTCGCGCCACTGGCCACCAGTGAAACCCGGACCTTCTGCCCCTACAAGGGCCACGCCGGCTACTACAACGTGCAGACCCCGGGCGGCGACACCGTCGACGACGCGGCGTGGACCTATGCCGAACCGTTCCCCGCGGTCGCCGCCATCGCGGGTCACCTGGCGTTCTACCCGGACAAGGCCGACGTCGGCGTCGGCGCCTAGGCTGGCCTGGTGCGCAGCTCGGCCAGCGTGGTCTTCGACGGACCCGCCAGTCCGGGCCTGACGCTGTCGCCGTTGCGCCGCGGCCGGGCAGACCCGTGCTATCACGACGATGCGGACGGAGCCGTCTGGCGCACCAGCCTGATGCGCAGCGGTCCGGTCACCGCGCGCATCGGTCGGGCAGCGCCCGACACCGTGGACTGCGAGGCGTGGGGTCCCGGCGCGGCCGAGTTCGCCGACACGCTGCCCGCGCTTCTGGGGGTCGACGACGACGCGTCCGCGTTCCGCCCCGCCGAGCCCACGATCGCCGCGGCCCTGCGACGCGTGCCGCATCTGCGACTCGGCCGCACCGGACGGGTGCTCGAGGCGCTGATCCCCGCGGTGCTCGAGCAGCGGGTCTACGGCAGCGATGCGCGTCGGGCGTGGCGCAAGCTGGTCACCAGATACGGCGCACCGGCCCCGGGGCCTGCGCCCGCACACCTGCGGGTGCCGCCGACGGCGGAGGCCTGGCGGCGGATTCCGTCGTGGGAGTTCCATCTGGCCAACGTCGATCCCGGCCGCGCCCGCACCGTGGTGGGGTGCGCTCAGCGCGCCGACGCCCTGGAACGGCTGGTGAGCCGTCCCGCCGAGGCCGCGCGGACCGCGCTGATGTCGTTGCCCGGCGTGGGGGAGTGGACGGCCGCCGAGACGGCGCAGCGGGCGTTCGGCGACGCCGACGCGCTTTCGGTCGGCGACTACCACCTCGCGAAGATGGTGGGCTGGAGCCTGCTGGGCCACCCGATCGACGACCCCGCGATGGTCGAACTCCTCGCCCCCTTGGCCCCCCACCGGCACCGGGCGGTACGACTGCTCGAAGCCAGTGGGCTGGCGGTCAATCCGCGTTTCGGACCGCGGGTGCCGATCCCGAATCTTGCCGAACTGTGACGTGCTCGACACGTGATTATGGCGCTGCCCACCCGGGTACACGTCGCGGGACAAGCGAAGGAGCTATCAAATGACTTCATTCACCGTGCCCGGAATGTCCGAGAAGGAGGGCACCGAGGTTGCCGAGCTGCTGCAGAAGGCGCTCAGCAGGTACAACGATCTGCACCTGACACTCAAGCATGTGCACTGGAATGTGGTGGGCCCGAACTTCATCGGCGTCCACGAGATGATCGACCCGCAGGTCGAACTGGTCCGTGGCTACGCCGACGAGGTCGCCGAGCGCATCGCCGCCCTGGGCATGTCGCCGCTGGGCACCCCGGGGGCCATCATCGACGACCGCACCTGGGACGACTACTCGGTCAATCGCGACACCGTGCAGGCGCACCTCGCCGCGCTGAACCTGGTCTACGTGGGGGTCATCGAGGACACCCGCAAGAGCATCGAACGTCTCGGCGATCTCGACCCGGTGTCCGAGGACATGCTGATCGGCCACGCCGGCGAGCTGGAGAAGTTCCAGTGGTTCGTGCGTGCGCACCTGGAGAACTCGGGCGGCCAGCTCGTCTCCGAGGGCGCCGGCACCGAGAAGTCCGCCGCGAGCAAGGCCAAGAAGAAGTCCTCCTAGGTGCTCGTCGCGAATCAGCGATAGGCAGTCAGTCGCGCCACGAGGGCCACGCGGCCGTCGTGGCCGATTGCCTGCGCCTCGGCCACCCCGCTGCTGCGCCCGACGTGTAGCGGGGTGGCGAGGTAGCGGGCTCTTGCGCCGCCGTGGAACGGGCGCAGGAAGTTGACCCGCAGCGAGGCGGTGCGGAAGTGTGCGGCGGCACCGTCGGTGTCCGCGACTCGGTCCACATCCACGGCCGCGGAGCCGACCAGTTCCAGTCCCATCGAGGACACCCCCGCCGTGCACGGCGCCCACACTGTTGTTCAGCACGGGGTCGTCGAGCTGCATCAGCACGACTCCGGCACCGCCGGTCTCGCCGACCTGAACCGCCATCAGCGCGGAAAGACCGGTCCCGGGTAGCGACCCCGCAGGTTGGTCCGGCCAGGCAGCCAGGCCGTCGGGGACGGTGATGTAGAACGAGCGGACCGTCGCGGTGGCCACCACGTCACCGCCGACGGCCAGTTCGCACAACCCCAGCGCCGCGCGGCTCTTGCGGCCCAGCGGACGCGACACCCCGCACCGGTTCGTCGGGATGGGACGCCATGACGTCCGCAGCGTCCGGCGCGACCTCCAGGGACAGCTCGCTGGAGACCGTCCACTCACCCTGACCACGGCGGTGGTGGTTGATGACACCGCCGACGTGGTCGACCAGCTTTGCCAGCGGTGCGATCGTCGGTGCCCCGGTGACCGGATTGACCATTCCGCCCGCCGGAATCGACGCCACGCAGCGCTCGGTGCCTTCCTCGGTGGTTTCGATTCCGAAGCGGCCCAGCGGTGTGTTCAACGGGTAGGGCGCCCCTGCAGCCTGACGGCACGCGACGCTGCCAGATACCCCCGGTAGGTATCTACCCCGACCGATGGTCTCCGACGGGCTCACCGATGGTTCCCGGCCTCGACGTGCAAGCGCTGCTCTGGCGGTCGAATTCGTTGGCGGCGAAGGGTTTACGGTGGTCCGCTGCCGCGGCGGTTCGACCGGCCGCGCCTCGGGGCCCGACAGGGTGCCCGAGTCGGATTCTAAGAATCCGACTAAGGCTTTTGTGCAAATTATTCACGGTTCGTCTTTGCAGTACAGCGCATGAAACAATAGTCACAGCAAACAAATTCTGGCCGAACGTCGGAGGTGTGATCCATCCCTCACCCACTCGCCCGAATTGTTAGTTCAGTGAAATAGATACCGCGGCAACGTTATTCGCCTGTGACCTGGGCTCGAGCGCCTCGAGGCCACCGTTCGCCGGGCGAACCTAGTTAGGTAGGACTAAGTTGGCATGTCAGGGGCCCTTTGTCATATCGTTTTCACCACTTGTGGCGAGTGGGAAAAGGGCCGTCGTTCGGTGCTGCACGAAGGTACCCTCCATCGCCAGACCGCTAATGCTTTCGTCGACAGTCGCCGTCCGTCCAGAACCGCGACGGCGTGTGCAAGAAAAAGGTAGGTGGGAATGGCGCCCAGCAGTCAAGGGCTGTACAACCCCGCGTTCGAGCACGATGCGTGCGGCGTGGCAATGGTGGCCGACATGCACGGCCGTCGCAGCCGCGACATCGTCGACAAGGCGATCACCGCGCTGCTGAACCTCGAACACCGGGGCGCCCAGGGCGCTGAGCCGAACACCGGCGACGGCGCGGGCATCCTGCTGCAGGTGCCCGACGAGTTCCTGCGGGCGGTGGTCGACTTCGAGTTGCCCGAGCCTGGCAGTTATGCCACCGGCATCGCATTCCTGCCACAGTCGTCCAAGGACGCCGCCATCGCATGCGAGTCGGTCGAGAAGATCGCCGAGGCCGAAGGCCTGCAGGTCCTGGGCTGGCGCGACGTGCCCACCGACGACTCGTCACTGGGCGCGCTGGCCCGTGACGCGATGCCGACGTTCCGTCAGGTCTTCATCGCCGGCGCCTCGGGGATGGACCTGGAGCGGCGCGCGTACGTGGTGCGCAAACGCGCCGAGCACGAACTCGGCACCAAGGGACCCGGTCAGGACGGCCCCGGCCGCGAGACGGTGTACTTCCCAAGCCTTTCCGGACAGACGTTCGTCTACAAGGGCATGCTGACCACACCGCAGCTGCGGGCGTTCTACCTGGACCTACAGGACGATCGGCTCACCAGCGCGCTGGGCATCGTGCACTCGCGGTTCTCCACCAACACGTTCCCGTCCTGGCCCCTGGCGCACCCCTTCCGCCGGATCGCGCACAACGGTGAGATCAACACCGTCACCGGCAACGAGAACTGGATGCGGGCCCGGGAAGCCCTGATCAAGACCGACGTCTTCGGCGGCGAGGATCTCGACAAGATCGTCCCGGTCTGTACCCCCGGGGCGTCGGACACGGCACGCTTCGACGAGGTGCTCGAGCTGCTGCACCTCGGCGGTCGCAGCCTCCCGCACGCCGTGCTGATGATGATCCCCGAGGCCTGGGAACGCCACGAGTCCATGGATCCCGCCCGCCGGGCCTTTTATCAGTACCACGCGTCGCTGATGGAGCCCTGGGACGGACCGGCGTCGGTGTGCTTCACCGACGGAACCGTCATCGGAGCGGTCCTGGACCGCAACGGCCTGCGTCCGTCGCGAATCTGGGTGACCAACGACGGTCTGGTGGTGATGGCGTCGGAGGCCGGCGTGCTCGACCTCGACCCCGGCACCGTCGTCAAGAAGATGCGCCTGCAGCCCGGGCGCATGTTCCTCGTCGACACCGCGCAGGGCCGGATCGTCGCCGACGAGGAGATCAAGGCCGGGCTGGCCGCCGAGCAGCCGTACCAAGAATGGCTCGACGCCGGCCTGTTCCACGTCGACGATCTGCCCCCCGGTGACTACGTGCGCATGCCGCACCACCGGGTGGTGGCGCGCCAGCAGGCGTTCGGCTACACCTACGAGGAGCTCAACCTGCTCGTCGCGCCGATGGCGCGCACCGGTGCCGAAGCGCTCGGCTCGATGGGCACCGACACCCCGGTCGCGGTGCTCTCGGCGCGCCCGCGGATGTTCTACGACTACTTCCAGCAGTTGTTCGCCCAGGTGACCAACCCGCCGCTGGACGCGATCCGCGAAGAAGTGGTCACCAGCCTCTCGGGCACCGTCGGTCCGGAGGGCGACCTGCTCAATCCGGGCGCCGAGTCGTGCCGCCAGATCGTGCTGTCCAACCCGATCCTGCGCAACGCCGAGCTGTCCAAGCTGATCTGTGTCGACCCCGATCACGAGATCCGGGGCCACAAGCACGGGATGCGCGCCGCAGTCATCCGCTGTCTGTATCCGGTCAACCGGGGCGGCCAGGGGCTCAAGGAGGCCCTCGACAACGTGCGGGCCAAGGTGTCGGCAGCGATTCGCGACGGCGCACGCATCATCGTGCTGTCCGACCGCGAATCCAACGAGCAGATGGCCCCCATCCCGTCGCTGCTGTCGGTCTCCGCCGTCCACCACCACCTGGTGCGCGAACGCACCCGTACCAAGGTCGGCCTGGTGGTGGAGTCGGGCGACGCCCGCGAGGTCCATCACATGGCGGCCCTGTGCGGGTTCGGCGCCGCGGCCATCAACCCCTACATGGCCTTCGAGTCCATCGAGGACATGGTCGACCGCAGGGTCATCGCAGGCATCTCCAGCGATCAGGCCAAGGCCAACTACGTCAAGGCCGCGGGCAAGGGTGTGCTCAAGGTGATGTCCAAGATGGGCATCTCCACGCTCGCGTCCTACACCGGCGCCCAGCTGTTCCAGGCCATCGGCATCAGCCAGAAGGTGCTCGACGAGTACTTCACCGGCCTGTCGTGCCCGGTCGGCGGCATCGATCTGGACGACATCGCCGACGACGTCGCCGCCCGGCACGCGCTGGCCTACCTGGACCGGCCCGACGAGTGGGCGCACCGCGAGCTCGAGGTCGGCGGCGAGTACCAGTGGCGCCGCGAGGGCGAGTACCACCTGTTCAACCCCGACACGGTGTTCAAGCTCCAGCACTCCACCCGCACCGGGCAGTACTCGATCTTCAAGGAGTACACCTCCCTGGTCGACGATCAGAGCACGCGGATGGCGTCGCTGCGCGGGCTGCTCAAGTTCCGCGAGGGTGAGCGCCCTGCGGTGCCGATCGACGAGGTCGAGCCGGCCAGCGAGATCGTCAAGCGGTTCTCCACCGGCGCGATGAGCTACGGGTCGATCTCCGCCGAAGCGCACGAGACACTCGCGATCGCGATGAACCGCCTCGGCGGCCGGTCGAACTCGGGCGAGGGTGGCGAGTCGGTCGCGCGCTTCGACCGCGACGAGAACGGCGACTGGCGACGCAGCGCCATCAAACAGGTGGCCTCCGGCCGGTTCGGCGTGACCAGCCACTACCTGTCCAACTGCACCGACATCCAGATCAAGATGGCCCAGGGCGCCAAACCCGGTGAGGGCGGCCAGCTTCCGGGTCACAAGGTGTACCCGTGGGTGGCCGAGGTGCGTCACTCGACGCCCGGCGTCGGTCTGATCTCACCGCCGCCCCACCACGACATCTACTCGATCGAGGATCTCGCCCAGCTGATCCACGACCTGAAGAACGCCAACCCGCAGGCACGGGTGCACGTGAAGCTGGTCAGCGAAAACGGCGTCGGAACGGTCGCCGCAGGTGTGTCCAAGGCCCACGCCGACGTCGTGCTGATCTCCGGTCATGACGGCGGCACCGGCGCGACTCCGCTCACCTCGCAGAAGCACGCGGGCGCCCCGTGGGAGCTCGGGCTGGCGGAGACCCAGCAGACGTTGCTGCTCAACGGCTTACGTGACCGCATCGTCGTGCAGGTCGACGGTCAGCTCAAGACGGGGCGCGACGTCGTCGTCGCCGCACTGCTCGGCGCCGAGGAGTTCGGTTTCGCGACAGCGCCGTTGGTGGTGGCCGGCTGCATCATGATGCGCGTCTGCCACCTCGACACCTGCCCGGTGGGCGTGGCCACCCAGAACCCCTTGCTGCGGCAGCGGTTCAACGCCAAGCCGGAGTTCGTGGAGAACTTCTTCATGTTCATCGCCGAGGAAGTTCGCGAGCTCATGGCGCAGTTGGGGTTCCGCACCGTCAACGAGATGGTCGGCCAGGTCGGGATGCTGGACACCGCGCGGGCGGCCGAGCACTGGAAGGCACACAAGCTGGACCTGGCACCGGTGCTGCACGAACCCGAGTCGGCGTTCATGAACCAGGATCTGTACTGCAGCTCGCGTCAGGACCACGGCCTGGACAAGGCGCTCGATCAGCAGCTGATCGCCCAGTGCCGGGAGGCATTGGATTCCGGTTCGCCGGTTCGTTTTTCTACAACAATCACCAACGTCAACCGCACCGTCGGCACCATGCTCGGCCACGAGGTGACGAAAGCCTATGGCGGGCAGGGCCTCCCGGACGGCACCATCGACATCACCTTCGAGGGCTCGGCGGGCAACAGCTTCGGGGCGTTCGTGCCCAGCGGCATCACGCTGCGCGTGTACGGCGACGCCAACGACTACGTCGGCAAGGGCCTGTCCGGCGGGCGGGTCGTGGTCCGGCCGTCCGACGGAGCGCCCGAGGACTATGTGGCCGAGGACAACATCATCGCGGGCAACGTGATCCTGTTCGGCGCCACCAGCGGGCAGATGTTCCTGCGCGGCCAGGTCGGTGAGCGGTTCGCGGTGCGCAACTCCGGTGCGCACGCCGTGGTGGAAGGCGTCGGAGACCACGGGTGTGAGTACATGACTGGCGGCAAGGTCGTCATCCTCGGTCCGACCGGGCGCAACTTCGCGGCGGGCATGTCGGGTGGCATCGGCTACGTCTACGACCCCGATGACGTGCTGGCAGACAACCTCAACGCCGAGATGGTCGAGCTCGAAGCGCTCGACGGCGCGGACTCCGAAGACGCCGTGTGGTTGCACGGCATGATCCAGGCCCACGTGGATGCTACTGATTCGGTTGTGGGCCAACGGATTCTGGCTGATTGGAACAATGAGATGGGTCACTTCAAAAAGGTGATGCCGCGGGATTACAAGCGGGTGCTCGAGGCGATCGCCGAGGCGGAACGCAGCGGCGCGGACGAGAACGGCGTTGCCGAGGCGATCATGGCGGCCGCAAGTGGCTGACCCGCGCGGCTTTCTGAAGAACACCCATCGCGAGACCCCGCCCCGGCGTCCGGTCGACCTGCGCCTGCGCGACTGGAAAGAGGTCTACGAGGACTTCTCCCACGACACGCTCAAGGAGCAGGCAGGCCGCTGCATGGACTGCGGTATTCCGTTCTGTCACAACGGATGTCCGCTCGGTAACCTGATCCCGGAGTGGAACGACCTGGTGCGGACCGGGCGGTGGCGCGATGCCATCGAACGGCTGCACGCGACCAACAACTTCCCGGAATTCACCGGAAGGCTGTGCCCTGCGCCGTGCGAGGGCTCCTGTGTGCTGGGGATCAATCAGGATCCGGTGACCATCAAGCAGGTCGAGGTCGAGATCATCGACAACGCCTTCAGCGAGGGTTGGGTGGTTGCGCTGCCGCCGGACCGGCTGACGGGCAAGACCGTCGCCGTCGTCGGTTCCGGGCCCGCCGGTCTGGCCGCGGCGCAACAGCTGACACGGGCCGGGCATGCGGTGACGGTGTTCGAGCGGGATGACCGCATCGGAGGATTGCTGCGCTACGGCATCCCGGAGTTCAAGATGGAGAAGCGCCACATCGACCGGCGCCTCGACCAGATGCGCGCCGAAGGCACCCAGTTCCGCACCGGGGTGAACGTCGGCGTCGAGCTCACAGCGCAGGCCCTCCGCAAGGAGTTCGACGCCGTGGTGCTCGCCGGTGGTGCGACCGCACGACGGGACCTGCCGATTCCGGGCCGCGAGCTCGACGGCATCCACCAGGCCATGGAGTACCTGCCGTGGGCCAACCGGGTCCAGCTCGGAGACCCGGTGGTCGACGAGGACGGTCAGCCGCCGATCACGGCGAAGGGCAAGAAGGTCATCATCATCGGCGGTGGCGACACCGGGGCGGACTGCCTGGGCACCGCACACCGCCAGGGTGCCGCCAGCGTGCACCAGTTCGAGATCATGCCGCGGCCCCCGGAGACGCGCGCCGATTCGACGCCGTGGCCGACCTATCCGCTCATGTTCCGGGTCACCTCCGCCCACGAAGAGGGCGGGGAACGGGTCTATTCGGTCAACACCGAGCAGTTCCTCGGCGAGGACGGCCGCGTCACCACGTTGCGTGGGCACGAGGTCGAGATGAAGGCAGGCAAGTTCGAGAAGATCGACGGCACCGACTTCGAGTTGCCCGCGGATCTGGTGCTCCTCGCCATGGGCTTCACCGGCCCTGAGCGTGAAGGCCTGCTGACCGACCTCGGTGTCGAGATGAACGAGCGCGGGAACGTGTCGCGTGACGCCGCCTTCGCCACGTCGGTGCCCGGTGTGTATGTCGCCGGCGACATGGGTCGGGGTCAGTCCCTGATCGTGTGGGCGATCGCCGAGGGCCGGGCCGCCGCCTCGGCGGTGGACCAGTACCTGATGGGCCGCACGGCGCTGCCGGCACCGATCGAGCCGACCGCGGCGCCGCAGCGATGAGCGCTTGCGCGAAGAGCAGACAGTAGCGATGAGCGCTTGCGCGAAGAGCAGACAGTAGCGATGAGCGCTTGCGCGAAGAGCAGACAGTAGCGATGAGCGCTTGCGCGAAGAGCCGACA
>Ga0209347_1003388_pt1 | contig 18694 bp, 15 predicted proteins | sample AutmiccommuBRH23_FD_187382 | JGI IMG/M metagenome (GOLD analysis project Ga0209347, IMG submission 187382) | Deep subsurface microbial communities from Mt. Terri, Switzerland - Autotrophic microbial communities BRH/23 (SPAdes) (version 2) | ecosystem: Environmental > Aquatic > Deep subsurface >...
ATGCGGATACCGATCATCTGATGGCGCGTCTCCTCGAGGCGGAAAGACGGAACCTTGGCCACTACGGTTTCGGGATCAAGGGCTTTGTCCTGTCGATGATCGAGACCGCAATCGAAGTGACCGCGCAGCGGGTGCCCGCCAGCGTCATCGCGGAACTGATCGCCGCCGGGCAAGACATGCTGCGCCATCCGATCGAACTTCTGCCGCATGCGCGCGAGGCCGTCACCGCCGTGGCGGGCACGCACCGTGTGCTTCTGATCACCAAGGGCGATCTGCTGGATCAGGAACGCAAGCTGGCACAATCCGGACTTGGCGATCTGTTCGACGGTGTCGAAATCGTTTCGGCCAAGACGACGCCTGTCTATGAGGGAATTTTTGCACGCCATGGTGACGGGGCCGCACGCGCGATGATGGTGGGCAATTCGATGCGTTCGGACGTGGTGCCCGTAATCGAGGCGGGCGGTTGGGGTGTGCATGTGCCACATGGTCTGGTCTGGGAGATCGAGATGGCCGAAACACCCAGCACCGCGCCACGGTATCGGGAACTGCCAGATCTGGGTGCTTTGGCCGATCTGGTTCGTGAAATCGGCTGAGAATTGCAGCAATAGGGTCACAATTGACCGGTCTCTTGCCTGACATCGGCGTGAACCCGCGCCCGGTCGTGACCTTCCTCGTCCCCCATTCAGGCCATGGGTTGAGGATGTCCGCCTGCATACCTACCACATGTTGCGAAATCCGGTCTAGATGATGCAACCTCACCGTGAAACGCTTTACAAATGAACACTTTATTCAACTTTGTGCCTGTGTTAGCCTGAACTCATATAAAAAAATGACCGACCGAAATATCGGCGGCTTGAGGCAGAAGGCAGTGACAATGAAGGTGCGGCGTAGGCAGCCGGCCCGATACGGGCTATTTCTATTCACAGCCATATGGTTGATCGTTGTGCTTCCGCTCAGCGTGAGGGCAGCGCCATATGCGGCAATGGTCATGGATGCGCGGAATGGAGAAGTGCTCCATTCCGAGAATGCCGACACCCGATTGCATCCGGCCTCTCTGACCAAGATGATGACGCTCTATGTCGCGTTTCAGGCCATCGAGCGGGGCGAGATCAGCCTTGATACCGATGTGACGATCACGCGCGAGGCCGCAGCCGAGCCGCCCAGCAAGCTGGGATTGCGCGCAGGTCAGAAAATCAAGCTGCGTTATCTGATTCGTGCCGCGGCGATCAAATCGGCCAATGACGCGGCCCATGCCATCGGAGTGGCCATCGAAGGGTCCGAGGCGGCCTATGCCCGCCGGATGAACCGCACCGCGGCCGCGATGGGCATGACGCGCACGACCTTCAAGAACATGCACGGGCTGACAGCCGAGGGGCATATGTCCACGGCGCGCGACATGACGATCCTTGGTCGTCACATGCTTTATGATTTTCCCGAGTATTATAATCTGTTCTCGCGCCGCTCGACCGATGCGGGCATTGCGCATGTGAACAACACCAACCGCCGCCTTCTGGATGCCTATCGTGGCGCGGACGGGATCAAGACGGGATATACCCGTGCAGCGGGGTTCAACCTTGTCGCCTCGGCGGAACGTGGCGGCACCCGGATCATTGCGACGGTGTTCGGCGGACGTTCGACCGTGTCACGCAACCAACGCGTGGCAGAACTGCTTGATCTTGGCTTCAAGAAGGCCCCGTCCCGCGTGGCGCTGCGCAAACCTGCAAAACCGGATGCCATACCAGGTCGCGGCCCCAGCGAGGGCGATGTCGAGAACCAGGTCGCAGCGGTTGTAGCCTCGGTCAGCGGACGTCCGGCTGCGGGCAAGACGATCCGGCTGGTGACCGCCGTTTCGTCCAGCCTTCGCCCCGTCGCGCGGCCAGGATCGGGCGCGCCTGCCCCCGTCATCGTGGCGCTCAAGGATGACATCACCCAAGCCTTGACCGAGGTCGCGGCCCAGACCGCCGCGGTTGAAGTGGCACAGACGCAGGTGCCCGCCGCAGAGCCGGTTCCGGCCTTGGCCGCCATTAACCCGCCGCTCGCCATTCCAGAGCGTCCCGTTGCTGTCGCAGACAACACCACAGCGACCGCCGCCGAAGTGCCGGATACAGCGCTGGCTCTGGCCGCGGACACGTCCGAGGAGACGACAGAGATCGCAGAACTGGCGGAAGCAGTGGCCGACGCGCTGCCTGAGGCACCCGCAGCCCTTGCCGAAACCTCTGCTGCGCCAGAGGCGGCTGTCGAGGTAGCCGTGTCCCGGACCGCGCCTCCTGCCGCCATCAAACCCCGCGCCCGGCCCGAGGGTCTGGTCGTTCTGGCCAGCCTGCCCAGCGAAGAGACCGTGCGCACCGACGCACCCGCCGCCGTAGCCGAGATGGCGACCGCGCCCGAACCGGAGGTCGTCACACGGATCAGCACCTCGGGTGGTCGTCACTGGGGTATCAATGTGGGTCGCTTCGGAAGTCGCCATGCCGCCGAGAAGGTCCTGCTGCAGACCGCCTTGAAAGAGGTCAATACGCTGGATGGAACCCTCCGCAAGATCGTGCAGGGAAATGGCGGATTTGATGCCAATTTCATGGGCATGACCCGCGAAAGCGCGGATCTGGCCTGCCGTCGCCTGCAAGCCCGTCAGGTGCAGTGCTTCATGATCGGGCCAAGCTGATCACGGCAGACGGTTCAGGGGCTTTCCGCCACCCCGGAGGATAGCTCCTTCAAGAGGCAACGCGGACCCCGTGTCACGGCTTGGGGTGATCGTCCCAATCGTCGTTCAGGATGCGACGGGCGTCGCCCTCGGGGTCGTCATATTGGTTGGTGCGCACGGTGTAGATGAAGGCGACAAGCCCCACACCGCCCAACAGCAGAGAGATCGGAATCAGATAGGACAGGACTTCCATCGGATCACTTGAGCCTTATTGCATTGAGGGCCACGGTGATCGACGAGGAGGACATGGCCAGAGCGGCCACCAGCGGCGTGGCGAACCCCGCGATGGCGATCGGCACTGCGATCACGTTGTAGAGAGTGGCGATGTTGAAATTCTCGCGGATGCGCCGCACGGCGGATTGGGCGGTTGTCACCGCATCGGCAATGGGCGACAGGTCGCTGCCCAGCAACACGATATCCGAGGCCACGCGCGCGGCATCCAGCGCCGAGGCGGGCGAGATCGAGACATTGGCCGCCGTCAGCGCGGCGGTATCGTTCAGGCCATCCCCCACCATCAGCACATGCCGCCCTTCGTCTTGTAGCGCGGTGATGCGGGCGGCCTTTTCCGCAGGCAGGGATTCAGCCAACCATTCGGGAATGCCCAGACGCCGGGCCAAGGCCTCGACAACGGCGGCGCTGTCGCCCGAGATCAGCAGGACACGTATGCCCTTGGCCATCAGGTTGCGCACCGCCTCGGCAGCGCCGGGGCGTAGACGGTCGGTGAAGATAAAGGCGCGCGGCGTTTCCGTTCCGATGGCAAGCCATGCCGCAGTCTCGGCCCCCGGCACGGCCCCTGTCCAAGACGCGCGCCCCAACCGGACGGGCTGTCCCTGCCAAAGCCCTTTGGTGCCGTAGCCCGGCACTTCGGTCAGTTCGGTAATGGGTGCGGGCGCGATTCCCGCCGCGCGTGCCGCAGCCGCCAGAGAGACCGACAGCGGATGCGAAGACCCCTCGGCCAGCGCCAGCGCAATGGCCAGATCACGGGGGCTGTGATCGCTCAGATTGACCAGTTCCGGCGTTCCCGCAGTAAGCGTGCCTGTCTTGTCGAAAACGACCGTATCCACCTTGGCCAGCCGCTCAAGCGCGGTGGCGTCCTTGATCAGCATGCCCCGGCGGAACAGCTTGCCCGAAGCGGCCGTCGTCACCGCAGGCACCGCCAGACCCAGCGCACAAGGGCAGGTGATGATCAGCACGGCAGCGGCAATGTTCAGCGCGGTGCGCATGTCGGCGGAATACAGATACCACCCAATGAAACTGGCCATCGACAGGAACAGAACGCCGGGTGTGTAATATTTGGCCGTGCTGTCCGCCAGCGACGTATAGCGCGAGCGGCCACTTTCGGCGATGGCCACCAGATCGGCCATGCGGTGCAACGATGTTTCGCGCCCGACCGCCGTGGCCCTGATGGTCAGGGGCCCGGTCAGGTTGACCTCGCCCGCGCTGACGGGACGGCCCGGTTCGGCAAAGACGGGCAGCGTTTCGCCCGTCAGGAGAGAGCGGTCGATCTCGGAGCGGCCCTCGGTGATCACGCCATCCACAGGCATCCGCCCGCCGGGCCGCACGAGGATCAGGTCCCCGATGCGCAGGTCGGCCACGGGCATGACCACCTCGGCCCCATCCCGCAGCGCAGTGGCACGCGGCACTTCGAGCGCGGACAACTCCTGTGCGGCGGAGCGCGCGATGGCACGGGTGCGGTGGTCCAGATAACGTCCGGTCAACAGGAAGAAGACCAGTGCCACGGCGGCGTCGAAATAGGCATGATGGCCAGAAAGCGCCGTTTCCCAGATCGAGGCAACCACAGCCAATAGCAGCGCCGTCACGATCGGGACATCCATGTTGGACCGGCGCACCCGCAGGGCCGACCACGCGCTTTTGTAGAAGGGCACACCCGAGAAGGCGAGCGTGGGCAGCGCGATCGCGGCGGAAATCCAGTGAAACAGATCCCGCGTGGCATCAGTGGCACCGGACCAGACGGCCACTGACAGCAGCATCACATTCATCATGGCAAAGCCCGAAACGGCCATGCGCATCAGCAGATCGCGGCCCACCTTGTCATTCTGGGTCAGAGACAGTGTGCCCGCGTCCAGTTCATGCGCCTCATAGCCCGTTTGCCGCAGCAACGTGACCAGTTGGTCGGGTGTGACGCCCGCCTCGGCCTCGATGGTGGCGCGCTTGAGGGTAAGGTTCACGCGCGCCGACTTGACGCCCGGGACGGCGGCCAGACTGCGCTCGACTGTTGAGATGCAGGCCGAACAGTGGATGGTCGGCAATGACAGCGCAATGCGGGCATCCTTGTGCAATCCCTGCTCGGCCAGCGCCTGCGCGCCGGGTGCGGCGACACAGGCAGGACAGGCCGAAATCGAGGGGCGAATGGCGGCGGTCATGATGCGAACCTTTCAGCTCAGCGTTTGACGTGGAGAATGACGCGTTGCGAGAACTGGGTGCCATTCTCGGCAAGGGCCGTCAGGCGGATGTTCCAGTTGCCATCGGCCAGATGGACCGGCGCGACATAGGCCACACCGTCGAAGATGAACTCGGGGCGGATGTCATCGGCCACATGCGTCGCGCGCCCCACCACGGCATCCAGCGCACCGACCCGCACGGGCAAGCCTTGGGCATCCGTGAAACGCAGGATCACTTCTCCCTCTGCGGCATCGGCGCGGACCGTCCATCCCAGCGCCTCCTGCGCGGCCTTGCGGTCGTCGAATTGCTGGCTGGCGACGTAGGAGTTCTTCACTTCAAGCCCCGGAAAGGTGCTGACTGCGGACCAGGCCAGAAGAAGATTCACCCCGATGATGATGCCGAAGGCTCCGCAGAAGATCATCAGAACATGGCGACCTGTCAGTTGCTTGGTCATGGTCAGTTATCCCTTCCGTTGAAGATGGTGTCCTTGTAGACGCGCTCGCCATTGGTCAGGTCCTCGACCCAGAGGCGGATATCGACACGCTCACTGCTGGCAGCACCGCTGTCGGACGCGGCAACGACATAGACCCGCTGCAGGAACGTCGTGTCGGCGGGGACCATGACAGTATCACCTTCGACGGATTCCAGCGTGACCTCAAGCGGTTGATCCGCGACCACGGTGACCTTGAACGGCCGGTCCTCGCCCTGCTTGTTCAGCAAGCGCACGTCATAGGTGTTGCGGATCGAGCCATCCGACAGCACCACGAAGGTCGGGTTGCGGATCGGGGCCACGGTCATCTCGATATCCGAGCGGATGAACAGCGCCACGACAAGACCGACACCAACAAGGGACCACAGCGCGGTATAAAGCATCGTGCGCGGGCGCAGGACATGCTTCCAGATCGGCGTGGGCTGGCTGCCCGCGCGTTCCGCCGTCTCGTCCGTCAAAGCCATATAGTCGATCAATCCGCGCGGCTTGCCGATCTTGTCCATCACATCATCGCAGGCGTCGATGCACAGCGCGCAGGTGATGCACTCCATCTGCTGGCCGTCGCGGATGTCGATCCCCATCGGGCAGACGTTGACGCAGGCCATGCAGTCAATGCAATCGCCCTGCGTCTGGGCCGCGTCGCCCTTTGTCAGCTTGCCACGCGGCTCGCCCCGCCATTCCCGATAGGCGACGGTCAGCGTATCCTCGTCCATCATGGCTGCCTGAATGCGGGGCCATGGGCAGGCATAGATACAGATCTGCTCGCGCGCGAAACCGCCGAAGAAAAAGGTCGTCATCGTCAGGATCAGCATGGTCGTATAGGCGACGGGATGGGCGTTCAGCGTCACCAGATCACGCGCCAGAGTGGGGGCGTCGGTGAAATAGAACACCCAGGCCCCGCCTGTCGCCAGACCGATCAGGAACCAGCTTGTCCATTTCGTCAGTCGTAGCCGCGCCTTGCGAAGGTCCCACTTCTCTTGCCGGTGCAGTCGCAGGCGTGCATTGCGATCCCCTTCGATCCAGCGCTCCACCAGGATAAACAGATCGGTCCAGACGGTCTGCGGGCAGGCATAACCGCACCAGACTCGGCCCAGTGCCGAGGTGAACAGGAACAGCCCCAGCCCGGCCATGACCAGAAGGCCCGCGATGAAATAGAATTCATGCGGCCATATCTCGATCCAGAAGAAAAAGAAGCGCCGGTTGGCAAGGTCGATCAGGACAGCCTGATCCGGCAGGTTCGGGCCACGGTCCCAGCGAATCCAGGGCGTCAGGTAATAGATCCCCAAAGTCACGGCCATGATGACCCATTTCAGATTGCGGAACTTGCCCGAGACACGACGCGGAAAGATCGGTTCGCGCGCGGCATAGAGGCTTGGCGGGACTTCGGGTTCAGTCTGGGACACGGGGGAATCGCTCCGGCAATGATCTGCGTTTTGCCCTTTGTCACAGGGAAGGCGATCGGCAACCTTGACCTGCATCAATTATTGCATCTGCGGGGTATCTATTCGACACGAGAGCACGGCACCGTGATGCGAAACGGCCCACAGACTTGCGCTATGGGCCGTTTCGGGATCAGATGGCGCCGACCTTCCAGGAAACGCGCGAACAGGACGGAAGGTCGGCACCGACCCATGGGCGTTTGTGGCGCCCATGGGTGTCTCTTGTGGGCGGTTACTCGCCGCCACCCAGTTGGTGGACGTAAGTCGCGACCGCGCGGATCTCGGCCTCGCTCAGACGGTTTGTCCAAGAGGGCATCACGCCGAAGCGCGAATAGGTCACGGTCTGCATCAGCGTCTCGTGCGAACCGCCATAGAGCCAGATCGCGTCGGTCAGGTTCGGTGCCCCCTGCGCACGATCACCCGTGCCGTCATCCATATGGCAAGAGGCACAGTTGTCGGCATAGACCGTTGCCCCGGCTTCGACCAAGGACGCATCCTGCGGCGTTCCCGACAGCGACATGACATAGTTCACCACCTGGTCGATCTCCTCGGACGCCAGAATGTCGCCGAAGGCAGGCATCTGGGACCAACGGGCGTCGGGATCTTCCTCGTTCCGGATGCCATGCGCGATTGTTGTATGAATGGCCTCGATGTCACCACCCCAAAGCCAGTCATCGTCCAGCAGGTTCGGATAGCCGGATGCGGCAACGCCTGCTGCACCCGAACCATGGCACTGTGCGCACCATGTGCGGAACACGGCAGCCCCGGCCGAGGTGGCATAGCCGCGCAGCTCGGGATCATCGGCGATCGCTGTCAGTTCGACCGAGGCCAGTTGCGTGTTGATCTGGGCATTGGCCGCTTCGGCGGCCTCGATCTCGGTCTGGACATTCGCGCGGGTAGACCAGCCCAGCAGGCCGGGTGTAGCCGCCTTGATCCCCGGCCAGGCCGGATAGGCGATGGTATAGAGAACGGCCCAGAAGATCGTGGCGTAGAAGGTCCAGAGCCACCAGCGCGGCAGCGGGTTGTTGAACTCCTCGATCCCGTCCCAGCTGTGGCCCGTCGTGTCCACGTCGGGCTTCTTTGTGGATTTCTGCGGTTGCTTTGCCATGTCCTCACGCCTCCTTGGCGTCACGGGCGCGTGCAGGTATGTCCCCTGCGGCGGCGGGTTTGTCTTCATGCCGGAACGGGATATCGGCTACGTCGCGATAGGTCTTACTGCTGCCGGGGCGCATCACGAACAGGACGACCCCTATAAAGAACAGGAACAGCGCAAGAAGCATCCAGCTGTCGGCGAATTCGCGCAGAAGGGAATAGGTTTCCATCTGTCGTCCCCCTTACCGGCTTGCATCGGGCGTGAAGGTCGAGAAATCGACCAACGTGCCCAACATCTGAAGATAGGCGATCAGCGCATCGGTCTCGGAAATCCCGGGCTGAGCGTCGAAGTTGCGCACCTGCGCGCCGGGATAGCGTTCCACCAGACCGTCCCAGTCACCGTCAGGATCGGCCTGCACCGCAAAGTCGGCGCGGGCGTTCGCGATCATGTCGTCTGTATAGGGCACACCGATCATCCGGTGGGTTTCCAGAAGGTCCTGGATATACTCGCCATCGATCAGCCGGTTTTCCAGAAAGCCGTATTTCGGCATCACGGATTCCGGCACCACCGATTGCGGGTCACGCAGGTGATCCACGTGCCAGCTGTCCGAGTAGCGCCCGCCGACACGGGCCAGATCCGGTCCGGTGCGCTTGGAGCCCCACTGGAACGGGTGGTCGTACTTGCTTTCCGCAGCGAGGCTGTAGTGGCCATAGCGTTCCACCTCGTCGCGCATCGGGCGGATCATCTGGCTGTGGCAGACATAGCACCCTTCACGGATGTAGATGTCACGCCCGGCCAGTTCCAGCGGAGAGTAGGGGCGCACGCCCTCTACATCCTCGATGGTGTTTTCCAGCCAGAACAGCGGGGCGATCTGCACGATCCCGCCCACAGTCACCACAAGGAAGGCGAAGATGGCCAAAAGCGTGACGTTCTTTTCAAGAACGGCGTGTTTGTCGAGAATTGCCATTGGTCCGGCCCTCCTTATTCAGCCGGGACTGCGGCGTGCGCGGATTTGACAGCCGGCGCGCTTTTCACAGTCATCCAGAGGTTGTAGCACATGATGATGGCACCGGTGAGGAACATGACCCCGCCCAGACCGCGCACCACATACATCGGGAATTTGGCGGCCACGGTGTCGGCAAAGCTGTTCACCAGGAAACCGTTGGCATCGACTTCGCGCCACATCAGGCCCTCCATGATCCCGGTCACCCACATGGCGGCGGCGTAGAGAATGATTCCGATGGTCGCCAACCAGAAGTGCCAGGAGACAAGGCTGAGGCTGTAAAGCCGTTCACGGTTCCACAGTTTCGGCACAAGGAAGTAGAGCGCGCCGAAGGTGATCATGCCGTTCCAGCCCAGCGCACCCGAGTGCACATGGCCAATGGTCCAGTCCGTGTAGTGCGACAAGGAGTTCACCGCGCGGATCGACATCATGGGACCCTCAAAGGTGGACATCCCGTAGAAACCCACCGAGATGACCATCATGCGGATGATCGGATCGGTGCGCAGCTTGTCCCATGCGCCGGACAGCGTCATCAGACCGTTGATCATGCCACCCCAGGACGGCATCCACAGCACGATCGAGAACACCATGCCAAGGGTCGATGCCCAATCCGGCAGCGCCGTGTAGTGCAGATGGTGCGGACCGGCCCAGATATAGATGAAGATCAGCGCCCAGAAGTGGATGATCGACAGTTTATAGCTGAAGACGGGGCGTTCGGCCTGCTTCGGCACGAAGTAATACATCATGCCAAGGAAACCGGCCGTCAGGAAGAAGCCAACCGCGTTGTGGCCATACCACCACTGCACCATCGCATCCTGCACGCCCGAGAAGACCTGCACGGACTTGGAACCGAGGAGCGACACCGGAATGCTGAGGTTGTTGACAACATGCAGCATCGCCACGGTGATGATGAAGGACAGGTAGAACCAGTTGGCCACATAGATGTGGGGTTCCTTGCGCTTGACCAGCGTGCCCATGAACACCGCCAGATAGGCCAGCCAGACGATGGTCAGCCACCAGTCCACATACCATTCGGGCTCGGCATACTCCTTGGACTGTGTCGCGCCCAGCAGATAGCCGGTTGCCGCCAGAACAATCACCAGCTGATAGCCCCAGAAGACGAACCACGCGAGGTTACCGCCCCACAGGCGCGCGGCGCTTGTGCGCTGGACCACATAGAACGAGGTCGCGATCAGCGCGTTGCCGCCAAAGGCGAAAATCACCGCCGATGTATGCAGCGGGCGCAGCCGTCCAAAGTTCAGATAGCCCTGCGCCCATTCGAAGTTGAGCACCGGGAAAGCAAGCTGAAAGGCGATGATCACGCCCACCAGAAACCCGACAACCCCCCACCCGGCAGTGGCGATCACACCGGCGCGCACGACGCCGTCCATGTATTCTCCGGACAGATCGCGCTTCACGACGGGTTCGTCGATCCCTCGCAAGACCCAGAGAAAGACCCCGCCCGCTGCGGCCGCCACGATCAGGGCGTTCACCAGATAGGCCAAGTCACGTGCGAAATTGGCCGCAATCAGCGCGAACAGCGTGATAAGGCCAAGCACGATCAGCTTGATATAATTCAACATTTTGCGTCCCTTTTGTCCTGTCCCGATGATTCGTGTTGATCGCGGGGGTTCTCCAGACTGGGTCAGTCATGCGGTCTTGCGGTCTGGATCGCCTTGATCTGTGTCAAGGCTGGAACGCTGCGTCTTTGACGCGTGTCAAAGTGGCGGCAGTCCCGACATGGTAGTGAGGGTTATGACTGGACTTCAAAGGAGAGTGACATGGCGTACAAGACATTGTTTTCGGTGATAACGGATACCGCGCTGGCGGGTCCCGTACTGGATCAGGCAATCGCCATGGCGACAGCTTGGGATGCCCATCTGGACGTATTGTGCATGGGTCTGGATCGCACGCAGACCGGCTTCTACTATGCCGGAGCCAATGCGCTGATCCTGCAAGAGACGATCACACGCGCCCAAGACGAGGCGCGCGCGGTTGAAGCGCATGTGCGCAAGATCCTTGAGGCCAGCGACGTGCGCTGGGGTCTGGACAGCGGCGTCGCGCAACTGGCCGATATGGGGCGACACGTCGCTCAGCGGGCGCGCTTCTCGGATCTGGTGATCCTGCCGAAACCTTATGGGGAAAAACGCGGCGTCGAACTGGAACCGATTCTGGAATCCGCGATGTTCGACGGGGCGGCCCCGGTCCTGATGGTGCCCGAGGCCGGACAGATCGTCACCGCGCCTCAGCGTATTCTGCTGGCCTGGAACGAAAGCGACGAGGCGTTGGAAGCTGCCCGCACCGCCCTGCCCCTTTTGATACAGGCCGATAGCGTGCGGATCGTGGTGATCGACCCGCCGGTTCACAGCCCGACACGGTCAGATCCCGGCGGCTTGCTGTCACAATACCTGTCCCGTCACGGGGTCAATTGCGAAATTGACGTCCTGTCCAAGACCCTGCCGCGCGTGTCGGATGTCCTGATGCGCCATGCCGCGGATGTCGAGGCGGACATGATCGTGATGGGCGCCTACGGCCACTCGCGCTTCCGCGAGGCGATTCTTGGTGGTGCCACGCGCAACATGCTGGAGCATGCCAAGATCCCGGTGTTTCTTGCACATTGAATGACAAGGCGCGGCTGGCGGTTGCCAGTCGCGCCTTTCGTCATCCGGCCCGTGTCAGGCCAGCATTCCGCCATCGCTGTCGTCGCCTGCTTCTTCCAGAAGGCGTCCGAAATCCGGCACGGTCACATGCCGCTTGCCCTGTAGTGAGATCACGCCATCCCGTTTGAGCGCTGAAATCTGGCGGCTGACCGTTTCCAGCGTCAGGCCCAGATAGTCGGCCATCGCCTCCCGGGTCAGCGGCAGATCAAAGACCATGGATCCTTTGGGGGTTTGCAGTTTCAGCGACGCGTCACGCCGCGCGATGATCGTCAGAAGCGAGGCGATCTTTTCGCGCGCAGTCTTGCGTCCCAGCACCAGCATCCACTCCCGCGCTGCATCCAGCTCGTCCAGCGTCATCTCCAACAGGCGATGGGCGATATGGGGCGTGCGCTCCATCAAGGCTTCGAAGGGTTTCTTGCGGAAGCAGCACATCACCAGATCGGTGGTGGCAACCACGTCATAGGCCGAACCTTCACGCCCCGGACGTCCCACGAAATCCGAAGGCAACAACAGCCCCACCATCTGGGTGCGGCCATCCTCCATCGTCTGGGTCAGCGTTGCGATGCCTGTCACGACCGAGCCTACGAAATCCATCCGGTCACCGGACCAGATCACGGTCTGACCTGCTTCAAAGGATCGGTAGTATTTGATCTCTTCCAGCCGTTCGAGTTCGTCGCTTTCGCAACGCGCGCAAACCGCTCTGTGTCTGATAGGGCAATCGCCACACTCGACCGAGTGAGACACGGTTTTCTCATTCAGCATGTTGACACTTCGCGCACTTGATCTGGGTCAAAGAATTTTTCCCCAATGTCCAGAAGACTAGACAGATGATGATGAAAAAGCAACTCGCAAAACTGGGCCTGTTCGACGCGAAAGTGCCGCGGTATACCAGTTACCCCACCGCGCCACATTTCTCGAACGGGATTGGTGCGTTGGATTTTTCCAATTGGATCAAGGCAATAAGCCCAGGTTCGGATATATCTCTTTACGTGCATGTTCCGTTTTGTCGCAGGTTGTGCTGGTTCTGCGCCTGCAGGACACAGGGCACGCAGAGCGATGCGCCGGTAGCCGCCTATCTTGAGACGCTGAAGGCAGAGTTGACACTCCTCCGTCAGATCCTGCCCGACGGCGTGCGGCTGTCACGCCTGCACTGGGGTGGCGGCACGCCGACGCTCTTGTCGCCCGCGATGATGACCGATCTGGCTGGCGCAATCTTTGATGTGGCACCGATGGCCCCGGATGGCGAATTCTCGGTCGAGATTGACCCGAACGAGATCGACGCGGCGCGCCTGGATGCTTTGGCGGCGGCCGGCATGAACAGGGCCTCGATCGGGGTGCAGGATTTTGACGAGGCGATCCAGCAAACCATCGGACGCCTGCAAAGCTATGACATCACACGCGATGCCGTGAACGAAATCAGGGCGCGCGGTGTCAAAAGCCTGAATGCCGACATCCTTTTCGGTCTGCCTCATCAGTCGCGCGCGCGGATCACCGAAAGTGTGCAGAAACTGCTGTCCCTGAACCCGGACCGGGTGGCGCTCTACGGCTATGCCCATGTCCCATGGATGGCCAAGCGCCAGCAGATGATCCCGTCGGACGCGCTGCCCACACCGGAAGAGCGGCTGGAGTTGTTCGAGACGGCGCGCAAGCTGTTCCTGTGGGATGGCTATGCCGAAATCGGCATCGACCATTTCGCCACCCAGACCGATGGTCTGACCGTGGCGCAGAAGGCCGGGAAACTGCGGCGGAACTTTCAGGGCTATACCGATGACCCTGCCGATGTGCTGATCGGTGTCGGGGCGTCGTCCATCTCGAAGTTTCCGCAAGGATATGCGCAGAACGCGCCTGCCACCGGGGCCCATACAGGGGCTATCCGCGAGGGGCGCTTCTCGGTCTCGAAAGGGCATGCCTTCTCTGCCGAGGACAAGCTGCGCAGCCGGATGATCGAAGCCTTGATGTGTGATTTCCGCATCGACAGTGCCGAATTGCAGACGCGTTTCGGTGTCACCCAAGCGCAGGTGCAGCAGTTGTTCGACCGGGCGACCGCCCAGTTTCCCGGCATCCTGCATATGGCTGACGGCATTTTGAGCATCCCTGTCGCGGCCCGTCCCCTGACCCGCATGATCGCCCGCAGTTTCGACGCCTATGACATGAGCAAGGCCGGACACAGTTCCGCGATCTGACCGAAGCCCCTTCAGGCGGCGGTCAGATCCAGTGCCGCCGCCAGCAGGCTGCGGGCGTAATCGGTCTGCGGATCGGCAAACAAGGTCTGCGCGTCACCCGCTTCGACCACGTCGCCCTGTTTCATCACGATCATCTTGTGGCTCATGGCGCGTACCACGTTCAGGTCGTGGCTGATGAACAGATAGGCCAGCCCGTATTTCACCTGCAACGCGCGCAACAGATCGACGATCTGCACCTGCACGGTCATATCCAGGGCCGACGTGGGCTCGTCCAGCACCAGCAGCTTTGGCCGCAGGATCATGGCACGGGCAATGGCGATGCGCTGGCGCTGACCGCCGGAAAACTCGTGCGGATAGCGGTGCATGGTGGCAGGGTCCAACCCCACCTCCGCCATGATTTCGGCCACCATCTGGCGCTTGTCCTGTCCCGGTGCGACACCGTGCACACCCAGACCTTCGGCGATGATCTGTTCGCAGGTCATGCGCGGGGACAGGCTGCCGAAAGGGTCCTGAAACACGATCTGCATGTCCTTGCGCAGCGCGCGCAGCCGCGACGTGGACCAGCCGCGCACGTCCTGCCCGTCGAAGGTGATACCGCCCTCTGATGCGATCAGCCGCATGATGGCCAATGCCAGCGTTGTCTTGCCTGAGCCGCTTTCGCCAACGATGCCCAAAGTCTCGCCCGCGCGGACGCTGATCGTCGCGTCATTCACGGCCTTCACATGACCCACGGTGCGTTTCAGAAAGCCGCGCTGGATGGGAAACCAGACTTTCAGATGATCAGTGCGGATCAACTCTTTCGCATCCGCCGCCACGGGGGCAGGCGTGCCCACGGCACGCGCGGCCAGCAGTTTGCAGGTGTAGTCGTGCTGCGGATTGGCGAAAATCTCGGCGGTCGGGCCCTGCTCGACTATCTCGCCGCCCTTCATGACGCAAACCTTGTCGGCGATGCGACGCACGATCCCCAGATCATGGGTGATGAACAGCAGCCCCATATTCTCGGTCCGCTTCAATTCGGCCAGCAGGTCAAGGATCTGCGCCTGAATGGTCACGTCAAGCGCCGTGGTCGGTTCATCCGCGATCAGCACATCGGGTTTGTTGGCCAGTGCCATGGCAATCATCACCCGCTGGCGCTGCCCGCCCGACAATTGATGCGGATAGGCGCCAAGGCGGCTTTCGGCGTCCCGGATACCGACCTTTTCCAGCAACTCGATGATGCGAATCCGCGCCGCCTCGCCGACAATCCCCTGATGCAGCGCCAAGGACTCGGACAACTGCCGTTCGAGCGTATGCAGCGGGTTCAGGCTGGTCATCGGTTCCTGAAAGATGAAACTGATGTCATTGCCGCGCACTTTGCGCAGTAGCGCGTCATCCGCACCGATCATCTGCTGACCATCATAGGTCACCGACCCCGAGACCTGAGCGGACTCTCCCAACAGGGACACGGTGCTCAGCGCGGTCACGGACTTGCCCGATCCGCTTTCACCGACCAGTGCAACGGTTTCGCCCCGCTCAAGCGTGAAGCTGACTCCACGCACGGCATGTGTCAGCTTGCCATCCTGACGGAACGAGACGTTCAGATCCTTGACCTCAAGAAGGCTCATTGAAAGGTCTTTCTGGGATCGAAGGCATCACGCACGCCTTCGAAAATGAAGACAAGCAGCGACAGCATGATGGCAAAAACGAAAAACGCGGTGAAACCCAACCAAGGCGCCTGCAGGTTCTGTTTGGCCTGAAGCGTCAACTCTCCCAAAGACGGTGAGGAGGATGGCAGGCCAAAACCCAGAAAATCCAGCCCTGCCAAGGTGGCAATCGTGCCTGTCACGATGAAGGGCAGCATCGTCACGGTCGCCACCATCGCATTGGGCAGCATGTGGCGGAACATGATCGTGGTGTTGCTGACGCCCAGCGCCTTGGCCGCGCGGACATATTCAAGGTTGCGCGCCCGCAGGAATTCCGCCCGCACCACACCCACCAGCGCCGTCCAGCCGAACAGCACGGTGATAAACACCAACAGCCAGAAACTTCGCCCCAGAATAGCGAACAGGATGATGATGACATAAAGCGCCGGGGTCGCCCCCCAGATCTCGATAATGCGCTGAAAGATCAGATCGACCCACCCCCCGAAATAGCCCTGAATGGCCCCCGCCGCGATCCCGACAAGCGAGGCCAGAGTCGTCACGATCAGCGTGAACAGGATCGACAGGCGGAAACCATAGATGACACGCGCCATCACATCGCGTTTCGTATCATCCGTGCCCAGCCAGTTCTGACTGTTGGGCGGCAGGGGTGCGGCACCGGGACGGTCCACGGTCGTGCGGTAGCTGTAGGGGATGATCGGCCAAATGGCCCAGCCTTGCTCGATTGCCTGACCGTCCACCATGCCCGTTTCGGCCTGCGCCTTGATGCCTTCGGGATCGTCGAAGCACGCTTCCAGTCCGCCCGATGCGATAAGGCACTGCACCTCGATATCGCGATAAGGTGCTTCGGTCTGAAAATCGCCGCCAAAGGTGGTTTCAGGGTAGAAGCGGAAGATCGGCGTATAGAACTCGCCCTGATATTTCACGAGGATCGGTTTGTCATTGGCGATGAACTCGGCGAACAGGGACAGGCCGAACAGCACCGAAAAGATGATCAACGACCAGAAGGCGCGCCGGTTACGCTTGAAATTGTTCCAGCGGCGCTGGTTGAGCGGCGACAGAAACGCCTTCTTGGGCGCGGCCAGATCGGCGGGCATGGGCGCGGGTGTCACAGTCGGATCAGGCAGGGTCGCCATCGCTCAGCCCTCCCTTTTCTCAAAGTCGATGCGCGGATCGACCAGCACATACATCAGGTCCGACAGGATGCCCACCACCAGCCCGATCAGGCCAAAGATGAACAGCGTGCCGAAGATCACCGGATAGTCGCGCGCCACCGCCGCCTCGAACCCAAGCCGTCCCAGACCATCCAGCGAGAAGATCGTCTCGATGATCAGCGATCCTCCGAAGAACACACCGATGAAGACGGCCGGAAATCCCGCGATCACGATCAGCATCGCATTGCGGAAGACATGGCCATACAGCACCTTCTTTTCCGACAGCCCTTTGGCGCGTGCCGTCATGACATAGTGCTTCTTGATCTCGTCCAGAAAACTGTTCTTCGTCAACAGGGTCAGCGTGGCAAAGGCCGAGATCGTCGAGGCTGTCACCGGCAATGCGATGTGCCAGAAGTAGTCAGCCACCTTGCCCAGCAGGGACAGTTCATCGAAATTGTCCGAGGTTAGGCCGCGCAGCGGGAAGATCTGGAAATAGGACCCGCCCGCGAACAGCACCAGCAGAAGGATCGCGAACAGGAAGCCGGGAATGGCATAGGCCACGATGATCATGCCGGATGTCCATGTATCGAAGGGCGAGCCATCCTTGACAGCCTTGCGGATTCCCAACGGGATCGACACCGCATAGGCGATCAGCGTCGACCAAAGGCCCAGCGTGATCGACACGGGCATTTTTTCCAGAACCAGATCAATCACGCTGATCGAGCGGAAGTAGCTGTCACCGAAATCCAGCCGCATGTAATTCCACAGCATCGTGAAGAACCGCTCCAGCGGCGGCTTGTCGAAGCCGAACTCGGCCTCCAACTGTGCGATGAACTCGGGCGGCAGACCGCGCGCACCGGCATATTCGCTGTCCGATCCGGCCCCTGCACTGACACCTGCGTCACCACCGCCTGCGAACCCCTCGAACACATCGCCCTGCCCCTGCACCTGCGCGATGATCTGTTCGATCGGCCCCCCGGGCACGAACTGCACCAGCGCAAAGTTGATGATCATGATCCCCAGCAGCGTGGGGATGATCAACGCCAGACGGCGGAGGATATAGGCGCCCATGTCGTGGTCCCTAGCGGATCGCGCCGGACGCCCGAAGGGCCTGCGCTTTCTCGGGGTTGAACCACCAGATCGACAATTCTCCCATGCCGTTGGGCGGCGGGGTATCGGTGTAGGGACGCTCGTACATGTCGAAATAGGCGATGTTGTGCTCGCCCTTGTACCACTGGGGCACCCAGATGTGCATCGCGCGCAGCACCCGGTCCAGCGCCGAAACAGCAGCTTCCAGATCTTCGCGACTGGTGGCGTTCTCGATCGTGCGGATCAGCGAATCCACGGCCGGATTGTTGACGCCAGCGATGTTGTTAGATCCCTCGACATTCGCGGCCTCGCCACCAAAAATACCGCGCAGTTCGATCCCCGGTGTCTGCGACATGGCATAGCGCCGCGTCACGATGTCGAAATCGAAGGTCTTTTCCCGCTCTTGCGACTGGGCGGCATCGACGCGCACGTAAACCGCGTCCACGCCAAGGCGGCGCAGGTTCTCGACATAGGGGTTGATGATGCGCTCAAAACTGGCGCTGTCATTCAGCACCTCGATCCGCAGGCGCTCTCCGTCGGCGTTGACGCGAATACCGTCAGCACCCACGGTCCAACCCGCTTCCTCCAGCAGGCGGCCCGCCTGACGCAGGGCACGCCGGTCCGCCACGCTCGACGGATCGGACTCGGCGGGGCTGAAGGCCGGTTCTGTGAAAACGCTCTCGGGGATATGCGCACGCAGCGGTTCCAGCAGCGCAAGTTCCGCATCCGAGGGCAGTCCCTCGGCCTGCATGGTCGAGTTTTCCCAGAAACTGTCCGTCCGCTTGTAGATACCGTAGAACAGGCTCTCGTTGGCCCATTCGAAGTTGAAGGCCATGCCCAGT
>Ga0209347_1003389_pt1 | contig 18694 bp, 14 predicted proteins | sample AutmiccommuBRH23_FD_187382 | JGI IMG/M metagenome (GOLD analysis project Ga0209347, IMG submission 187382) | Deep subsurface microbial communities from Mt. Terri, Switzerland - Autotrophic microbial communities BRH/23 (SPAdes) (version 2) | ecosystem: Environmental > Aquatic > Deep subsurface >...
ATCGCGTGAAATAGCTATTTCTATTATTAATCATCGAAGCCAAAGTCGTGCGCCGACACACCGAGAAATCCGCAGATCAGAGCACTAAATTACCGACCGGACACAGGACCTATGTCAGGAGTCCTGAGCCCAGCTCAGCAGGGATCCGGTACACCGGTGCGTCTCCCGGCAATCCGCGGTGGCGGTCGATGACCGCCCACACGACCGAGCACGTGCGCAACTCGTCCGCCGACGCCGTGACCGGAACCCGGGAACCGAACAGTGACTGGAGTTCCACTGCGCTGCGGCCCCGGCCCACGTCGCGTAGACCGTCGGCGCCTGCGAGGGCACCAGTGACCGCGGCCACCATCGTCGGCGATCCGGCGTCCTCGACGAGGAGACAGTCGCCGCGGGCGGCGCGGGTCGACACCAGGTCGGCGACCGCGCTGTAATCCGAGCCGAACTTGGCGTAGGGCCCGCGTTGCGCCACGTAGTTCGGAACCGCGGCCACGCCGAGCACCGCAAGGATCACGCCGATCCGCCGGGCGTCGCGGCCCACGATCACCACGCAGAGTCCGATCAGCATCGCCAGGGCCGGCGTCGTGAAGGACAGGTAGTGCGGCTGGTAAACCGGCCTCCCGACGAGCGAATACGCGATCAGAACCGCGGTGGGCACCACGATCCAGGCGGCAGCGGCACGCATCAGCAGCCGTGGACGATCCCCCACCACCCCCGTTGCGCGGCCGCGCATCAGGGCCGCCGTCACGGCCACCGCGACCACGACCACGATGAACGGCGCAACCCGGGCCCACGCGTGCACCGCAAGGGACAGCTGCTCGGACGTGAACTGCTGCTGATCGGGCCCGACGACCCGCAGTCCGGTCGAATAGACAGACGGAAAATACTGTTCGCCGGCGACCTGGCCGAGTGTCACCACGCTGACCGGCCAGATCCAGTCGATCTGGCCCTGCTGCTGGGCAATCGTCACGACGAACGGAACGATCGAGGTGATCGCCGCGGCCGTCGCGGCCACCCACGCCGCCTTCGTGCGACGCGACGTTGCCATCTCGGCCGACATCACCGCGTGCGCGACGACGACGAGCAGCACGATCACGTTCGCCAGCGTCGCCGACGCGAGTGCGGCGGCGTATGCGACCCACAGCCCGCTCCGCCGCCGCTCCACGGCGACGACGAACAGCACCGTCACCCACACCGCACCCGCGATGGTCAACGCATAGGGCCGGGCATCGACGCCCGCCCATGTGGTTCGTGGCAGCACGGCGAAGACGACCCCGGCCGCGACGCCCACGGACCGCACGGAGAGCTGGCGGCCCAACACCACCACGCCTGCCGCGGCCACCCCGACCGCCAACGCGCTGGGAACCCGCGCCCAGAACTCCGTGGCCGGGAACACGGTGAACCACCCGCGCAAGAGCCAGTAGTACAGGCCGTGCACTGCGTCTTCGTTCCCCAGGAGCGCCCACAGCTCGCCCGGGGACCGCGTCGCCGCCGAGAGGGTTGCGGCTTCGTCGTACCACAGGGACGGGCGCCCCGCTCCGATGACACTCACGGCAAAGGCGAACACACCGACGAGGACTGCGTCTCTGGTCCGTCCCCCCTCGATCGGCGGTGCACAATCCACGGCGCTCAGTGAAGCAAACCCGCTCACCTGGTCTGCCGACGCACCAACGGCAGGGTGGCCATCGCGGCGACCTGCACAGTGAGCACCACCGCGATCAACAACATCACCGAAACTGAGTACAGGAACCCGGTCAGCGCACCTCCGACGGCCGCCGCGACACCGATGACCGCGGCGTACACGCCGTACGCCGTTGCCCTACGGGCCGGCTCGACGAGGTCGGCGACCACGGCGCGCAGGGTCGACTCCTGGATGCCGACCGCCGCCCCCCACACCACTGCCCCCGCTACTACCAGCGCGATGCGGTCGGTGAAGGCCAACACCGGCACCAGGGCCGCCAGCACCGGAAGCGCGCCGAGAACCACCGCGCCGATCCGGTCATACGCCCACCCGGTGACGAGCGCCGCGACGGCGTCGGCCGCCATCGCGGCGGCGTAGATCACCGGTACCACCGCGACCGCCACGATTCCCTCGCTGACCTGGTGGAAGGACAGCACCCCGAACGTCGTGAACCCGACCATGGTGGCGGCCGAGAAGCTCGAATACGCCCAGAAGGATCTCGGCAGGGAACGCAGAAAGCTTTGTACAACAACAGGTTTGACTTCCGGGGCGGAGACGGTCTCATAGCGGGCGGGCTCCGGGACGCGGGCGCGCAGCCATCCCAGAAGCACCAGGACACCGATCCCCGGGATGGCGAGCAGACCCAGCGTCGGCCCGTAGTCACCGCCGAACACGACCAGCATCGCCGCCACCGCCAGCGGCCCGGCGAACGCCCCGATCTGATCCATGGCCTCGTGGACGGCGAAACCGCGCCCGCGGCCGGTGACCGCGGTCGCGTGCGACAGCAGCGTGTCCTTGGCCGGGCTGCGCACCGCCTTGCCGACCCGTTCGGCGATGACCAGCGCCGCCGCCGCCCACAGCACGCCCACCACACCGAGCAACGGCACAGTGATCACCGTCAGGAAGTAGCCGGCGATGGCCCACGTCCAGAATCGGCCCGTGCGGTCGGTCAGCGGCCCCGACACCACCCGCAGCAGCAGGGCCGCGGCCTCACCGACACCGGTGACGACTCCCACCACGACGGCGGTGGCGCCGAGCGAGGCGAGCAGTGGGCCGGTGATGGAGCGGGCGCCCTCGTAGACGATGTCGGCGAGCAGGCTGATGACACCGAACGTGGTGACGAATCGCCACGCGCTCAAACCCACGGCCGGCCGGGTGTTCATCCACCCCATCCACCCAGGCAGCCGGGCCCCAACAGCTCCTTCAGATCCCCCATCAAGGCCGAGGACGGGGTCACCCGGAGCGACTGATCCAACTCCAGCGTGGTGATGCGCTCCCCGCTGATCAGCCGCAGATGCACTTGAGCGGTGCCCGGGTGCCGTGCCAGCACCTGCTTGAGCGCGCTGACCTTGTCGATCGTGCACTGCCGCGTCGGCAGGCTCACCGCGACCGGCCGGTTCGTCTGGGCGCTCGAAAAGTCAGGAACCACAAGCTCGTTGGCGATCAACGAGATCCGGTCGTCACGGATGGCGACCCTGGCGCCGACCAGCACGACGACGTCGTCGGCGATCTCGGCGCCGAACATCGAATAGGTCTGCGGGAAGAACAGCACCTCGATACCGCCGGTGAGGTCCTCCACCTGCGCTGACGCCCACGGCAGCCCGTTCTTGTTGACCCGGCGGTTCACCGACTCGAGGATCCCGCCGATCCGGACCTGGGTCTCGTTGGCGACGTCGCCGTCAAGGATCGCCGGGATCTGCGTGTCGACCTGCGCGGCCAGCAGATGCGCGATGCCGTTGAGGGGATGCCCGGACACGTACAGCCCCAGCATCTCGCGCTCGAGGGCCAGCTTGTGCTTGTCCTCCCACTCCTCGTCGGGCACCTTGATGGTGAACACGGCGTCGGTGGCGGAGTCGGCGCCGCCGAACAGGTCGAACTGACCCATCGCCTCGGCCTTCTTGGTGCCGAGCACCGAATCGACCGCGTCGGTGTGCACCAGGAACAACCCCTTGCGGGGGTGCCCCAGCGAGTCGAACGCCCCCGCCTTGATCAGCGACTCGGTGACCTTCTTGTTGCACGGCCCGATGTCGATCTTGTTGAGGTAGTCCGAGAAATCGGTGAACTTGCCCTTCGCGGTGCGCGTATTGATCAGGGACGCAACGACGTTCGCGCCGACATTGCGGACCGCACCGAGACCGAATCTGATGTCGGTGCCCACCGAGGCGAAGTTCTGCGCCGACTCGTTGACGTCGGGCGGCAGCACCGTGATCCCGAGACGGCGGCAGTCGGCGAGGTAGACCGCGGCCTTGTCCTTGTCGTCGCCGACCGAGGTGAGAAGGCCGGCCATGTACTCGGCGGGGTAGTTGGCCTTGAGGTAGGCCGTCCAGTACGACACCAGGCCGTAGCCTGCGGCGTGCGACTTGTTGAACGCGTAGTCGGCGAACGGCAGCACCGTGTCCCACAAGGCCTTGACGGCCGCGGCCGAGAAGCCGTTGGCTTTCATCCCCTCCGAGAAGCCCTCGAACTCCTTCTCCAGCACCTCGCGCTTCTTCTTACCCATCGCCTTGCGCAGAATGTCTGCTCGGGCCAGCGAGTAACCGGCCACCTTCTGCGCGATGCGCATGATCTGCTCTTGGTAGACGATCAGGCCGTAGGTCTCGGCCAGGATCTCGCGCAGCGGCTCCTCGAGTTCCGGGTGGATCGGCTTGATGTTCTGGCGGTTGTTCTTGCGATCGGCGTAGTCGTTGTGGGCGTTCATGCCCATCGGGCCGGGACGGTACAGCGCGATGACGGCGACGACGTCCTCGAAGCCGGTGGGCTGCATCCGGCGCAGCAGGTCGCGCATCGGCCCGCCGTCGAGCTGGAAAACACCCAAGGTGTCTCCGCGGCCCAGCAATTCGTAGGCGGCCGGATCGTCCAGCGGGACCGTCTCCAGGTCGAGGTCGATGCCCCGGTTGGCCTTGATGTTCTCGATGCAGTCCCCGATGATCGTCAGGTTCCGCAGACCGAGGAAGTCCATCTTCAGCAGGCCGATGGCCTCGCACGACGGGTAGTCCCATCCGGTGATGACCGCACCGTCCTGCGGGCGACGCCACAGCGGGATCGAGTCGATGAGCGGCTCGGAGCTCATGATCACCGCGCAGGCGTGCACGCCGGCGTTGCGGACCAGGCCCTCGAGGCCGCGCGCCGTCTCGTAGATGGTGCGGACGTCCGGATCGGTGTCGATCAGGCCGCGGACCTCGGCGGCCTCCTTGTACCGGTCATGGGCGGGATCGGTGATCCCCGACAGGGGGATGTCCTTGGCCATGATGGGCGGCGGCAGCGCCTTGGTGATCCGGTCGGCGATGGCGAAACCGGGCTGGCCGTAGTGGACCCGGGCCGAATCCTTCAGCGCCGCTTTCGTTTTGATGGTGCCGAACGTGATGACCTGGGCCACCCGGTCGCTGCCCCATCTGTTGGCGGCGTAGCGCAGCATCTCGCCGCGGCGACGGTCGTCGAAGTCGATGTCGATGTCGGGCATCGACACGCGCTCGGGGTTGAGGAACCGCTCGAACAGCAGCCCGTACGTGATGGGGTCGATGTTGGTGATGCCCATCGCGTAGGCCACCAGCGAGCCGGCGGCCGACCCACGGCCCGGGCCGACCCGGATGTCCACCGAGCGCGCATAGTTGATCAGGTCCGCGACGATCAGGAAGTAGGACGGGTAGCCCTTCTCGCAGATGACCTTGATCTCGAAATCGGCGCGGTCGGTGTACTCATCAGGCACGCCGGCCGGGAATCGGCGCTCCAGCCCGGCCGCGACCTCGTGCCGCAGCCAGCTCTCCTGGGTGTGCCCCTCGGGCACCGGGAACACCGGCATCCGGTCGACCGGCTTCCACAGATCGGCGTAGGACTGCACCCGCTCGGCGATGAGCAGCGTCGAATCGCAGGCACCGGGCACCTGGTCGTCCCACAGCGCGCGCATCTCCGCGGCACTCTTGAGGAAGTAGCCGTCGCCGTCGAACTTGAAGCGCGTCGGGTCCGACAGCGTCTTGCCCGTCTGGATGCACAGCAGCGCCTCGTGGTTCTGGGACGCGTCGCGCGTGACGTAGTGGCAGTCGTTGGTGGCCAGCGGCGGGATGCTGAGCTTGCGGCCGATCTCGAGCAGCCCCTCGCGCACCCGGCGCTCGATGTCGAGGCCGTGGTCCATCAACTCGAGGAAGAAGTTCTCCGGACCGAAGATCTCCCGCCACCTGGCCGCCGCCTCCAGCGCCTCGCGCTCGTGGCCGAGGCGAAGCCGTGTCTGCACCTCGCCCGACGGGCAGCCGGTGGTGGCGATGATGCCTGCGGCGTGCTCGGCGATGATCTCGGCGTCCATTCGGGACCACTTGCCCAGTTGGCCCTCGAACGACGCCAGCGACGACAGCTTGAACAGGTTCCGCAAGCCGATGGCGTTCTCGGCGACCATCGTCATATGGGTGTAGGAACCGCTGCCCGAGACGTCGTCGCTCTTCTGGCTCGGGTCGCCCCACAGGATGCGCTTGGTCTCGAAGCGCGAGGCGGGAGCGATGTAGGCCTCCACACCGATGATCGGCTTGATGCCCGCCTCGGTCGCCTTGTTGTAGAACTCGCTGGCGCCGAACATGTTTCCGTGATCGGTCATACCGACTGCAGGCATCCCCAGCCGCTGGGCCTCGGTCAGCATCGGGCTGATCTTCGCGGCACCGTCCAGCATCGAGTACTCGGTGTGGTTGTGCAGGTGAACAAAAGACCCTGGGGACCGCAAGTCTGAACCGCTCATAGGGACGCCAGTCTATGACCGGGCACCGACAGCGGTCGGCGTGTCGCGGTGCGTGTCTCGCGATGTTCGGATCAGGCTTCGACCGACGCGCCGACCCGCTCGTTCAGCAACCCGACCTCGATCACGCGGAGTAATTGCCTGGCAACCGCGGAAGCCTCGCCGGCGTCGACGAAACCGGCGTGGAAACCCATGCCCCAGAACACCGCCGCCAGCATGTCGGCCACCGCAAGGGCATCGACGTCCGGCGGCAGCTCCCCGTGTGCGATGGCCTGCACCACGATCGAGTGATAGAAGCCGTGCACCGTGGCGACGACGGCGTCCGCCGCGTCGCTGCGCCGCCCGCCCCGGTGGTGCTCCAGCCTCGCGGTCACCAGGAACCTCACCGTCGCCGTGTCGGAGATGTTCAGCTGCTGCATGGCCAGGACGAACACGGCCAACTGGTCGCGCAGGCCATGCTCACGCTGCGCCGCGACCGCACACTCGGCCACCCGCGAGTAGGCATCCCTGAGCAGGATCTCGTAAAGCTGCTCGCGGGTGGAGAAGTAGTAGTGCAGGGTGGGCCGGCTCACGCCCGCGCGCAGCGCGATCTTCTGGAATGTCGCCGCGCCGTAGCCGCGTTCGACGATGACCTCGCGGGCCGCATCGAGGATGTTCCGCCGGGTGGCCTCGGCATCGGCGCCCACCGGGCGACCGCGTCCCCGACCTCCGGGCGGGGTGAGCGGCTCGGTCTCCACGAGCAAACGTTATGGCATAGCTAACAGCTGGTCAATCAGTAACGGCGCAAATCCTCACATCGGAGACGGCACCGCGGTGCGCCGATCGACACGCGCGCGGCGCACCGCGTCGACGGTGAACACCGCGAGCGCCACCCAGATCAACGCGAAGCCCAGCCACCGCGCCGGCGGCATCGCCTCGTGGCCGACCAGCGCACCCCACGTCAGCTGCATCGCCGGGGTCATGTAGAACAGCAGGCCGAGCGAGACCATCGCCAACCGCTGCGCAGCGGCGGCGAACAGCAGAAGCGGCAGCGCGGTGAGCACTCCCGACAGGACCATCAACGCGACGTGCCCGGCGCCGTGACCGGTGAACGTCGCGTGGCCGGTGACCTGAAGCACGACCACGTACGCGAGCGCGAACGGCGTCGCGATCGCCGCTTCGATCCCCACGCTGACCCGCGGATCGGTGGGCACCAACTTCTTCACCGCACCGTAGAGACCGAAAGACAGCGCGAGGCCGAGCCCGATCACCGGCGGTGCTCCCACGTTCACCGTCAGGACCACGACCGCCACCACCGCGATGACCAGGGCGCCGAGCTGCCACCGGTTCAACGTCTCCCGGAATATCAGCAACCCGAGCGCGATCGAGACCAGCGGGTTGATGAAGTACCCGAGCGCCGCGTCGACGACATGGCCGTTGTTCACCGCATAGACGTAGATCACCCAGTTGACGGAGATCAGCGCCGCGGCCGCCGTCAGCAGCAGCCAGGTGCGCCCGGTGATCGCCTTGAGGTCGCCGAGCCGACGGACCGCGGCGACCACGACGACCATCAGGACGAAACTCCAGATGATGCGGTGCGCGAGCACTTCGACTGCGCCCGCGGGCTTCAGCAGCGGGAAGAACGCCGGGAACAACCCCCACATGCCGTAGGCGCCGACCCCGAACAGCAGCCCCGATCTCACAGGTCGTGATTGCGCAGAACATCCAGCGCGTGCTGCAGGTCGGCCGGGTACGGGCTGGTGATCTCGACGCGCCGCCCGTCGGCGGGGTGGGTGAACGCCAGCGACCTGGCGTGCAGCCACTGGCGTTCCAGGCCGAGCCGTCGCGCCAACGTGGGATCGGCCCCGTAGGTCAGGTCGCCACAGCACGGGTGGTGCAGCGCGGCGAAGTGCACCCTGATCTGGTGCGTGCGGCCGGTCTCGAGCTCGATGTCGAGCAGGCTCGCGGCCTGATGGGCCTCCAGCGTGTCGTAATGGGTCACGCTGTTCCTGCCGCCTTCGACGACTGCGAACTTCCAGTCGTGGCCGCGGTGGCGGCCGATGGGGGCGTCGATGGTTCCGCTGGACGGGTCCGGGTGGCCCTGAACGAGCGCGTGGTAGCGCTTCTCGACGGTGCGCTGCTTGAACGCCCGCTTGAGCACGGTGTAGGCCCGCTCGGACAGTGCCACCACCATGACGCCGGAGGTGCCCACATCGAGCCGGTGAACGATGCCCTGGCGCTCGTGGATTCCCGACGTGCTGATCCGGAAGCCTGCGGCCGCCAGGCCGCCCAGCACCGTAGGACCGTGCCAGCCCACGGTCGCGTGCGCCGCGACCCCGGGGGGTTTGTCGACCGCGACGATGTCGTCGTCGGAGTACAGGATCGCCATCCCCTCGATGTCGACCGGCGTGTTCTCCACCGGCGCCGGCGCTTCCGGCAGCCGCACCTCCAGCCACGCCCCGGCGACCAGCTTGTCGGACTTGCCCGCGCGGGCACCGTCGAGCTCGACGCCGCCCTCCTCGGCGAGCGCCGCCGCCGCCGTGCGTGACAGCCCGAGCAGCCGGGCCAAGCCGGCATCGATCCGCATCCCCGCCAGCCCCTCGGGAACCGGCATCGAACGGGTGGTCATCAGCTGCCGGACTCGTCGTCGGTCTTACTCCCGACGGGGTCTTCGCCGTCGTCCGGCTGGCGCCTCCCGACGGGGTCTTCGCCGTCGTCCGGCTGGCGCCTCCCGACGGTGCCCGATTCGTCGTCCGGCTGGCGCCTCCCGACGGTGTCGAAGTCGAACCCGAACAGCGACAACGCCACCAGCAGGATCGCTCCGCCCACCACCGAGGGGTCGGCGACGTTGAACACCGGCCACCACCCGATGGACAGGAAGTCCACGACATGGCCGCGCAACGGGCCCGGTGACCGGAAGAACCGGTCAACGAGGTTGCCCATCGCGCCACCGAGGATCATCCCGAGACCGAGCGCCCACCACGGGGACACCAGCCGACGACCCATCCAGATGATGCCGAGGACCACACCCGTCGCGACCAACGTGAGCACCCACGTGTATCCGGTGGCCATCGAGAACGCCGCACCCGAGTTGCGCACCAACGTCCAGGTCACGGTGTCACCGATGATCGACACCGGCTGACTGGGCGTCAGCAGTCTCACAGCGAGCACCTTGGTGACGATGTCCAGGACGAGCACCACCCCCGCGATGGCCAGCAGCAGGCGCAGCCGGCGCGGCGGCGGAGCGCCCGCCGCCGGACCCGCGGCACTGTCGCCGGTCGCCGGCTCGACCGGGCTCGATGATTCATCAGTCACGCACCCATCATCGCAAAGCGGCGGTGGTGAACAATTCCACCCATGGGTCGCCTCGTCGTCATAGCCACCGGTGGGACGATCTCGACGAGCGTCGACCACGACGCCGTGTTGCGCCCGACCCGGTCCGCAGCCGACCTCACCGAGGGGCTCGACGTCGAGGTCGTCGACGCGATGTCGGTGGATAGTTCACAGTTGACCCCGCCGGACTGGGACCGGATCGGCGCCGCCGTACGGACGGCGGCCGTCGGTCGCGGCGCCGACGGCGTCGTCGTCACGCACGGAACCGACACGATGGAGGAGACCGCGCTGTGGCTCGAGCTCACCTATGACGGTGTGCCGCCGGTGGTGCTGACCGGTGCTCAGCGCAGCGCCGACGCGCCCGACGCCGACGGGCCGTCGAACCTGCGCGAGGCGCTCGGCGTCGCCGCCGACCCGGACACCCGGGGCATCGGAGTCGTCGTGTGTTTCGCGGGCACGGTGTTCGAGCCGCTGGGTCTGCACAAGGTGGCGACCGCCGACCTGCAGGGTTTCGCCGGCCGCACGCTGGGTTCGGTCAAGGACCGCCCGTTCCTCGGCGACCTCGTCGCCGCCGACGCGCCGCGGGTGGACATCGTGCCCGCCTACCCTGGCGCCGACTCCGTCGCGCTCGATGCCTGCGTGGCCGCAGGCGCCCGCGGCATCGTCCTGGAGGCGCTCGGCTCGGGTAACGCCGGCGCGGCGCTCATCGACGGCGTACGCAGGCACTGCGCCGACGGCGTCGCGGTCGCCGTGTCGACGCGGGTTCCGGGCGGGCCGGTCAGCCCCCGGTATGGGCCGGGGCGCGCCCTCGCCGACGCCGGTGCGTTCGTGGTGCGGCAGCTGCGGCCACCTCAGGCGCGGGTGCTGCTGATGGCCGCACTGGCCGCCGGGTCACCGGCGAGGGACGTCTTCGAGCGCTGGGGCTGATCACGACTCGTCTTTCAACCGCGCGAGCTCGTCGACGAAATCCGGCCAGTCCAGGCTGTCCACCGGATTGGCGTAGGTGACCGCAGGGTCGGTGTCGGGAAAGGTGCGCGCATGCCCGGGGCCGGTGCTGCGTGTCTCGAATCGCACGGTCATGACGCCGTGACCGGCGCCCTGGATCCACCCGTGTCCGTGTTCGGCGTGCACCACGTCGTCGCCGACGCGCCACGCCGGTTTCGCCGGTGCGGCATCGGCGGCGGGTGTCTGCGGTGCGCCGGTGCGGGCCACCTCCTCGGTCGCCATCAACTCCAGAGCCGGGAAAAGCGACTCCTGCTGATCGTCGGAGAGACCGGAAAAGCCAACGCCGACAAGCCGAATCGGTCCGATCTCGACGGGGTCGAGGAGAAGTCTGCGCGCCGTCGCGGTCAAGGTTGCCAGATCCGTGGTCGCATACGGCAGGGTCGCCGACCTGGTGAGCGTGCTCATGTCGGACTTCTTCAACTTGACGGTGACGGTCCTGGCCCCGCGGCCGTCCTTGAGCAGGCGCCGATGGGCGTGCTCGCCGATAGGACCCGCGGCGTCACGGAGCTGGGTGAGCGTCGTCAGGTCCTCCGGGAACGTCGACTCGGCGCTGATCTGTTTCGCGGGCGCGTTCTCGGCGACCGGACGGTCGTCGATGCCTCGCGCCAGCCGGTGCAGCGCGGGACCCACCGTCGGCCCGAGGATGTTGGCGACCTCGGCATCCGACAGGGAGGCGAAGCCACCGATGGTGTCGATGCCGAGCCGGTGCAGCTTCTCCTCGGCGACGGGCCCGATGCCCCACAGCTTGCGGACCGGCAGCCTGTCGAGCAACACGTGTTCCTCGTCGCGGGACACGACGGTGATGCCGTCGGGTTTGGCCAGACCGGAGGCGATCTTGGCGGTCTGCTTGCCCGATCCTGCACCGACGGAGGCGACCAACCCGGTCACGGAGGCCACCTCGCCCCGGAGCCTCTCACAGAACGAGGCCACCTCGGCCGCCGAGGCGCCGACGAGTTCGGCGGGCTCGCCGAACGCCTCGTCGAAGGACAGCTGTTCGAGCACGGGCACCATCGTGCGGACCGTCTCGAAGACGCGGCGGCTCGCCAGCCCGTACACGACGCCGCGCGGGGGCAACACCACCGCGCCCGCGCCGACCAGGCGGCGCGCCTGATGCATCGGCATCGCCGACCTGGCCCCGAAGACCCGCGACTCGTAGCTGGCACCCGCCACCACCCCGCGTCCGCCCAGTCCGCCGACGAGCACCGGCCGGCCCCGCAGGGTGGGCCGGGTCAGCTGCTCCACGGATGCGAAGAACGCATCCATGTCCAGGTGCAGGACCCACCGCGCGGCCACACCCGCCGATGCTAGGCGGTGGCCGATAGCCTGACCTGCATGCCACACCCGAGCGCCGAGACCTCCGACGTCCCGATCCGGGATGCCTCGATCCGGCTCGGGCAGTTCCTGAAGCTGGCCGGCCTCATCGACTCCGGCGCCGACGCCAAGTCCGTGATCGCCGACGGGCTGGTCAGCGTCAACGGTGACATCGAAACCCGGCGGGGCAGGCAGCTTCGCCCCGGCGACGTCGTCGTGTTCTCCGGCCGGGGCGCCCGCGTCACGCCGGGGTGAGTACCGCGTCAGGCCTTGGCGATCGCGACCCGGACGCCGTCGCCGATCTCCTGGGCGCCGTCTGGCTCGCCGAACTCGAAGCTGGTGGCCAGGATCTCGCCTGCGATCAGGTCCCTGTGGGTGCGCGCCCATGACTCGTGCTCGCCGGGCACCGAGATGATGACCGAGATCCGGTCGGAGACATCCAATCCCGTCGATTTCCGCAGCTCCTGCAGCTCGCGGATGCGGTCCTTGGCCCAGCCCTCGGCCTCCAGCTCGGGGGTGACGGTGCCGTCCAGCACCACCAGACCCGCTCCGTCGGGCAGGGCCGCGGTCCAATCGGGTTCGGCAGCAACCAGTTTGGAGCTGAACTCCGCGGGGAGAAGGACCGCAGGCCCGGCCTCCAGGGTGCCGTCGCTTCTGAGCACGCCCTCCCCCGCCTTGACGGCCTTGATGGCTGCCTGGACGTCCTTGCCGATGCGCGGGCCCGCGGCGCGGGCGTTCACCGCGAGCTCGAAACGACCATGCGCTGCGATGTCGTCGGTGAGCTCCACGGACTTCACGTTGAGTTCGTCGGCGATCAGGTCCCGATAGGGCTCCAGACGCTGTGGATCAACTGACTTGTCCAAGGCCACAGTCAGTTTCAACAGCGGCAGGCGAACGCGTAGCTTCTTCGCCTTACGCAGCGAGGATCCCGTCGACGCCACCTCGCGCACCAGGTCCATGTCGGCGACCAGCTGAGGGTCCGCGGGCAGCGAGTCGGCGTCGGGCCAGTCGGTCAGATGCACCGACCGTTCGCCGGTGAGCCCACGCCAGATCACCTCGGAGATCAGCGGCAGCAGCGGGGCGGCCAGCCTGCTGGTCACCTCCAGCACGGTGTGCAGGGTGTCGATCGCGTCGCGGTCCTCCTCCCAGAACCGCGACCGCGAGCGGCGCACGTACCAGTTCGTCAGGGCCTCGGTGAACTGACGCAACTGGTCGCATGCCACCGATATGTCGCAGACATCCAGCGACGCGGTCAGCCCGTCGCGCAGCGCGGCGAGCTTGGCCAGGATGTAGCGGTCCAGCACGTGGGTCGAGTCGGTGCGCCAGGTGCCCTTGCTCGGTGCGTAGAGCGCCAGGAAGGTGTAGGCGTTCCACAGCGGCAGCAGCACCTGCCGGACACCCTCGCGAATGCCCTGCTCGGTGACCACCAGGTTGCCGCCGCGCAGGATCGGCGAGGCCATCAGGAACCAGCGCATGGCGTCGGAGCCGTCCCGGTCGAACACCTCGGTGACATCGGGATAGTTGCGCAGCGACTTGCTCATCTTCTGGCCGTCGTTGCCCAGCACGATGCCGTGCGAGACGCACGTCCGGAACGCCGGCTTGTCGAACAACGCCGTCGCCAGGATGTGCAGCGTGTAGAACCACCCCCGGGTCTGCCCGATGTACTCCACGATGAAATCGCCAGGGAAATGGGCCTCTTCGCCGCCGTCCGGCCCACTGATGCCGTCGAACCACTTCTGGTTGTCGAACGGATAGTGCACCTGGGCGTACGGCATCGACCCGGAGTCGAACCAGACGTCGAGGACATCCTCGATGCGCCGCATCGTCGACCGACCGGTCGGATCGTCGGGGTTCGGCCGGGTCAGTTCGTCGATGAACGGCCGATGCAGGTTGTCCGGTCGCACCCCGAAGTCGCGCTCGAGTTCGTCGAGGCTTCCGTACACGTCGATCCGCGGATAGGCCGGATCGTCGGACCGCCACACCGGTATCGGGGTGCCCCAGTAGCGGTTTCGTGAAATGGACCAGTCCCGCGCGCCCTGGAGCCACTTGCCGAACTGGCCGTCCTTGACGTGCTCGGGGTACCAGGTGATCTCCTGGTTGAGCTCGACCATCCGGTCCCGGATCTGGGTGACCTTGATGAACCACGACGACACCGCCCGGTAGATCAGCGGATTCCGGCAGCGCCAACAGTGCGGGTAGGAGTGCTCGTAGGTGTCATGGCGCAGCAACACCGCGCCGTTCGCCGCCGCCGCACCCGACGCGTTCTTCAGGTCGCGGATGATCTGGGGGTTCGCGTCGAACACGTGCTGGTCCGCGTAGTCGGGTACCGTGCCGTCGAACCGCCCCTTGGCGTCGACGGGCGTGACCGCCTCGATGTCGGCCGCCTGCGCGGTGGCCATGTCGTCCTCGCCGTACGCCGGCGCGAGATGAACCAGTCCCGTGCCGTCCTCGGTGCTGACGAATTCGGCGCTGAGCACCCGAAATGCGTTAGGCGAGTCCATGAAGTACGGAAACGGGGGCGCGTACTGCACACCGAGCAGGTCACGGCCGGCATAGGTGGCCACGATCTGCGGCTCGTCACCCAGTTCGCGGGCGTAGGCGCTCGCCCGGGCCGCGGCCAGCACGTAGCGCCGCCCGTCGGGTGCCGCGGCGACGACGTAGTCGACCTCGGGGTTGACCGCCACGGCCTGGTTCGACGGCAGCGTCCACGGAGTCGTCGTCCAGATCAGCAGGTAGGCACCGACCAGATCCTCTGGGCCGGTGGGGGCGCCGCCCACAACCCGGTACCCGACGGTCAGCGCGGGATCCTGCCGGCTCTGGTACACGTCGTCGTCCATGCGCAGCTCGTGGGACGACAGGGGGGTCTCGTCGTTCCAGCAGTACGGCAGCACCCGGTTGCCTTCGTAGGCCAGGCCCTTGTCCCACAGCTGCTTGAACGCCCAGATCACCGACTCCATGAAGCCGAGATCCAGTGTCTTGTAATCGTTGTCGAAGTCGACCCAGCGCGCCTGGCGGGTGACGTACGAGCGCCACTCGTCGGTGTACTTGAGCACCGACGCCCGGCAGGCGTCGTTGAACTTCTCGATGCCCATCTGCTCGATCTGGGCTTTGTCGGTGATGCCCAGCTGGCGCTGCACCTCGAGCTCGGCGGGCAAGCCGTGGGTGTCCCAGCCGAAGCGGCGCTCGACCTTGTAACCGCGCATCGTGCGGTAGCGCGGCACGATGTCCTTGACATACCCGGTGAGCAGATGGCCATAGTGCGGAAGCCCGTTGGCGAACGGCGGCCCGTCGTAGAACACGTACTCCGGGGCCTCGTCGCGGCGTTCGATGCTCGCGCGGAACGTGTCGTCGGCGGCCCAGTAGTCGAGGACCTCGGCTTCGAGCGCCGGGAATCTGGGCGCCCCGGCGCCAGGCTTCGGATAGGCGGTCACGTGCGTACGTCTCCTGTGCCAAGTGTCGTTCAGGCACGGGGACGACGTCGCGCAGGTGCGCGAGCGCCGCGGTACCACCCCGCTTGCGCACCCGGGGTGCGCCGCTCGAAGGAAGGCGATGACGGGCCAACCCGTTCGGGTCTACTGGGCGCGGCGAGCCGGAGCGACCGGCCCTGCGCTGTTCTTCCGAAAGCTCCCCGGTGATGGCCGGATCGACGCTGGTGACCCACAGTCTAGCGGGCCTGCCGGGTCACCCCGGAATCACAGGGGCGCCGCGGCGTCCGAGGTGATCTCGATCACGGCCAGCGGGAACTGCTCGGCCAACTCCTCGACGCTGTAGTCGTCGAATCTGGTGGCGTCATAGCGCCAGTCGAGGTGGAGCAACCCGCCGGTGCGGTGCACGCGCAACTCCAGTGGGTGGCCGCCGTCCGCGCCGTCCTGCTCGGCGGCGACGTTCAGCGATACCTCCGCCTGCCCGGTCGGCCGTCCCGGCGCGGCCGACAGCGCGGTGTGGGCGCCCTGCAGCATCTCCGTCGGCCCCATCGGCGGCGCGTCGGAACAGATCAGCGACACGGTGTGGAACAACCACCGATGCTCCCCCGTCACGTCGACGGTCACGACGCCCTCGCCGCGAGTGCGGCCGAGCGCCCGACCCAGCGCGGCGAGCAGGATCTCCTCGACCCTCACGCCGAGCCACTCGGTGGCACCGTCGAGTTCACCCGCCAATTCGCTCGTCGGTGGAGTGCTCAATATCTCGAAACGCGGCGCAATTGCTTCTTCGGCGGTGTGATCGGCCACCTGCAGCGGCGCCGGGACCGGTGTGACGAAGGGCCTGACCTCGTCGGCCATGTATGGAGCGACCATGGAGGCAACGGTACAGCGAATGTCCCAGAATTAGGAGAGCGCTCCCAAAACCGTGACGGCTGTGTCAATTAATGGTCGGTCGTCTGTTTGCCGGCAGGGCTGCCCCGTGGCGGGAATTCGGTTTATGGTGGTCAAGTGCCACGCACCGATGAGAACGGCAGACAGCTCAAGGCCCTGCTCGATTACCTCCTCGACGGAGAGATCGACGCCAAGGACCTCTTCGATGCGCTCGGCGTCTCGAGCAGCACCTACTACCGGCGCATCAAGGACAGCGACTACCCGAACGCCGAGGAGTTGCGCCGGGTGGCCGACCGCTTCGATCTGAGCTATCCCGACCTGCAGATCCAGTTCGGGTTGATGAGCAGGCAGGAAGTGCTCAACTACGTCAGGGCCACCGAATCCACCGATTTCGCCGTGGCGACCCTGCAGGAAATCACGACGAAACCCTCCGTCAGGCACAGGCCCAAGCTGTCTGAGCTGACACCACGACTCGACGCTCCACCCCTCTAGACCAGGCGACTCCTCATGGCTTTGGCGACACTCATCGCGATCACGCTCCTGTGCATCATGTGGAGCCTGTGGATTCGCCGTGTCACCTGGTCGTGTCGGTGGGAGGTGGCCGCCACCCTCAACATCGCGCTGCAGGGTGTCGCGGTGTTGTTGATGTCGCCGCTGGCCTCCGAGACGATCGGTCACTGGTTGTACTCGCTGACCGGCAAGTGGAACCTCGAGGACTACCTCGGTCACGACGCCTACATCGTCGCCGCATCAGCGGTGGTCTACAACACGCTGGGCCGGCTCGAACAAGATCATGCGATGCATCGTCGGTTCAAGCAGTTCGTCGAGCGGCCCGCGACGCTGTGCATCCCGCTGCTTCTGGCGGCGTTCTGGCTGGGCAACGGGGCGGCGATCTATCGTCCCGACTTCTTCGACGTGCCCACCGACTTCTGGCTGAACACCTACTGGCTGCTGCTCTGCGGGATGCTGATCTACCTTCTCGTCTACGGGTCGCGGGCATTGCTGGTGCTGCGCACCGATCCGCGGTCACGGCAGGTCGCCAACGTCTACCTGTTCGCGTGCGCCATGGGTATCGCGGCGTGCGTGGTGCGCATCATCACCGCGTTCGTCACGCCGCTGCAGACCGTTCAGGGCAGCACGCTGGTGTGGGTCTTCGCCTGTGCCTGCGGCGCAGGCTTCGCGCTGACGTCGGCATATTCCTGGCGCATCAAGACGAAGTGGTTCACCCGCGCCAGCAGCTGACCGTCAGACCGCGGTGCGGGTGAGGTCCTCGTACGGCGAGCCGAACTCCCGCACCGGCCGGTAGCCCTTCTTGCGCGCCCGTGCCACGCCCCGCCGGATCAGTGCGGCTGTCGCCACGAAACCGGCCTGGTCCGTCACGACGAACGGCGTGAGCAACCGGTTGTGCACGAAGCCGAACGCGAGGCCGGACTGGGGGTCGGCCCAGCCCAACGAGCCGCCGAGCCCGACGTGGCCGAATCCGGGAAGCACACCGGGGAACGGCAGACCGTGATACCCGAGGTGGAACGACAGCGGCATCACCATGGTGTGGTCGGGCCGCAGGCTCGGCCGGCCGACCAGCGCGGCGGCTGTTTCGCTTGACAGGTACTGGGTGCCGTCGATGCGGCCGCCGTTGGCGATCGCTCCGTACATGCGGGCCAACGCACGGGCGGTGGCCACGCCGTTGGCCGCGGGAATCTCGCTGTCGAGCATCGGGATGTCGCCCTGGACGAACGCCTTGACCCCGGGGAAGTACATCGCGCCGAACCCGGCGGAGAACGGCAGCGCCGCCAACCGAGGTGCGACCAGGTTGAAGACCGGGTTCTGCAGCGCACTTTGTGGGCCGATGATCTGCGCGGCACGCGTGGGCGCCTGTGCGGGAGGACGGCCGAGGTGCAGCCCGTCGGTGTTCAGCGGCGCGGCCACCTCGGTGCGGATCAGCTCGCGCATCCCCTTCCCGGTGACCGCCCGGGCCAGGCCGGACAACAGCCAGCCGAAGGTCAGCGCGTGGTAGGCGGGCCTGCCGTGCAGCCAGCTGCGGGGCGCCGCGGCGAGGCGCTCCTCCATCCGAAGGTGGTCGACCAGATCACCCTTGACCGCGCCGTTGAGCTGTGACAGTCCGGCCCGGTGACGCAGCGCGTCGCGCACGGTGATCGTCGACTTGCCGTTGGCCCCGAACGCCGGCCAGTACTCGGCGACGGGTGCGTCGTAGTCGATCAGACCACGGTCGGCCAGCCGGTGGATGACGGTCGCGGCGACACCTTTCGTCGCCGAGAACACCATGGTGCCGGTGTCGGCATCCCAGTGCGTGGCGCCCCGCCTGTCGGACCAGCCCGTCCAGACGTCGACGACAGATCG
>Ga0209347_1003390_pt1 | contig 18678 bp, 14 predicted proteins | sample AutmiccommuBRH23_FD_187382 | JGI IMG/M metagenome (GOLD analysis project Ga0209347, IMG submission 187382) | Deep subsurface microbial communities from Mt. Terri, Switzerland - Autotrophic microbial communities BRH/23 (SPAdes) (version 2) | ecosystem: Environmental > Aquatic > Deep subsurface >...
TCCGTAGGCGGAAGGTGCCAGCCGGATGGCTTCGATGATCGTCTCCAGTTGTTCATCCGTGATCTTCTCTCCGGTCATTCGTTTGGTGGCATAACGCCACCTGAGCGCTTCAATAATATTCATATATATGGTGACTTGTCAGCCCTGATACTGTAAAATGACAGCCTGAACGGTCAGGCTGGTGTAATGGCTGTCACAATAACAGAAAGGGCAGAAAAAAGTTTATGCATTTAACGATTCTTGTCAACTCACATGATATCCCTGGCTGTGCAGTTCCGAAGCACGGAAGAGGGTATACAGTTCATTGTTCAGCGGATAATCCCAGCAGCCCAGGCTGTGGTAGATGTCGCCACCGAAGCCCGCTTTAAATTTATACAAACCGTACAGGGGATGCGTGGGGTTCGGGTTGGGTGAGATGCCGAACATATCGTATTCGGTACACCCGGCAGCTTTCGACTGACCGATGGCCTCCCATTGCAATGCGTAGGTAGCCATCAGGTTCCGCTGCGCTGAGGAGGATGCTCCATAAAGGTAGGAGCCGCGGTTTTTGGTGATCACCAGGAACATGGCTGCCAGTGGTTTCGCCTCTTTCTCGGCTACGAGCAGACGCACATCGGCGGGTGAACGGGTGTTATCAGCGCGGGCAGACAGTACCGCTTCGAAGTATTTTATATCGTTGAGCAGGATATGGTTTCGTTCGGCGGTTTCCTTGTAGAGTCCGTACCAGATATCCATTCCCTCCATACCCATCGTTTGTATGCTGACCCCTTTGCGCTGGGATAATCCGATATTGTAGCGTGTCTTGGGTTTCATCCGTTTCAGCAGGGTGTCACCATCGGGCGTTAAATCGAGATAGACGGTATGGGAGGGAAGGATATTGGTCGGTGCCTTTTTGAAGTTCCAGTGCTGCGTGTTGAAGTTAAAGCGAAACTCCTGCGCAGGACTGTCAGGCTCTCCTTTCCAGATACCGTCCTCATCGAAATGATCACTCTCTTTAGCCCACCAGGACTCCCAGCAGAGATCATACCGGATAAGGATACAGTTTTGAGGGAGATAGGCGCGGAGCGATTCGGAGAGTTCTTCCAGAAACAGGCCCTGCAGCTCGTCTGTCGGTTCCAGCTCGGGACCGTAGGGCACATAGGCCACGGAATGATGCCTGTCGATCTGTTGCAGGATGATCAGCACGTCGGAGATGATGGGGGACCGGTCGTCGGTTGTGGTGAAGAGATCCGATTTTCTGGAGGAGAAGTTGATGGCGATGGTGTTGGCACCCAGGGAGCTCTTCACTGCCGACCAGAAAGCCGTTTGCTGTAAAATGGGCGTGGCGTAGAGCTCATCGGTGTCCTTGGGACGGATGTTCGTAAGCATACCTTCTGCATGTTAAACCTGCAAAGGTAGCTAAAATAAACGGTGTAAGCAAAAGAGGATCACTGGAGGGCAGGCTGAACGGTTAACCGGTAAAAGAAATATTATTTCCTTTCACTGATGCGTCGTACCTCTTCCAGTACCAGCGGGAAGGCGGGGTAGGTCATGCCGTGGCCGTATCCCTGCAGCTCCAGCAGACGGGTCTGCCTGTGTCCCGCCACCTTCATCATACGGGCCAGGTAGGCATTCTCTTCATAACGTCCGAGCATCTCCTGTTCACGGTCTCCGGTGATCAGCAACAGGGGGGGAGCATCGGGACGGACATGGTAGAGTGGGGCATACTGATCCACGAGAGGGTGTGTATCTTTCATGCCATATTCCTTTCGGATAGAGAAATGGGTGATGGTCTGGCCACTCAGGGGGATGAGGCCGGCAATACTGTCGGCTTCGATGTCGTGTGCCGCGAGGTATTGCTTGTCGAGCCCGATCATCATCGCCAGGTAGCCACCGGCAGAATGGCCCGACACAAAGATCCGGGATGCATCACCTCCCAAGTCTTCGATATGCCGGAATACCCAGGCTACCGCTGCCGCTGCATCTTCGATATAAGCCGGTGACTTGACCTGTGGGTCAAGACGATAGTTTACACCCACGACGCAGATCCCCTCATTCTTCAGTGCTTCAGGCAACTCCTTGTTCCCGCCGGTGAGTCCCCCGCCATGAAACCAGACGATCGTGGCATAGTCTTTCTTTTTGGCCGGATAATAGATGTCGAGCCGGCACCGTTCGTTGATATAACGGTCTTTCTGACAGATATCATCCGGGTAATAGGGAATATCGGTGAGTGTCTTGTAATCGGCGTTCTGCGCCACTGATGTGAGGGTAGTGCCCAGGAGGAAAAGTAAGACAAATAATGATTCAGCTGCTCGTTTCATTGAAAAGTGAATAGTTAAGAGTGAAAAATGAAAAGTGAAAGGTCAGAAAACCCAGTTCTCGTCTCTCCGTGGAATCGCAGGCTGGTTATCCTTGCCGAAACCGGTCAGATAACCGCTGAGGTCGAAGGAAAGCCGGAGATCGGCCAGGAGGAGTTCAGAATGGTCGAGATACAGTTTCTGTGCTGCATTAAAGGTTGCCAGTTCCGGCAGCAGTTCATATACCTTCTCCACGGCCATGTCGGGTTGCAGTTGCGCCCATCTGTCGTTGAAGCCACTGCTTGCCAGCGCACGTGTCCGGGCGATGATATCTTCCGATTTCCGGAGAAAGGATTCTTTCTCTTCACTGTTTCTGAATATTTTGAGGACATAAGTCCGTTCCTGTGTTTCGAGTCCGTAGTTGGATTGAAACAGCAGCTGATAATCCCTGTATCTGGTTTGTTGCAGTGTTTCGCGGATGAATGCAGTGAAATCGCGCCTCACATCCTCCTCCGAAGCGTTCACATCCCATTGAATGGTCTGATAAACGATGTTATTCTTCCATTTGGTGGTTGCCTTCCCTGTTACGGTGAGAATCTCACACCCGGTCAGTAACGAAACAGACAAGAGAAGGAAAACGACTGGTGCTATGTTTGTTTGCATACGCTGTATTGTTTTTGAGAAATCAGAATTCATCCGGTTCCGCCTTTGCCGCTGTTGCGGCTACACTTCGGAAATCGCCGTCAAAATAAGTCAGGAGCATCTCCATCAGCTTGACATGAAACGTGGTGTACAGTTTCGATGTGATGTGCTTCCTGTCTTTTCTTTTCAACAATCCAAAACGCAACTGGTTCTCATCCACCCAAATCTGCGGCTTAAAGAAAGCCTCGTTTTTCCACAGGAGCGTTCCGATGGTGAGACGGCCGTCACTCGTACGGGCCCACTTATCGGCTTTTTTGTTGTCGATTGCTTCGTAGATCTTATCGAGCAGCCAATCAGGATTGTCAGTATCAATTATAATTGCCATTGTAAATGTTTAGTCTCTGTTTCATTTCGAATTCTTATAACTATCTATCGCCTTTTTAACCGACCCGTGAAGGAGCAGCAGGTTTTTTGCCTGTTCATAGGAGAGGGATAGTTCATCTACGATCATGCGGGTACCCCTGTCCACCAGCTTCTGGTTGGTGAGCTGCATGTTAACCATACGGTTGCCCTTCACCCTGCCTAACTTGATCATGGTACTGGTGGTGATCATGTTGAGTGCCAGCTTCTGGGCTGTGCCCGATTTCATGCGGGTACTGCCCGTCACATATTCGGGGCCGACGATCGGTTCAATTTTGATCTCCGCCTCCGCGGCCACGGGTGAGTCGGGGTTACAGCTGATGGCACCGGTGAGGATCCCTTTCTCCCGTGCCCGGCGCAATGCCCCAATCACGTAGGGTGTGGTACCCGAAGCGGCGATACCCACCAGCACGTCGTTCTCATTGATCTTGTATTCCATGAGTTCCTCCCATCCCTTGTCGGTGTCATCCTCTGCCGCTTCCACAGGGTTACGCAACGCACTTTCCCCTCCTGCGATCAGCCCGATCACATAGGTGTTGGGCATGCCGAAGGTGGGGGGTATCTCAGACGCGTCGAGCACACCCAGCCGTCCACTGGTGCCGGCACCCAGGTAAAAGAGCCGTCCGCCGCGGCGCATGCGCTCCACGATACCCGTTACCAGCTTCTCTATTTCAGGAATAGTCTTCTGTACGGCCAGCGCCACTTTCTGATCTTCGGCGTTGATCCCGGTGAGCAGCTCCAGCACCGATTTTTTTTCCAGATCGTTGTATAGTGAGGATTGTTCTGTTATCTTGATGAATGTCATTTCGAAGTTTGATGTTTGATATGGGATGTGGGTTTTATTTGTAATAATCGATTAAACCGGGCATGGGCGACTGTTCAATCTTCCCTACCACTATTTCTTTTTCAGCTGCCACCTCTTTCAGGATATCAGAGAAATACCAGGCGATGGATCCGACAAAATGAACCTTGTTTTTCCGATAATCATACTGCATGACATTCCTTTCGAAGAAACCGGAAAACCCGCCGGTAACAATCCGGCGGATACTCTTGTCATCGATATGTCTGAGCAGGAAGGGAGCAAGACTTGCCAGAAAACGACTGGGGAAGGGCTGTCGGTAGACCTGTTCGACGATCCCGGCAGGGGTGAGGTTGTACTCCTCCAGCAGCTTTTCCCTCAATCCCAGCGAGAGCTGATTCTTCAGCGCGTCGCCCACCAGTTGTCGCCCCAGCGCGGCGCCGCTCCCTTCATCACCCAGGATAAACCCCAGCGGTGATACCTGATAGATGATCTCACTGCCGCTCCATTCACACGAATTACTACCGGTACCCAGGATACAGGCAATCCCGGCCTGGTGTCCGCAGAGGCTGTGCGCGGCAGCGATCAGGTCGCTGTATACCCGGATGTCGTCGATGGGAAACGATTGGTAAATGGCATTCACGACCAGCGCTCTCTTCTCGGGAATGCAGCCTGTGCCGTAGAAATGGATGGCATGTATCTCTCTCTCCTTCAACAACGGATAGACATGTTCACGGATCTCCCCGGCTATCTCCTCCTCTGTTTGGTATACCGGGCTGATACCTTTCCCCGAGAAGCGTTGCAGGATCTCACCTTCGCGTGTCAGGCACCAGTCGGTCTTGGTGGCGCCGCTGTCGGCGATCAGTATTTGCTTTCTTATTGCTATATGATCCATTGGGTATGATGGCTTGTTGTTCTATTAACCATTATCCGGTACTTATAGTTTGATATAGATATTCTTTTTGTAGAGAATATATCCAAAAAGCCAGCAAACGGTAATAAACAGCAGTGCGTAGAGCAGTGACCCGAAATAATCGCCCGCCCAGGGACGTAACAGCACTTCGTAGGCAAATGATTTCAGGGAGACGGATTCACCCAGGTAGGAAAAGCGGATGTTCGACACCAGATTGGCAAGAACGCCTGCAAACACGTACACGATCAGCGGGTTCACCCCGAAAGCGTGGAAGAAACGGCTCCATTTCTCTTTTTGATGGATATCGATGATCCAGATCAGCAGTCCCAGCAACTGTGCGGCAAAGCCGGTGGTCACGAGTACAAACGTGGAGCTCCATATCTTTTTGTTGATGGGGAAACCGTACTGCAGTAATAAGCCGGAGAAGGCCAGTATCGTACCCCAGATCAACAGCTTCTCTACACGGGTATGGTTGTCCCTGTGCTCCACGATCAGCTTACCGAAGAGAAAGCCGATGAGGACGTGGGCGATGGAGGGGATGGTGCTGAGCAGCCCCTCGGGTTCGAAGGCAATACGTACTCCTTCGGGTGTGGTGTCCTTATACATATGGGTGGTACCCAGGAGTGTTTGGTCGACGACTGCGATGATGTTCTCTTCCGACATCTCAAACCCTTTCCCGAAACGAAGAATCAGATAATAACCCACCAACAGGATGCCAATCACCCAGGCCAGCAGTTTGCTCTTCATCAGTACCGCGATCAGGGCTGCAAAGCCGTAGGCCAGTGCCAGCCGTTGCAGCACACCCAGGATGCGCAGGGTGTCGAAATGGGTGGCTGCCACACCGAAGGGCTCCCCCGAAGCCAGTCCCCGTGTGAGTTGTCCGAACCAGCCCAGTGCCAGTCCGATCACGAAGATGAGGATGGTGCGTCTGACTATTTTCCATATGGCAGCACCGGAAGGTTCGAAATTGAACTTGCGCATCGATAGGAAGGTGGAGACACCCATGATAAACATGAAGAAGGGAAAGACCAGGTCGGTGGGTGTGAGGCCGTGCCAGTGAGCGTGTCTGAGTGGTGCGTAGGCATAGCTCCACGAACCGGGGTTGTTGACCATGATCATGCCGGCAATGGTGATGCCCCGGAGAATGTCGAGAGACAATAACCGGCTGTTTTGCTGAGGTGTTGAAATAGCGTTCATAAGGGTATGCGATTTAGCGGTAAAGATAATATTTCTTCGACAATTTTCTGAACGGTACTTCATCTTTGGTCCAGTAAGCACTGATATCTGCAAATCGGTGATTCCTGGAAAATTCCTTCCGGATGTTGTCACTGCCACACACTTTGTCGAACATGTCGAACCTGTTGTCAGGGGCATGATCAAACACTTTGTGGTCGGGATAAAGCCGGGCAGCCACCTCCATCACATGGAACTGAATATCCGACAGACGTGCTTTGTTGAAATCGGTGAGGTAAATCTGTACTCCCTGATAATTTTTTCCCTGTCCCACGGAATAGTAGGGTTTCAGGTGGACAGGACGAAAGGTGATGCCGGGAAGACGTTCCGCATTCAGTGCCCTGGCAAACGCCTCAGCGTTGATCCACTCGGCGGCGAACATCTCGAAGGGGAGGGTGTATCCCACGCCGATGGAGATATAGCCCAGCTCACCCAGGATGCCGGAGACCGGGTAGAAATAGGCTGAGTGTGTAAACGGGATATGGGGAGAGGTGGGTACCCAGGGCAGCCCGGTATCCCCGAAATGCATCTTGCGACGCCATTTTTTCATCTTCACCACTGTCAGCTTGCAAGGATGGGCAATCATACCCTCCCCGTTGATCATCTCCGCCAGCTCACCGCAGGTAAGCCCGTACACATAGGGAATCTTCAGCTGACTGACGAACGAGAAGAAACCCTCTTCCACCAGGTTCCCCTCTACCTTGAGACCTCCCAGAGGGTTGGGGCGATCCAGCACCACCAATTCGATGTTGTTTTCTGCTGCCGCCTGCATAGCCAGAAACAGGGTGGAGATATAGGTATAGGATCGGCAGCCTATATCCTGGATATCATACACCAGCAGATCCACACCCTCCAGCATCTCTTTCGTGGGTTTCCGTGTGGCTCCGTACAATGAGTAGACCGGTATGCCGGTATTGGGATCTTTGAAGTCGGACACCTTATCACCTGCATGCACATCACCGCGTACACCATGCTCCGGACCGTAGAGTGCCACGAGCTGCACATTGGGTGCTTCGTGCAGGATGTCGATGGTCGACTTGAGGTTATTATCCACCCCGGTGGGGTTGGTGATCAGTCCCACCCGTTTTCCCTGCAGCATCCTGAAGCCGGATTCTTTCAGCACCTCTATCCCTGTTTTCACCCGTATGTCCCCGGCAAATGTGTCAGCTGTTGATAGCAGGCTGCACAAAATGAATGTAATAAGCAGGCCTGTGCTTCCTGTCGGGAAGAGGGAGCTGCGTGGGTCATTTTTCTTTGTCAACATTGGTTTTTTTTGAGCTCGTTTTTTGTTTGATAATGGGTCATGAATCTCAATTGATTCATCTTAGCGTGTATAAATGGGTATTCCTAGTCGGTAGCACCCTCATCAGCGGGTAATGACTCTTTCTTTTTCCCGAAATCCTTGTCCACTTTCATAAAGGGAATCAACAGCAGGGTGGGTATCGTGAGAATCATGATCAGAATAAAGAAATGCTCATATCCCAGCTGTTCCTGTATCCATCCGGCAGCCATGCCCGGGAGCATCATGCCCAGTGCCATGAAGCCGGTACAGATGGAGTAGTGCGCTGTTTTGTGTTCACCCTGTGAAAAATAGATCAGATAGAGCATGTAAGCCGTAAATCCGAAGCCATAGCCAAACTGCTCAAAGGCAACGGCCACATTCACCCAGATAAAATTGTCCGGCTGATAGACCGACAGGAGAAGATAAGCGGCATTGGGCAGGGTGATGGCTAGTGCCATGGGCCATATCCAGTACTTCAGCCCGTTGCGCGAGGCCACGATGCCGCCGATGATGCCGCCGAGGGTGAGGGCAATCACGCCTACGGTCCCGTAGACCAGGCCCACCTCCTGCGTGCCCAAGCCCAGTCCCCCGATCTCGCGGGCATCGAGCAGAAAGGGTGAGGCCATCTTCACCAGCATCGCTTCTGCCAGCCGGTAGATCAGGATAAAAGCGATCGCCAGGCCAATACCCTTCCTGGTGAAGAAGGATTGAAACGTCTTTCCGAACTCTATCAGCACCATCTTTGGGGTGTGTGCTGCTTTACCGGCATCCTCTGCCGGGTAGGGCAGGGCAAAGCGGTGATACACCATGAAGGCGATGAAGAGTCCCGCCATGGTGAAGAAGGTGATGCTCCAGGCAAGCGGTATCTTACCGGTCGATTTCTCGAAGAATCCCGCCAGAATGATCAGCAGGCCCTGTCCCGTGATCATGGCCAGACGGTAAAAGGTGCTGCGGATGCCCACGAAGAAGGATTGCTGCGAGTCATCGAGTGCCAGCATGTAGAAGCCGTCGGCAGCGATGTCGTGGGTGGCGGAGCTGAAGGCCATCAGCCAGAAGAAGGCGAGTGATGCCTGCAGGTAGAAGGGAGTGGGCAGGGTGAAGGCGATACCCGCCAGGCCGGCACCGATCAACAGCTGCATGGCAACGATCCACCACCGTTTGGTTTTGAGGATATCGACAAAGGGACTCCAGAAGGGTTTGATCACCCAGGGGAGGTAGAGCCAGCTGGTATAAAGCGCAATATCGGTGTTGGAGAGACCGAAACGCTTGTACATGATTACCGAGACGGTCATCACCGCCACATAGGGCAGTCCCTCGGCGAAGTAGAGGGTAGGTATCCAACTCCACGGGGAGCGTGTTGATTGATTCATTTGTGTTGTATTTTAGTATTTCTTGTCGATTTGCGACCCGGGAAAGTAATGATGCAGTATCTCTTCATAGCGGTACCCCTTCTCCGCCATCATGGCCGCGCCTATCTGGCAGAGACCCACGCCATGACCCCAGCCGGCACCGGTGAGCGTGAACTGTTGGGGTATCCCATCCTCGTTCTCCTCGCCGGCATCCACCACGAAGGCGGAGCTGTAGAGGTGAGAGCGGGAGAGGGTACGTCTGATCTCGAGCTCCTTGCCGATGGTCATCACCCGTTCCGTGCCGATAATTTTCAGCCGGATGATACGGCCCGAGGTGCCCCGTTCGAGGGGTTCCAGGGCGATGATCTCACCGTAATCGATGCCGGAACGTTCCCAGATGAGGCTTGACAACTCCTCCTGTGAGTAGATCACCTTCCACCGGTAGAAATCGGCTGTCTCGCGGTCGTAGTCGTTCAGCACCTGCCTGAGTATGGCGGCGTCCTGCGTGTTGCAGAAGGCGGGGGGTGATGAACGGATCCACTCATCAGCGTTCTCTTCCATGGTGAGATCAGGCAGGGGGGCATTACCGGCGTTATCTGCCTTACCCTGCAGGTAGGGATGAGTGATGGGTTCCCACACATTCTCGAAGGTCTCCATGATGCCGCCGCAACATTTGGAGAAACGGGCATCACAGATGGCATGGCCATAGGTGATCACCCTGCCGCATGTCTGATCGACCGCTGCACTCACCAGGGGTGTGGACTGGCGGGTGATGCCCTGATAGCGCTGGCAGTGGTCATCGGCACATACATCGAAAAGAGAATGGTCTTCACGGTCGTACCAGCGGACGATTTCAGTGGGTGATGTAAACGATGTCTGATAGTCGCCTGCAATATCCTTGTTCTTTTGTATCTGCGCCAGCAGCCAGCTGCGCGAGATGATGGCGTGAGCTTTCAGCAGCTCTTCGGAGCTGGTGGCACTCATCTCTGACGAGATGACGCTCTTGAGGTAATCCTCCAGGGAGGTGATATTAATGGCGGTTATGCCCCCCTTCTCAGCGATGAACTTCAGTCCTCCCTGAAAACGCTGGTTCTCCCTGCGTTCCCAGTGGAAGTTGACGCCGATGATCACATCCTTCAATTCGAATGAATCACGGTGCAGATTATCCGACTCGAAAGTGATCTCGTCCAGTTTCTCACCGTTGAAGAGGATGTGCCCTTCCGAAAGCTCCACCCTGTAATTGCCCGGGGCAACCTCTTTTCCTTTCAGTTTGTATGTGTTAAGCAGTGAAAAGCTCATTACAGGCTGCTCCTGAATAATACCGACATATATCAGCGGGTCGTTCATTGTGTTTGGCTATTGACTGTTTCTGTTAACTATATACCGTTACTTATGGATGAGGGGTTCCCTTCTTCGTTTCATTCTCTTTCTGGCCTGAAGTTCCCAGGTTCTGATGCTGTCTTTATAGAAGTTATGGTCGTTCATCTTCACGATATCGAGCGAGGCGTCGCTGTTGTCTTCCCAGCGGCGGCAGAGATAGAGTACGTCGTAAATGCGTCCTATCTGATAACGGCGCGAGATGTTCAGCCCGAGGGCATAATCCTCGCCATAGCTGGTGTTGGGCACCTTGATTTCCCGCAATACCGGCGTGTAGAAGGCGCGGGGAGCGCCCAGGCCGTTGATGCGCAGGGCGTTGTTTCTCCCGTTGTCGGGGGTCCACTCCCGGTGGTCGATGATGCCCGGTGGGATCATCTCCATGTCGAAGTTGGTCATCTGGTAAGTGCCCACCACCATGGCGCAGTTTTGCGCATAGAAGGCATCGACGATCTTCTGCAGTGTATCTTCGCCGCTGTAGACATCATCACTGTCGAGCTGTACGGCGAACTTGCCGCAGTGAGGATGATGCACCCCCATGTTCCAGCAGCCGCCTATGCCCAGGTCGTCCCGTTCAGGGATAATATGGATCAGCCGTTTATCCCCACTGAAGGCGGCTATCGCCGCGGAGGTGCCGTCGGTGGAGTGATTATCCACCACGATGAGGTTGAAGGGGAAGGTGGTTTGCTGGCGCAGGACGGAGGAGATGGCATCCCTGATGGTGCGGATACGGTTGCGCACCGGGATGATCACCGATGCTTCATAGCTGAAGTTCCCCTGAGTGAATTCGATGGGATCGAATACCGGTTCGAGCCAGGCGCCCACATCCTTCAGGTGTTGCGTGCAGGCCTGTTCCATCTCAAGCTGAACCTGTCGGTTTTTGGGGTCGACATAGTCGAATATTTTCTGTCCCGATGCACGGGTATCTTCCTCTATCTCGGTGTAGAGGTACTCGTTGATATGTACGAGGGGTTTCTTCTGCGACACCTTGAGTCTGAGGTCGTAGAGGCCGGCAAAGCGGTAGTTCTCGCTTTTCATTCTCCTGGCCGCTTTCTTCAGTGCCTTCGCATTATAGAGGAGCAGTGAGCCGAAGTTGAAGTCATCGCGCAGGCTTCCCTCCTGATAGTCGATCACCGGATGGTTTTTCCTTTCACCGTTGCTGATGGCAAAGTAGTCGGCGTAGACCATGCCGGCCTGAGTATCTTCCGCGATACGGGTCATCCGTTCGAGTGCGAAGTAACCGGGCTTCAGCACGGTGGGCTTCAGATAGATGAGTGTATAGTCGGCGTTCGACTTCTGTGCGATCTTTTTTACCGTCGCGCTGCTCTGTAGCGTGTCAATGGTGATATTCCTGCACCCCCTGATCTTTTCTTTGCTATTTTCGGGCGTAAGCAGCCAGATCTTGTCTATCGACTCCGATTGTCTGAGCTCTTCCACCGTTTTCCTGGCTTGTTCCGGCTCTGAGAAGAGGATAAATGCGTTTATTTTTTTCATATTTTTATTTTTTAAGCGGTCAGCTATCAGCGGTCAGCTATCAGCGGTCAACTTTCAACTTACAACTTACAACTTACAACTTTTATCTTACATCTTACATCTTACATCTTACTTCTTACTTCTTACTTCTTATAGCTTACAGCTTACAACTTATAGCTTACAACTTATAACTTAATGCTTTTCGTTTATTGTTTCCATTATTCCTTTGATCAGTTTTTTGCGGTTCTCCTGCCCTTTGATGGCTTCGATCGGGAAACCGAGGATGCAGCTGTTGTACTTCCCTCCCTGATAGAGCACGCCTGCACTCAGGTTGTTCTCCGAATAGCGAAAGATGCTGAATGCATGTTCATCAGCTGGCTCTATGGCATCGGGATGCTCCACTACGTAACTTTCGCTGTTCAGTTCATTGTAGTAACCATACTTACCCTGTATGGCGGGAAAAGGAGAGGGTACGGCTTTAATCTGTCCTGTCACGGCACCGTTGTTGTTGCGCCATTTGTATTTCAGCGTCTCCTGCGCCCACTCACGATCCTCTTTTGCAGCGTAGCGGTTGTCCCACAGGTCGGTACCGACAAACGCGCCACTGACGATGATATTGCCGCCGTTGTGGCAGAAGGCGGTGACAGCCTCCTGCTGTTTTTTCGGGAATGTCTTGAACAGGGGTGGTTTGGCTCCTCTGGCCACATTCCACTCACGTTGTTTGCCGAGGATCCAGTCAACCGTCTGATAATCGGACAGGTCCACCGTTCCGTTCTCCACGACCGATGCGGCACAGGAGACGAAAGAGTATCCTGCCTCAGCGAAAGCCTGCCCATGCACAAAGGGATAATCGAAGCTGTTGCCAGCAATCCGGGTTGTTTCATAGTCGGCGTTGCTGTCGCCGAAGCCCGAAGCGTCATCGTCCATCCAGGGGATGACACGCCGGAACTCATGCTGTTGTCCGATAAAATGATGATCAGCGATATAGGGCACACCGTTGTCCACGCTTCCCGCGAAACCGGCGATGCTGTCCTCCGACGCAGTGAAGCTGTGCGGTGCCGAGACGCGCGTGAAGCCGTTCACGATCAGCACCTCTCCCTTTTGATCAGACTTACGGCAGAGCGAGAGTGTCTCCGACGGGAAGCTCTTGCCTCCCTCGTTCACGGCCACTACCCTGAAGCTGTAGACAGCATCCTTTCCTATCTTTGTTTGATAGTTGTTGTTGTTCACCAGCACGCCGTTATCGAAGCCGCCGCCATTGATGCGGGTATAGACAATATACTGTGCGGGAGCAGCAGTGGGTTCCGAGGGATCGGGCGACGGCTGCCACGAAAGCAGTGCTTCCGTCTCACCGGTGAAACGTACGGTGAAGTCCTTCACTGGCAATGGCTGCACCACATAGGGGCGGTTGTATTGCGTGGCAAGGAACCTGAGCATCCCCTTGTAGATGGAACGGCTCACGGTGAAACGGAAAGAGGGATCGAGCCCATAGCGCATATCGGCGAAGTTCTGGTGGGAGAGCAGCTCCAGCAGCATGGTAGGCACGTTGGGTATGCGTGCTTCGGCATAGGAGCGGTTCCAGAGATGACGGCGTGTCCAGTCCGGTTCGAACTCACGACGGATATCATGCACGATCTCCTCCATGATCAGCTCCGACAGGTCGCGGGAAGCCCACCGTGAACGGCCGTTAACAAACCGTTCATCGTTGTGGTGCGTCATGTAGATACCCAGCGTACCTACGATGGTGTCGCCCCGGAAGGTGCCGGCATCGGTATGGAAGGCGAACGCCAGGTCCAGGGGGATGTGGAGTCCTTCGGCCTTGGGAAGCACCGGTGAACCCCCGGCCAGCCAGTTGACCCATACACCGCGGCTGGCATAGTCGTCGGTGTAGTCGTTCTTCCCTTCGGTTCTGTTGTAGACACTGTCGGGCACCCCTGCCCACTGCATCCAGTAGCGGGCACCCTCCGTATATCGCGGGTAGCCGCTTGTTTCAGGGGTGTAGTTTATTTTCGGCACCAGCGTCTCTTTCCAGGTCAGGCTGTCGGAACTTTTGGTGTTCTCCTTTTCGAATCCTCCGGGGTGGGGCATCCGGGCGATGTTTCCCATTCCGCCGCCGATCCTTACGGCATCGGCTGTCACCATTTTACCGGATCGCCTGCTTTTGTTGGAGAGGGTGATCCTGTGATCGCTCCCTGTATCGAAACTGAAGCTGCCGAGGTAGATCCAGGTGCCCCCACCCATCTGCTGGTTCACCAGAAAATCGGTTTTGCCACCGGCATGATGCACGGTGTAGAGGGCATCGTCGCTGCTGTTCTTCACCGTCTGGTAAGAGATGTAGACTCCATATTCTCCTTTTACCGGTATATCGGGTCTCCAGGTGGCAACAGATGCAGCACCTTTTGAAACAGTTTTCGATTGCCTTGCCCTGCCCATCCGGAAGGGATTTTCGCCATCCAGGTAGATCTCTTTGGGGTTGGCAAATCCTGCAGAGTCGGTGTATCTCCATGCTTCCCTGCCAATCTTCTCGCTGTAGGCTGATTCTCCACTGCTACCGTCGTGATCGATGATCAGCTCGGTGGTGTTGTAATCACGTTCCCGCGGAAGCAGCACGTTGGCACCGGCATTTTCCAGCATCGGCACCAGGAAAGGCAGGACATAGCTCTGTGTGTAGAGATCCTCCACCGTCTGGAAAATGCGCGCCCGCTGCCATTCCCACCGTCCCAGCTTCTGCTCGTAATACCATCCGTGGCTCTGCCACAATGCAATATGATTGTTTTGTAAACCTTTAGTGTAGTTTTTCGAAGGGTCGGAAAGTCGCGTGATGAGCGGCTTTTTCACCCTGTGCGCCATCAGGCGGTTTTTATCGATCTGCTTATTCCGGTAATGGTTGGGTATCAGGTGACTGATCTCCTGTTGGTCGGAGAAGACGCTGATACGGTATTTTTTCTGAGCCGTGGGGAGGTGAACGCGGATGCTGTCGTAGATAAGATGCACGAGATCCTCCCGCATGGGGAGGTAGGAGAGTGTCAGGTTGGTGTGCAGCTCAATGCTTTTCTTTCTTTCGTGCAGGGCGATGCTGTCGACCGTCACCCTTCCCGGACGAAGCATTGTCGCACGGTATATCCGGGTGAGTGAGCTGCCTGCCTGCTGTTTAAGAGAATCATCGTTTTGCGTCTGTGATGACAGGGGAAAGGTGAGCACCAGGAACAATATGACACACAGGATTCTTTGGGCATCAAATCCTTTGTGTTTTTCCCGGATGATAGGGTTGATATAAGTACGCATCAGCCTGGATTTTTTTTACTGGGTGATTATTGCGGTAAAGTTAACTAAACTTACCCGATATACCATACAGCTACCGTCGTAAATTCGATTCACTTTTTCTCTGCTATGTCTGAGGGAGCGCTCTCCCTGTTGTCTGCATTGATAGTGGTCACGCAGTAGTATCCCGGGGCAGTGACCGGCAGGCTTGTGGCAGTAGTCACCGTCACTACTTTTCCCTCTTTTTTCAGGTCGGTGAAATGATACACAACCGATCTGTCATCACCCGATTTATGCCAGGTAAGCTGACCGTTTGCCATGCTCACATTGTGCGGCTTGGATGGGGCAGGAGCTACTTCCCGGCCCAGAAAAGGGATTACAGCGGGGTTGCTGTAGATAGATGCCAGTTTATCGGTGATGCCGATCTTGTTGAAAAGCACGAATCGGGCACTGTATAGTGCATTCCCCATTACCTTCGTGTTTCTTTTTGTCAATTCAAACTGGCGTTCCAGTTCGAGTGGTGACTGAAATGCCGAAGGATAGGCCGGATCGCCGAACTTGTAATAACCGTGTCCCACCATCGGCACGGCCTGGTAGCTGTATTGGGTCCACCAGCCCAGCCTCGCCTGGAAGTCGTTGTACTGATTACCGATCTCCTGGTAGAGTTGCGGCATGACGATATCAATCCATCCCTCCCTGCACCATCCGGTGACATCGGCGAAGAGTGTATTCATATTGTAATCGGGTCCGGCAGCAGGTGAAACGGCAAAGACAATCCCCGGCCTTGTGGCAACGATCGCATCATGCACTGCTTTTATGGCTTTATCTACATTGCCCCGCCGGAAATCTTCGATAGAGGTATAGCCTGCACCATACTGCTGATAGTCGCCGGCATCGGACACCATTACCCCGGCAGAGGAGGGATCGGGATAAAAATAGTCATCGAAATGGATCCCGTCCACCTCATATTTGGTAATCAGGTCTTTGACAATATCGGCCAGTCGCTGACGCACCTCCGGACGTGCAGGATTGTAGATCTGTATTTTTTCGTGGTTCACCACCCATTCCGCTTTCACCGATGCATGCAGGGCCGGATAGGATGTAGTGTTGTTCGCACGGGTGGCAATACGGTAAGGATTCATCCAGGCGTGAAATTCAATACCGCGCTGGTGTGCTTCATCGATCATGAATTTCAACACATCATACCCCGGATCCTGTCCTCGGGTACCGGTAATTGAAGCGCTCCACGGTTCATACGGAGAAGGATAAAAGGCATCACCCATAGGCTTAACCTGGACGATCACGGTGTTGATATGAAGTTCTTTAAACTTGTCGAGGTATTGTGTGTACTGATTTTTCTGTGCGGTGATATCATATTTACCCATCGGCCAGTCCAGACCCCAGGCCGTGGTGATCCAGACCGAACGCATCTCCTTCTTTGGAAAAAGCAGTTCATCGGCCGGTATCGGTTCCGGCACATCTATATCGCCCGTTTCTTTACTACATCCTATCAGGATGATTGACGACAATATTGTATAGTATAACAGATTCTTTTTCATTCTTGTTTGTGTAAGCAGGAATATTTCATCAAAAAGAACCGGACAGATGTGTTTTCATTTTATTTCAGTCAGACCTGTCCGGTTCTTTCAATCAATCAGGTGAATAGTTATTCATCCAGCTCTTTCGCGGGAATTTCCAGCAGGGCAAATCCTGCATTATTGGAGGCAGTGTAGATCAGCAACGAGCTATCATTTCCTTCCGTATCCTTCACGATGTGGTATCCGGTGTTGGTGCCCGGCGATGAATTCACTCCCCCGCCGATGGAATACTGATAGAGCGGCTTCTTGTCTCCCGCCTCAAAGAGCTGCAATGCTTCCACCGTGCTACTTCCCCTGGTGATGTCATAGACATATAATACTGCATTTCCCGAGTATCGGGGCGCAGTGGTTAGGATCATATACCTCTCATCGTTAAAGTGGAAGATGCGTGCATCAGACCCCTGGACGGGTACCGATTCCCTGTTCATCTCATAGATGAGTGCCGCTTCACTGTTCACCACCCTGATGGGAGCATCATAACCGGTTAGGAGATAATCGTCGGTGCCTTCCACACGATTCATGCTCATACAAAAAGAGACGCCGGGTTGTGTGGGAAGTATTTTGACTTCCGTGATGTTGGTATAATCAGCTACCGTCAGCCGCATGATACTGGTGACGGCATTATCCCCAAAAAAGAAGTATCCGTTACCGTTCTCATCGAGGCTGGCCGACATGTTGTCACCATGACGCTTGCCAGCACCTGTTATCGATGCCGGATCGGCGTTGAAGATGATTCCGGCTGCTGCTGCCGGATTGGTCCAGTGGTAGATCTTCATGCCATACAGACCGGAGAGGTTCGCGATATAACTGTGTCCGTTGTGCTGGCTGCCCACATTCACGGGGAAGGTACCTCCCGACACATTGGACAGGTTGAGCGAAATGGGGCTGATCACGTTGTTCTTCAGATCTTCCACCCTGAGTCTGTGTGAACCTCCGTCCGCACGGGTGACAATCAGCACGTGCTCCCCGTCGAAGCTGCTGCCTCTCGTCAGGTTGGAAACAAAGGAGGGATAGACCTCATTGCCCAGGTCATTACCCGAGTAGTCGTAGATGTGCACTTTACCGAAATCGGCACCAAAGACCGGGACATTCAACCGCAATGTCACGAAATATTCCCTGAAACGGGGTTCGTTCAACACTTTGATCACAATGGTTTCCGCATCCTTCCCTTCTTCAAACGCGAAGCTGTATACCTCTTTATCGAGTATGGCACCCTCTGACATGACTGCCTGAAAGCGTATTGCCGACACATCGGTTGCCGTGTCTAACCGGGGAAACCATACTGTCTTCCTGTTTTCATCTACCCTGCCTTCCACAACCGTGTTTCCGGCTGCGCCGGCGTTCACAATCTGAATGGATTTCAATACCACTTCATTGTCCGATTCCATGTTGGAAGGGTAATCTTCTGCACAGGAGGAGAAGATAAGCATGAGTAATGAGGCAATGAACAGCCCATATTTTGATTTATTATCTATTAATTTCATCCTTTTTTTGAGTTAGATTTTGAATTAATTCTGAGGCCATCCTTCAGTCTGTTGTAATACGTAGCCTTTGCTGAGGTAATCATCGATTTGTGTTTTACCTACCGGGGAAAGATAAGGATTCACATTCACCTGGTTAAGGAAAGGCTGTCGTCCGGAGGTGCTGCTGCTTTTATAGAAACCGGTCATCTGTGCATCGTTCCCACCGTTATAGGTGATCTCATCACCATTCAGTTTGATCACGGAGAAGTTGCCGGCATTGGCCGATTTCAGTTCACTCTTCAGTTCTTTGGGGAAATTAACCCAACCGCCGGAGAGCAGGTCCTGGTTCACATCGGTATCCATATACTCCAGTTTGTACCATCTCTCCAGGTCCGCGTAGCGGGAGTGTTCAAAAACGAACTCCATGCGTCTCTCTCTCCTTATTTCCCAAATCAGGGGACTCACATCTCCATCTCGTTCAGGATCATCCGGCAAGGCGGTCAGCTGCATCGGCGCTGTCTTCTGGACACCCATTGCCACGGCTTCGGCTGCAAGTGGCCTGTTTCTGATCTTGTTGACGGAGAGATCAATATCG
>Ga0209347_1003391_pt1 | contig 18663 bp, 13 predicted proteins | sample AutmiccommuBRH23_FD_187382 | JGI IMG/M metagenome (GOLD analysis project Ga0209347, IMG submission 187382) | Deep subsurface microbial communities from Mt. Terri, Switzerland - Autotrophic microbial communities BRH/23 (SPAdes) (version 2) | ecosystem: Environmental > Aquatic > Deep subsurface >...
CACCAGACGCTCGAAGCTCTCGCCTCCTTCGACCAGCGCGAGAAGAAGCATGGTCACCGACGTCGTCAGAAGAATCGCGCCGGCGTAATCGATCGATCGCTTCCCGTGTCGCTCCGGCTCCTTGAGGGCGACCCCAATGATCACCGCCGAGACGATTCCGAAGGGAATGTTGACGAAGAACACCCAGCGCCACGAGATCTGATCCGTGATCCATCCGCCCAGCAGCGGTCCGATGATGCTCGCCAGTCCCCACACTCCGCTGAAGAGTCCCTGCATCCGGGCGCGCTCCTCGACTGTGAAGATCTCGCCGATGATCGTCATGCCGAGCGGGATGATCGCTCCCGCGCCCAGACCCTGAAGCGCGCGGAAGATGATCAGCATCAGCATCGAGGTTGCCAGCCCCGAAAGAATCGACCCGACCAGAAAGATGGCGATCCCGACCTGATAGAGAAATCTCCTGCCGTAGAGATCGGACAGCTTTCCCCAGACCGGCACGGTCACCGTCGAGGCGACCAGGTAGGCGGAGAAAACCCAGGAGTAGCGGCTCATCCCGCCGAGCGAGCTGATGACCGTCGGCATCGCCGTGGCGACCACGGTCGCCTCGAGCGCCGCGAGAAACATCCCGGTGATGATCCCCGCGGTGACCGCCATCCGCCGTCGCGGACTGAGGATAAGCGCCGCGGTCGTCATTCTCCTCCGCCGTCGATCACGATTCGTGCCTCTCTCCCTGCGTTTGCGTGCTTCGAGAGATTGCCTCTCGAGTCCGCACGTCATCCTCTCACTTCTTCGCAATTCGATCACATCGGCGAGGGAAGAAAAGCGCTTTTCTAAGCACGGCCCCGAACCAATTTCTACTCCTGGTATTGGTGATTGACCTCGACTCGCGACCGAGGGAACCTCGGGTTCAGGAGGTCGACGAAACATGCGACGCAAACGCTCTTCATCCTCGATTCAGGCCCGCCTTCGCAGCACCACCGCGAGGGTGGAAAAGCTCGGCGGAAAGGTCTTCGTGGGGCCCGGCGTCCCCGACCCGATCCTCGAGCTCTTCCTCGACGAGATCGACGACTGCCCCCTCTGCCGGGAGGCCGCCGAAGCCCTGGACCCGCTGCGGAAACCGCGACCCGGGCACTAGGTGGGCGTGGCCGCGGCTTTCCAGCCGCGGCTCGTGCCAGCTTCCGAACGTTGCCTTCTGCCCTGAGGCGGCCGGGCCGGCGCAGCCGGCCCCTCCGTCCGTTCCACAGTTTTCCGGCTCCCGAAATGGGAATGCCGTTCCAGGCGTTCCGACCTTCGTGACCGATCTGTCGTCCATCCAATCGATGGTGCCCGAAGCCGTGCGCCAGCGTGGAGAAGCCTACTTCCGCCAGCGGCACGTCGATGCCGTGCGCCCGGTCGAGGACGGGGTCATCGGCGTCGTCCATAACGACTCCGGAAGCCGTTACCGGGTCGAGCTGAGGATCGAGGACGACGTTCTCTACTATTCGTGCAGCTGCCCCCACTTCGACGGCTCCGGGGCCTTCTGCAAACACGCCTGGGCCCTCGTTCTCTCGTCCGCCAGTCGCGAGCTGCTTCCCTTTCACGAGATTCACGATCTGCTCCCAGGAGAAGAAGTCGACGATCTCGAGCTTCCCGCGCCGATTCCGTTCCGCCCGGCGATCACTCCGTCGCGCGCCACCGACTGGCGCAGCCGCATCCGAAGCGTTCATGCCGCGCCTCTTTACGAAGAGCCGGAGGAAGTTCCCGAGCAGATCGTCTACCTGATCGCAGGCCTCGGAAACTCGCTCTTTCTCTCCGTGCGCGGAAGGAGTCGAACCCGGACGGGAGGCTGGAAGAAGGCGCGCCGGATCGATCTCTCCGACGATCTGCTGCCACACCTCGAGCCCGAGGACCGCGAGATTCTCTCTCTGGTCTTCGGAAGGAGCTACGGCGGCTTCGAGAATCTGGACCGCGTTCAGATCCGCCCCTCGGCTGCCCCCCCGGTCGTCCGCCGGCTTGCGGCGACTGGACGGCTCTTTCTCGAAGCGGGGGCGGGAGCGCCGGGGGAGCAGCTGACGTGGGATGGAGATGAACCGTGGCGCCTTTCGATCCGGGTCCTGCCAGTCGAGGGGCGCGACTCGGTGACTCTCGCCGGGGCATTCATGCGCGACGGCGAATCGCTCTCGCTCGAGGATGCGCAGCTTCTCGCGAGCACGATCCTCGTGCGCGACGGACTGATCTCCCCGCTTCATCCCGCCGGACTGGAATGGCTCTCTCTCCTCCGAACCCGCCCTCCGCTCGAAGTCCCGAACAAGGACCGGCAGGAGTTCGCGACGACCCTGCTGGAGCGAAGCTCGGCGCAGGTCGAGTTGCCTCCTGAACTTCAATGGAAAGAAGAGCAGGCCGCGGCGCAGCCGATTCTCCGGCTGCGCTCCGGCGCCGACCGCGAAGGAGAGGGTTGGAGCGGGCGGCTGACGGTGGGCTATGGCGAGTTCGAGGTCGAACCGGGCGCGGGGCCGCCGCGAATCGTCAGCGAACAGACGGTGATCGAACGAGACCTCACCAGGGAAGCGGGATTCGTCGAGAGGCTCACTGCGCTTCGGCTCGCGCGCGATTACTGGGGTATGTGGAAGATCCGCCCGGCTCTCGCCACCGACGTGCTGATGAACCTGGTCGGCGCCGGCTGGATGATCGAGATCGACGAGCGCGCGGTCCGGCTGTCGGACGGAATCGAAGCGGAAGTCGAATCGGGGATCGACTGGCTCGACCTTTCTGCGGGAGCGAGGTTCGGAGACGAGATCGTTCCCCTCCCTCGTCTGCTCGCCGACCGCGCACGCGGTCGATCGCTGGTCACGCTGTCCGATGGATCGATCGGGCTGGTGACCGGAGCTCAGCTCGAGCGCTTCGCAGCGCTGGAAGGCCTCGAGGCAACTCGCGAGGGGCGATATCGATTCCACAGAAACCAGGCGCTGTTGATCGACGCGATGCTCGCGCTTCGCGGGCCGCTCCGAGGAGATCAGGGCTTCGCCGAGTTGCGGCAGCGGCTCGCATCCGCGGCGGAAGCGCGACCCGTGCAGGAATCCTCCCGGTTCCGGGGTGAGCTGCGTCCCTACCAACGGGAAGGACTCGGCTGGATGCTCCACCTTCGCGAGCTCGGCACCGCGGGATGCCTCGCCGACGACATGGGGCTCGGCAAGACCGTCCAGCTTCTCGCCCTCCTGGACACAGTCGCCAGCGACAAGCCCTCGATCGTCGTCGCTCCGCGCTCGCTTCTCTTCAACTGGAAGGAAGAAGCAGCCCGATTCACCCCCCACCTTCGCGTTCTCGAGTATCACGGAAGCGGGCGCCAGAGCGAGAAGCTCGAGGATTACGACCTGATTCTCACGACCTACGGCACTCTGCGAGCCGACATCGAGGAGCTCTCGGAACAGGAGTTCGCCTACGCCGTTCTCGACGAGGCGCAGGCGATCAAGAACGCTGGAAGCCAGACGGCGAAGGCCGTCCGCCTTCTTCGATCGGATCACCGCCTCGCGCTCTCGGGAACGCCGATCGAGAACCACATCGGCGAGCTATGGAGTCTGTTCGAGTTCCTCATCCCGGGCTCGCTCGGATCCGCCCGCTGGTTCCGGCAGCACTTCGGCGGCAAATCCGTCTCGGACGCGCGGCGCGACGCGCTGGGAAAAGCCCTGCGTCCGCTGATCCTTCGGCGCACGAAGGAACAGGTTGCCCCGGACCTTCCCGAAAAGATCGAGCAGACGCTCTGGTGCGAGCTCGAGCCGGAGCAGCGCAAGACCTACGAGGAGCTGCGGGTCTTCTATCGCCAGACGCTTCTCGGCGACGTGGCCGAGAAAGGGATGGGGCGCTCCACGATGCAGATCCTCGAGGCCCTGCTCCGGCTGCGCCAGGCCGCCTGCCATCCCGGCCTGATCAGCGGCGACGCCCAGGCGACGAGCGCCAAGCTCGATCTGCTCATGATCGAGCTCGAAGAGATTCTCGACAGCGGCCATCGCGTACTCGTCTTCTCCCAGTTCACCACGCTTCTCGGCTTCGTCGCCCAGCGGCTGAAGAAGGAGAAGACGGCGTATCTCTACCTCGACGGCCAGACCCGCGATCGCAAGAGTGTCGTCGATCAGTTCCAGTCCGAGGGGGGACCTCCCGTCTTTCTGATCAGCCTCAAGGCTGGGGGGACCGGGCTCAATCTCACGAACGCCGATTACGTCTTCCTGCTCGACCCCTGGTGGAATCCGGCCGTGGAGTCGCAGGCGATCGACCGAACGCACCGGATCGGCCAGAAGAACAAGGTCTTCGCCTACCGGATCATCGCCCGGGACACGATCGAGGAGAAGATCCTCGACCTCCAGCAATCGAAGCGCGAGCTCGCCGACGCGATTCTCACCGAGGAGAACGGGCTGCTGCAGAAGCTCGACCTCGCCGATCTGGACAAGTTGCTGTCGTAGGGATTGTGGCGGAGGATCCTTTCCTCCGCCCACCTGGCCGCAAAGCGGGATCGCGGGATCCTGCCATTGGGCAGGCGGAGGAAAGATCCTCCGCCACACGCGGCAGGATCAGCATCTCGCCAGCCGTTCCCTCAGCTTTCCATACCGCACGCGCGACGCGGCGTTCCTCACGGCGAGCTGGATCGCGCTCTTCTGCCCCACCACGATGACCAGGCTCCGTCCGCGGGTGATCGCGGTGTAGAGAAGGCTGCGCTGCAGCATGATGGAGTGCTCCTTCAGCAGCGCGATGATGACCGCCGGGTACTCCGTCCCCTGCGACTTGTGAATCGTCGTCGCCCAGGCGAGCGAGATGGCGTCGAGGTCGGCTCCTTCGCACTCGACGAGCCGCCCATCGAACTCCACGCCCATTTTCTTCTCGCGCGCTCTCACCCTTCGGACGACACCGAGATCGCCGTTGAAGATGTCCCGCTCGTAATCGTTCTCGGTCTGCATCACCTTGTCGCCCGGCGCCAGGATCACACCCCCACGCTCGAGCCGGTCTGAAGATCGCGCAAGAGGATTCAACGCCGCCTGAATCGCCGCGTTGAGACTCTGCACCCCCGCTTCGCCGCGGTGCATCGGCGCGAGTACGTGGATCTCGCGAAGCGGATCGAACCCGAAACGGTCCGGAATCCGTCGCGCGATCAGCTCGACGATCTTCTCCCGCGCGGCCGCGCCGTCCGCGGCTTCAACGACGTAGAAGTCGGACTCACTTCCGCGCTCCGGGACGATCGGCAACTCGCCCCGATTGATGCGGTGGGCATTCACCACGATCCGGCTGCCGCTCGCCTGCCGGTGAATCTCCTCCAGCCTGCTGACGTGGATCGCTTCCGACGCGATGATGTCCGCCAGCGCCTGGCCCGGACCCACTGATGGAAGCTGATCGGCATCCCCGACGAAGAGCAGTCCCGCGCGGGTTCTCACCGCCCTCAGGAGCGAGTCGAGCAGCGGAACATCGATCATCGACGACTCATCGACGATCAGCAGATCGCAATCGATCGGATTCAGCTCGTTCTTCTGGAACTCGTGCGTCCGGGGGTCGGGCTCGAGGAGGCGGTGGATCGTGCGCGCCTCCCTCCCCGTCGATTCGGCGAGGCGTTTCGCGGCGCGCCCGGTCGGGGCCGCGAGCATGACCGTCATCTTCTTCGCCTCGACGATCTCCACCACAGCGCGGACGATGGTCGTCTTGCCGACTCCCGGCCCGCCCGTGATCACGGAAACCTTCGAGCCCAGCACGCCGACGATCGCCGCTCTCTGAGATGGCGATAGCTGGATCCCGAACTTCGGCTCCACCCACTCGATCGCTTTGCCTGCCTGGATCTTCCACGGCGGAGGCCCGGCGTTCAGAGCGAGCAGTCGCGTCGCCGCGGTCGTTTCGGCGTGATGAAGGCGCCTCAGAAAGACAGCGGGCTTTCCTCCGACCGGCTCGTTGATGAGCTGCCCTCCTGCGATCTCCTCGTCGAGAGCCTGCGAAACGAGCGCGTCGGGAACCCCGAGAAGGCTTGCCGCAAGCGCGATCAGCCTTTCGCGCGGTGCCGCGCAGTGACCGCTTTGTGCCTCCTTCTCCAGCGCGTACTGGAGTCCGGCCCTGAGCCTCGGCATCGCGTCCATCGCCAGGCCGAGTCTCTGGGCGAGCGCATCGGCCGACACGAAACCGATGCCTCGAATCTCATCCGCCAGGCGATACGGATTCTCCCGGATCCGATGGATCGCGTCCGCGCCGTATTGCTTGTAGATCCGCATGGCGCGCGCGGGAGGGACCCCATGCTCGTGAAGAAAGATCATCAGCTCGCGCGAGGCTTTCTGCTCCCCCCAGCTCTCACGGATCGCTTTCAGTTTCTTCTTGCCGATTCCGGGAACCGTAAGAAGCTTCTGAGGCTCCCGATCCATCACCTCGAAAACCTCATCGCCGAACTTCGCAAAAATCTCCGAAGCCAGATGCCCGCCGACTCCGCGGATCGCCCCGGAAGCGAGCCATGCTTCGATCGCCGCCCGGCCGCTTGGAGGCGAGACTTTCATCGCAGTCGCCTGAAACTGCGTTCCTCTCTCCGGGTCCTTGACCCACTCCCCCTCGGCAACCACCCGCTCACCCTGCAGCACGTCCGGCGCGACTCCCACGATGCGCGCGGTCTCGATACCCCCATCGACGCGGATCCTCATCACGGTGAAGCCGTTCTCCGGATTCCGGAATGTGATCCGCTCCACTGTGCCGCGCAGCTCCGCCATTCGCTCGCCTCGGATTCTATCCCCGCCAGACCCTCGCACGAGTGGCGGAGGATTCATTCTCCGCTTCGTGGCGCGGGGCCGGAGGATGAATCCTCCGCCACAACGGGTACCATGAGGACACGAGGGAGGACGAGGCATGCAACGTTCGCTCGACCAGCTGCTCCAGCAGCTCATCCGCCGCGAACCGGTCGCGGCCCTCCTCGCCGGTGCGATCGGGGACCTCGCCGGACAGCGATACGAGTGGGAGATTCCCGAGGAGCTTCGTCTCGGCACCAGTGGTCACCAGATCGTCCTTCCGGCCGGCGCCACCATGTTCCTCGAGATCGATGGCGAGGGTGCCCTCTTCGACGGCTCCTTCACCTTCGATGCGGAGCGTGAAGCGTTTCTGATTATCGGGATGACAGCGATGATTGAAGGACGGGTCGGAATCCCCTTCACGGATTCAGGGCCCACCGGCCGAGCGGCCTTTGCGGCCGGCGCCGACGTGGTCTTCTCCAACGGTTTCCTTCATCCGCGAGAAGAGAAGCTGGGCGAAGCTCTGAAGAGAGACCTGCCAGACCTCATCGTTCCCGGCAAGCTCGCCGATCGCCGGCCCCGAATCTCCTCGACCGGCGAGCCGTCCCACTACGTTCACCTCGGCGGTTCCGGCGACATCACTCTCTCCGGGTCTCTTCGCTGGCGTACGGTTCTTCTGGAGAGCGGTACGGTCAGCTCAGAAGACCTCAAGCTGGAAAGCGCTCTGCTCGCGGCGCGCGCCGAAGCCGATCTTTCTTGGCGTGGCTCGCTCGAGGGGACCTTCGACCTGATCCTGTTCTCGGCCGGCGAGGAGCGGCTCGAGGCTCGGCTGTCGAAGAGCCGGGTCTCGCAACGCCGTAATTCGTTCAGCGCTGATGCAGAGGTTTCGATCTCGGGATCGGACGCGCTCGCCGAGGCGGTTCTGGAGCCGCTTTTCGGTCCTGCTGAGGATCTGGTCCGGCAGCTCGAAAGGAATCTGGGCGCAGTCGCAGATCTGCGCGCCCTTCTGCGGAGTGAGGCGGAGGAGGAGCTCGAGAAACACCTCGCCGACGCTCGCTTCGTCGAGAACGTGAGGCGCTGGCTCGATAAGATGGGGGTTGACGTCGATCTTCGCAGGCGTCTGCGGGCGTTGCTCGCCGACGCCGTCGGAATTGCGGCGGCTCGGACGCTCGATCGGATCGAGGAGAGCTACGCTCCGGCGGTCGATGCGGTGGGCGAGCTCCTCAAAGAGTACCGACTCGCCATCCGCCGGCTCGAGAGCGAGCTTCGCGAAGCTGCTCGAATCGAGGTCGGGCTGGCGCTCTCCCGAACCTCGACTGCCAGATGGAAATCGACCGACGTCCTGGTCGCACGATTCGATGCACCTCGTACGGACCTGCTCACTCCTCTGCTCCACGGCGACTGGAGCTCGGCGCTCGCGCTGGCCCGAGAGGACGAGACCATCGAGATCGAGGGATCGCTTCGCAGGGAAGGCTCCCTCTCGATCGCCGCCGATCTCGAGATCCGTTTTCTCAGGGCCAGCGCGGGCCTCGGGAGCATGCTTCGCCACTCCTGGAGTTACGAAGTCGGCGCCTTCGGCGACGTGACGATCGCCACCAGGGGAACTCTCGAAGTCTGGTCGAAGAGCTGGAGATCGCTCCGCACTCTCCGCGTCCTGGCCGATTCACGCGTGACCGGCACGATCGCCGGGGGAGTCGAAAGCGAACGAAGCCGTCTCTCGGTCGAATGGGCGATCGAAATGCGACCGACGATCCTGCAGCTCGAGGGGTGGGAGCGCAGGCTTGCGCGCGCGGGCCTGCTCACGCCCGGGGCGACGATCGTCGGCGACCTCGCTCTGGTGGGAGAGGCCCATCGCCAGCGACCCTTCGGTGAGATTCTCCTCACCGCACGGTTTGCCGCCAACCCCGATGCGGTCCGGTCGTTCGCCGGGCGCTCCTCCGACGCGGTGCGACAGATTTTTGCCCGCATTCTCGCGGAGGAATACGCGGATTCACCTCCACTCAGAGTCAGAGACGCCTCCGGGTTGCCGATCTTCGCGTGGCCCGAAGTTCTGGCTCTGGCACGGAAGGGGGAAATCGGGAGGGGATCTTCGCCGCTCCTCATCCGCGGCCGCGGCGGCCGTGAAACGACGATTCATCCCGGCCATTCGCCGCTAATCGCATTCGCCTCGCGCCTCGTCCTCTCATTCGGTGAGCTGCACGGAGATCTGCGGACTCTAGCCCGCCGCGGAACATCCCTGGGGGATCCGGCTGAAATTGCCGCGGCGATCTCGGCGACGGAGAAACGAATGCTCCGGCGCATCCGCGGCATCGCAGCCTCGGCGATTCTGCGACGCGACGACCTCGGCTTTGCGCTCTTCCGGACGCTGCTGCAACTGTGGACCGCGGAGGAAGAGCGAAAGGTCAGCGTGGTCGCGCTCCGCCGCGCGGACCAGCGAAGGTTCGTCTACGAAAGCGGAGGGTGAGAGGTGGCGGAGGATCTTATCCTCCGCCGGCAGGATGAAGCGGCTGAAACAGGGGCTTCCGTCGAGAGATGATCTCCGGAATCGAAGAGCGCGGCAGAGGAAAAGATCCTCTGCCACACCCGGTCAGGACGAGGCGATGTGATCGTCCATCTCTTCCCACTCCCACTCGTTCCACCACTCCCCTTCGATACCCCGGCACGTGTCGCCGTACGCGGGGCAGAAGACGCAGCCGTCGCCGCGGACCGTGTCCGGCTCCATCGGCGGGTATGCGGCGGTGAGCCTCGCGGCGTCCGCGAGCACATCCCGCTCGGAATCGGTCGGCTCGCGGAGAGGGAGGTCCCGAATCCCCTTTTTCTCCAGGCGGCTTTCGCTTTCGGGAAAGAGGACCGAGGTCTCGGCGTCGATATGCGCCCATAGAGCATGGGAGTAATCGCGCGCGTGATCGGCCACGGCGGCGTGATCCCCGGCGGTCAGCGCTGACTCGAGCCGGTTCAGCGTTTCGGCCATGGTGTGATGGTCGTGGACGAGGGTGGTCACTGGCCCGCGGGCGGGAAGGCCGGACTTCTCGAGCGCCGGGAAGAGAATCGCCTCTTCGCGATCGTGGTGAAGCTCCCCGGCATAGACGCGAAAGAACCGGAGAAAACGGGCCCCGTCAGCCGCGGTGTCCGCCCCCGTCTCGAGGCCGCTCGCCCAGGTCCTGAGCGCGCCGAGAACGCTCTCGATGACCTCGTGCTCAGCGCGCAGTTCGTCGAAAAATCTCATCGAGGTTCATTGTGGGGGAGAAGGGAAGGGCCGTACATGACGGACGTCAGGGTGGCAGAGGATCTTTTTCCTCTGCCCAGTCCATCGCCAACTGAGATTACGAGGGATTGGAGAGGCCTGGCTGCGAAGCGTTCCATCCTGCCGGCGGAGGATAGGATCCTCCGCCACTGTGGCAGGAGGAGCGTGGCAGAGGATCTTATCCTCTGCCTCGCCCAACGCCAGCTGAGACGGCTCGATCAGCAGAGGATGAATCCTCCGCCACTCGATGGCCTCTTACTTCATGTGCTTATTGACGAGCGAGGTCATCTCGAACATCGTGACCTGCTTCTTCCCTCCGAAGACGGGGAGGAGCTTGTCGTCCGCATTGATGTTGCGGCGATTCTTCTCGTCCTGAAGGCCGTTCGCTTTGATGTAGTCCCACAGTTTCTTGGTGATCTCGGTGCGCGGCATGGGGTTGTTTCCCACGACGGCTGCGAGCGCCGCATCCGGCTGCACGGTCGCCGCGAGGCCTTTGCCCGCTCCCTTCTTCGCTGCCGGTTTTTTTGCGGAATCGTTCTTAGATGTCGCCATTGACTTCCTCCTAGTATTCGCTCAGGGGCTTTCGGGACAAAGAGTAGCGGATTCGAGGGTGAAAATGAGCAAGGAACTCCGGGAAGTCGCCCCTTCCAGGGTGGAAAAAGGCTCTTTTCTGCCGGGGGAACCCATGATTCGCTCAATCCCGCGGTTTCGAGCCGGCCGGGTCCGCTTCCAGAGGGGTCCCGCACCGCGAGCAAAACCGGGCAGTCCTCATGGCCGGTTCGCCCACCCGCCGGGCAGTGAGCGGGTTGTGACCTGGCGCGTGCGTTCTTTCGGCGTCATGAAACGGTTTCGCGGAGCCCCGGCGCTCCCGCGCCGGGGGCAAGGCCAAGGGGCCTTCTTCGGAGGCGCTCGACGGCACGATGCTCACCAGCCTCGGCGAGAAGCGCGAGCTGCAGCGAGCGCGCAAGTCGGTCGATCCAGTGGCGTGCGCCTCGCTCTTCAATCGCCGCGAACCCGGCCTCGAGCTCTGCGGCTTCCTCCCCGAAGTGGCGGCGCACGCGCTCGATCAGAATCCGATGCGATCCATGCTTCATCGCCACTCGAAGGGCGTCGAGAACCAGCACGTTCGTCGTCCCCTCCCAGATCGGCAGCACCTGCGCGTCGCGAAGCAGCCGTGGAAGCGGTGACTCCTCGATGTACGCGTTGCCACCGATCAGCTCCATCGCCTCCGACACGCAGGGAACGGCGAGCTTTCCGGTGATCGCCTTCACCACAGGAACGAGGATGCGAATCTCCCGGGAGGCCTCGGCATCACCGCCATCCGCGCGATCGAGCGTCCTGACCGCATGGAAGGTCAGATGCAGCGCGGCGAGATGCTCGGCCTCCAGATCGGCCAGAATCTCCGCCGCCAGGGGATGCTGGACGACCTTCTTTCCGAACGCGACTCTCCGCTCGTCGTACCACTTCGCCTCGTGAATCGCCCGGCCGATGACCGCCACCGAAGCGACCGCGTTGTAGATTCTCGAGAGGTTCATCATCTCCAGCATCGCCGGGAAAGGTCCGACTTCCTCGGCCGGCGCGCCCTCGAGCGTAACCTCGCCCGTCGGCATCGACCGGACACCGAGTTTGTCCTTGATGCGATCGATGGAGACCGAGGAAGTTTCCCGCGGGTGAATCAGAAAGGTGCGCAACCCGCTCGTTCCCGCGGGCTCACCCTCGGGCCTCGCTGTGACGAGCACCGCCTGCGCATCCACGTTGGAGCAGAACCACTTCTTCCCGGTGAGAGACCAGCCGCCGTCCGGACCCCGCGTCGCAACCGTTTCATTCGATCCCACATCGGATCCGCCGGCTCGTTCGGTCACGAACATCGCGCCCGTCCACCGCTGCTTTGCGTCCGTCGCTCCCATCCGGGGAACGACCCGGGCGGCCTGCTCGGGCGTGCCCCAGCGGCTGACGATGCGCGCCACGCCGTCGGTCATGCAGAGGGGACAGTACAGCCCCATCTCCGCCATGGCGAACAGATACCCGAGAGCGAAGCCGACCGTGTGGATCGAGCTGCCGTGCTGCTCCAGAACCGTCGCGTCGTACTTCATGGAGACCATCCCCGAGCCGTAGGCGATCCCCTCCATCTCGCGGTAGGCGGGGTGGTATTCGATCTGGTTGATGCGCTCACCGGCTGGATCGTGGGTCAGGAGCCGCGGAGACTCGCGGTCTGCAACCGCGGCAAGGGGCGCGACGACCGACGCCGCGAGCGCACCCATCTCCCTGAACCTCGGCTCGGCCCACGCGAGATCGCGAGGCGATAGAGCCGCGGAGAGAAGCTTCCGAAGAGCCGGCGACGCGTCCCAGTACGAGATATCCGGCGGGGGCGGAATCAGGTTCTGCATGCGCCGAGCATACCGCAGGGCTCGTCCCCGCCCCAGGGTCGCCGCCGCGCCGAAAAAAGAAAAGGGGAGGCGCAAGGCCTCCCCTCAATGATTCTTCCCGGACTCGGCAAATCAGCCGCTGTACGTCCCCTTCGAGGCGAACCGGCGATTCCAGGCCAGCACGATTGCGGGAACGACCGTGAGCGTCGAGAAGACCCCGGCCGTGGTTCCCACGAGCAGCAGGATCGCGAACTCCCTGGTGACCTCACCGCCCCAGATGATCAGCGAGACGAGAACGAGGATGACGGATCCGCCCGTGAGGATGGTTCGCGAGAGAGTCTGGTTCATCGCTCGATTGATCACCGTGGCGAAGTCTTCGCGAGTGCGGGTCTTCTTCACGTTCTCGCGAACGCGGTCATAGATGACGACCGTGTCGTTGATGGAGTAACCGATGATCATCAGGAACGCCGCGACGGTAATGATCTCGAACGTCCCGAAGATCATCCCGAGGAAGGCGATCGAGAAAAGCGTGTCGTGAATGAGGCAGAGGACCGCCGCCACGCCGAACTTGAAGTCGAAGCGAACAGCGATGTAAGCGCCCATCGCCAGGGTGGCGAGAATGACCGCCCAGAGAGCTTTTCGCTGGAGCTCGCGGCCGACCTGTGGGCCGACGGTCTCCTGGTTGAGGACGTTGAAGGCTCCCAGAAAGGCCTGATCGCGCAGGAGCTGCGTGACCGCAGGGCTGACTCCTGCGACGGAGGTCACCTCATCCATCGAGTGGAAGATCCCGAGCTCCGAGCGTCGGGCGACGACGCGCTGGGCCAGGTCTTCGTAATGAGCCATCGCATCGGGCGAGACGCCGCGATTGTCGGGATCCCGTTCCTTGAGGAGATCCGAGAGCGAGGCACGGCCCTGATAGTTGAGGTCGAGCTTGGTGCCGCCCTCGGGATTGAGGCGCTCATTGATGTTGGCAACGACCTGGCCGGCGTAGTCGCCTTCCTGCTCAACCTGGGGAAGGCGGATCAGAACCGAGTGATCCTCGGACGGACCGTACTGCTGGATGGTGGCATCGGCGACGATGCCTCGGAGCTCCTGAATCGGCGGCTGCTCCTGGAAGCGGAGGATGACGTTCGCGCCGCCGGCGAAGTCGATGCCGAGGTTGATCCCGCGGGTGAACAGCATCACGAACCCGATCACGATGAAGACCAGGGAAAGGGCGATGGCGTGATAACGCCAGCGCAGAAAGTCGATCTTGGAGTTGACGAAGATATCCATGACGTATCAGACCTCAGATGCTGACGCGTTCCGGCCGGCGATCGCCGCGGAAGTAGATGAGCTCGAAGATCACCCGCGATACGAAGAACGCGGTGAAAATCGAGGCGGCGAGTCCGATCAGCAGCGTGACCGCGAAGCCCTGTACGGGCCCGCTCCCGAACTGGAACAGGAACAGCGCCGCGATGACCGTGGTCAGGTTGGTGTCGATGATCGTGCCGAACGCGAGCTTGAACCCGCCGTCGATGGAGGCCCGGACCGACTTGCCCGCCCGCAACTCTTCCTTGATCCGCTCGAACACCAGAACGTTGGAGTCGATCGCCATCGCCAGCGTGAGGATGATTCCGGCGATCCCCGGCAGAGTCAGCGTCGCGCCGATGTAGGACATCATCCCGAGAAGGATGAGCAGGTTCAGGAGCAGCGCGACCACCGCGGTCACTCCCGCGCCCTTGTACCAGAAGATCACGAAGATCACGACCAGCGCGAAACCGATCACGGAGGCGGTCACGCCCTCGCGGATCGAGTCGCGTCCGAGCGAAGGACCGACCGTCCGTTCTTCGAGCGTCGTCAGCGAAGCGGGAAGCGAGCCGCTTCGGAGAATCAGGGCGAGATCGACCGCTTCCGACTGCGTAAAGCGTCCCTCGATCACACCGTCATTGTCGATCCTGCTGTTGATCCGCGGAGCCGACTCGATCTTGTTGTCGAGAACGATCGCGAGCTGCTTGCCGACGTTGTTCCCGGTCAGCTCGCCGAACTTGACGGCGCCGTCGGGATTCATCGAAAAGCCGATCGTCGGCTCTCCCATCTGACCCTTCTGCACCCGGGCGGTCTTCAGATCGCGTCCGGTCACCGGCACGGTCTTGCGCACCGCCATGTACTGGCGGCCGGTGACCCGGCCGAACTCGTCCACCGAGTCGGTGGGGAGGATGTCCACGTCGTCCCGCATCGCTGCGGGGACAGAGTTGTAGGCGGCCTGCGCGTCCGAGAAACTGGCGCTCTCGACGAGCCGGAACTGCAGCTGCGCGGTGGTCCGGATGATCTCCTTCACCCGGGCCGGGTCGTCGACTCCCGGAAGCAGGATCTCGATCCGGCGTCCGCGAGGCCCGCCCTGGCGCGCGATGATCGGCTCGGTCACTCCGAGCGCGTCGACGCGGTTCCGAATCGTCTCCAGCGCCTGACCCACCGTCTGGTCCTCGATCGCGATGGAGGAGGCGTCGGTCAGGCGGACTTCGAAGCCTTCACCGCCTCGAGAGACCGAGAACTCGGGGAAGCTGTCTTCCAGCATCCGCTCGTAATCGGCCGACGGCACGTCGGGCGGCGGAGTGAGCTGAAACGAGCGCTCCCCGAGCCGCCGCGTCTGCGGGGTGGGAAGCTGCAGGGTCTGCGCGCGCGTCTTCGCGCGCTCCATCGCCTGGTCGACCTCGGTCCGGAGAGCCTCGATGGTATTCACCTGCATCACCAGGCGCGTACCTCCTTTGAGGTCGAGCCCCAGGTTGATCGGCTCGGGCCGGCTCTCAGTCGGAATGACCGCGATCGCAGCCACCACGAGCACACCGAGGATCAGTGCGATTTTCCACCACAAGTTCCTGTTCAACGTATTTCCTCCGCGCCGCGATCTATTCGCCCGTGGGCGTCCCGTCCACCAGGGCCGTCACGGCGCTCTTGGCGAGCTTCACTTTCACGTTGTCTGCGATCTTGACCCAGACCACGTCGTTCTCCACCGACTGCACCTGGCCGTAAAGACCGCCACTGGTGAGCACGCGGTCGCCCTTTTTCAGCGCCTGCAGCATCGCCTCGGTTTTCTTCCGCTGGCGGTTCGCCGGAGCGATCACCAGGAAGTAGAAGATGAGGATGATGGCCGCGATCGGGAGAAACTGCGCGACCATCTGACCCGTGCTCGGGCTCTGAAGGACAAGGATCGGGATTGACGTCATTTTTTTGATTCTCTGAGTCGGGTCGTCTGGACTCGGACCTGGGTGGTCCCGACCTGACTGGCACGTGAACCGGGATCTCCGATGAATAAATCCAGTCGGTTTTTCAGACCTCCGGGTCCCCCGCGGCCGATTCCGCCAGCAGCTCCCGCCGGAACGATCCGAACGATTTGGACGCGATAGATTGGCGAATCCGCCTCATCAAGTCAAGATAAAACCAGACGTTGTGTACGGTGTTGTAAACCGCCGCCGCAATCTCCCCCGCCACGAACAGATGGCGGACATAGGCCCGGCTCACCGTCCGGCAGGTCGGGCAGCCGCACTCGGGATCGATCGGGCGCTCGTCCGCCCGATAGCGCGCATTCTTGATCGCCAGCTTCCCTTTTCGCGTGAACAGCGTCCCGTTCCGGGCGTTCCGGGTCGGCATCACGCAATCGAACATGTCGATGCCCGCCGCCACCCCTTCCACCAGATCCTCGGGGGTCCCCACACCCATCAGGTATCTCGGCCGGTCCGCGGGCAGCAGCGGTGCCGTGAACCGCATCGTCTCCAGCATCGCCTCTTTCGGCTCGCCGACGGAGACCCCGCCGATCGCCACTCCCTCGAACGGCAACCCGCCGATGAACTCCGCGCTCCGCCGGCGCAGGTCGGGAAATGTTCCCCCCTGCACGATGCCGAACAGCGCCGAGCTCCCCTTCCGCGCCCGGAGCGAACGCTCGGCCCAGCGGTGGGTCATTTCCATCGACGATTCGACCTCCGCGCGGTCCAGGCCCGAGCGGGGACACTCGTCGAACGCCATCGCGATGTCCACCCCCATCCGCTCCTGAATCCCGATCGAGTCCTCGGGTGAGAGAAAGTGCCGCGATCCGTCGAGATGGCTCTGGAACTCAACCCCCTCTTCGCGCACTTTCCGGATCTCGGAGAGGGAGAAGACCTGGAAACCTCCCGAATCGGTCAGGATGGCCCGATCCCAGCTGGTGAAGCGGTGGAGCCCCCCCATCTCTTCGACCAGATCTGCGCCGGGTCGGAGCATGAGGTGATACGTGTTGCAGAGGATGATCTCGGGGCCGAGCTCGCGGAGCTGGTCCATGGTGAGCCCTTTGACCGAGGCGGCGGTCCCGACGGGCATGAACACCGGGGTCGAGATCGTGCCGTGCGCCGTCCCGATCTGGCCGAGACGCGCGTCGCCGTCCGTGGCGAGCAGTTGGAAGGTGAGGCGGGGGCTCGAAACGCCCGATGTCACCGCGAGCCCGCCATCGTCTCGACGCGAACCGAGGATGGGAGTGAGAGCTCGAACTTCGAATCCGGGAGCGGCCGGTTGACCTTGACGCCGGAGAACTCGTAGCGGGTCAGGTCGCCATCGCCTTCCTGATACTCGAACGCCGTGGTGAGGTAGCTCTCCCGGTCGATCCACACCTTGATCTGCTTGACCCTCTTCGCCACGCGCTTGCTGCGGGGCGTGAGCTCGAGGCGGTAGGTGGGGGAGTTGGAGGTGTCGACCAGCTGGAACTCGAAGAAGGCGTCGAGATCGCTGATCGCGCTGGCGCCGGCGCCGAGGTAGCGGAAGATCCGGTCTTCGTACTTCTTGATCTCGATCCGCTCGGCGCGGCGGAGGTCCGGGTAATACGTGGTCATCCACCCATCAGCGACCAGCATGTCGACCCGCTTCGGCTGATCGTAGGTCCAGAGGGCCCGGTTCGGCCGGGAGAAGACGAACGTTCCGGTTGAGACCTCCGGCGCGGCCAGCAGTCCGACGGTCTTCTCCTGGCGGAAGCTGGCCTGAAGGGTCTGGACCTTTGCCTGCTCCTCGGAAAGGCGGGAGAGCACGCGCTCGATCTCCGTCCCGCGAAAGGCGGTCGCCGCCTGGGCGGCGGGGAAGATCAGGAGAGAAAGAATCAAAAGGACGCCGCCTTGGCGGACGAAGCGGAACATGGGCAGCCCAACACCCTCGAAAGCTTTGAAAATTTCAGAAGTTCAACCCCCGCCGCGGGGGTGTGTCGAGGGTCACCGCCGCTGTGTTATTCTGACTGCGGCAGGCTCGGCCGCCATGAGTGGGGCGAGGATCATCCGGTTGTGGATGAGTCATCGCGGGCGGGCGGGTTTGGCAACCGGGGGGCGTGGGGGGACGGATCCGCCAGCCGGGGAACATACCGGGAGAATCCCGGATCAACCGTCTCGGAGGTCCCATGGTTCAACGCGCAGCGTTCACCGCGATTCTCATCGCCCTTCTGACGGGCTCCATCCAGGCCGCGGTCCTCTACGACTTCCGGCAGACTGCACGCTCGGACTCTTCGGGCGATCAGACCGAAGCATCCGGGGCGGGGGTCATCGACGGCGATCGCAGCCGGGTGGATTTCACCGCCGGCACCGCTTTCCCGATCGGGGCCTACATCATCTCGCGAAAAGGGGCCGACCAGATTCTGCTCGTCGACCCGAAACGATCCGTCTACGGTGAGATCGATCTCTCGACCATGGCCTCGATGCTGGCCTCCGGGTCGATCGAGGTCACCGGGGTCACCTCGAACGTGACCCAGCTGCCGGACCATCCCACGATCTCTGGTTTTCCCACCGATCACTATCGCATCGAGACCAGCTACCGGATCACGCTGAAGAGCGGTCCGCTCCCACTCACCCAGGATGTCCATACCGTGATCGAGAAGTGGACCACCAACGCCTTCGGAGACGTGGCGGGAGGGTTTCTCGATCGCAGCGTCCTGAAGACCGGGGAGCCGAACCTCGACAAGGTCCTCGAGGCCGAGTTCTCGAAGGTGAAAGGGCTCCCGATCAGGCAGATCTCGACGGTCAGCACCACCGGCGTGGGCAATCTCGCGCGAGGCGGCAAGAAAGTCGGCTACTCCCCGAAGAGAACGAGCGTCAACGAGATCCTTCTCTCGAACATCCGAGTTGAAGCGGTTCCCTCATCGATCTTCGAGATCCCTGCCGGGTACACGCGCGCCGACGAGAGAGACTCGAAAGGCGACGACAACAGAATGCACGTGCTCTCGATGGAGGAGCCCGGGAAAAAGTGACCGGGGAGACGGTTGCACTGCCGTCAATCCTGTTGCTACCATGACTCGACGGCCGATCGGTTCCGGTCCGGATCAGACAGCAGAATGAGGAAGCTTCGCGCCGCAGGCGCA
>Ga0209347_1003392_pt1 | contig 18644 bp, 21 predicted proteins | sample AutmiccommuBRH23_FD_187382 | JGI IMG/M metagenome (GOLD analysis project Ga0209347, IMG submission 187382) | Deep subsurface microbial communities from Mt. Terri, Switzerland - Autotrophic microbial communities BRH/23 (SPAdes) (version 2) | ecosystem: Environmental > Aquatic > Deep subsurface >...
TTCTGATTGGTAACTGGAGGATCTTCATGGCTGATAATGCTGACAGACCGGTAATTGCTATCATGCGTCCTGAAATGTATATCAGGGAGTCCGTGGAGCTTGCCAGGTCCATGGGTTTTGAGACTATCACGGTGCCCCTGGTGAAGATAACCGATATGAAAGACGAGTTCTTTGACGGTTTTGTTGAACGGGTGCTTTCCGGAATGACTGATTATGTCATCTTCACAAGTGCTAACGGTATAGATCACACCCTGAGGAAGATCCCGCAGGAGTCCAGGAAGGACTTCATAGATGCCCTTAACAGGACAAAGGTCATTGCCATCGGTCCTACTACTCAGAAGGCGCTTGAGAAGACCGGTATAAGTGTTATGGGAATGCCCGAGGTTTACAGTTCCGAAGGTATTGTGGATTACCTTCGTGACGATGTGACCGGCCGGACGATCGATACCGCACGGAGCTTTTACGGCTCGAAGCAACTCGTTGAAGGATTGTGCAGCTGCGGGGCCGTTGTCAACCAGACACAGGTCTATACCCTTGCAAAGCCGGAGGGGAGCGAGCAGGACCGGCTCATCGATGCAGCTCTGGAAGGGAAGATAGCAGCTTTTGCCTTTACAAGCTCTATGATGGTGCACAATTTCTTTGAACACGCCCGCTCAAGGGCTTCAGAGGAGCAGGTGGTCAGCGCATTGAACAAGGTTATTGTTGCAGCTATAGGCGGTCCCACTGCACAGACCCTTGAAGGGTACGGGGTAAAAGTATCCGCCATTCCTGACAAGTTCACTTTCGAGGAAGTGCTGAAAGTTATCAAGGAACGCCTTTCATGATCAAAGGTTCTCCTTTCCTTTTTACTGCTGTTGACCTTGTACAGCATTTCCTTCATGCCTCTATTTGTATATATACGAACCACAGATGTAATATAGTATCATCATATACTCTGGTCAAATACGGACACTGATAGTTTTACAGATACTGGCAGTTTCTGTCCTTTTATTCCGGGAGCATTCACCATGATAGGCATTTCAAAATTATATTGCAGGACCGTAGAGCCTTCTGACGCATTGCGTTACGGACGTGACTCAAAAAGACTTCCTTCTCATTTGCTCCAGTTCTCCAGGGACAAGAAGCCGGTCGTTGTCTGGAACGTGACCCAGCGATGCAATCTCCGCTGTATCCACTGTTATGCTCATTCCAAGGACTTGGATTACAAGAATGAGCTGACCACTGAACAGGGCAAGGAACTGATCGACGATCTCGCAGAGTTCGGCTCTCCGGTCATATTGTTCTCCGGGGGAGAGCCTCTTATGAGGAAAGACCTGCCGGAACTGGCAGCGTATGCAACCTCAAAGGGTATCCGTGCTGTCATATCCACCAACGGCACCCTCATCACGGAAACGATGGCAAAGACCCTCAAAGACATAGGTCTCTCATATGTGGGGATATCCCTTGACGGCATGAGGGAGACCAATGACCGTTTCAGGGGTATGGAAGGGGCTTTTGACAGGGCCCTGCAGGCAGTGCGTAACTGTCAGAAAGAAGGCATAAAGGTAGGGTTGCGATTTACGATCAACAAGCACAATGTGCGGGATATTCCTGCCATTCTCGATCTGCTGGAAGAAGAGAACATTCCTCGTATCTGCTTCTACCATCTTGTTTACTCGGGGCGCGGTTCCGGGATGAGGGATGAGGACCTGTCACTGGAAGAGACCAGGCGGACCGTAGACCTTTTAATAGACAGGACAAGTGAGCTCCATAAGAGAGGCAAAATGGTGGAGGTTCTCACGGTTGACAACCACTGCGATGGTCCCTACATCTATCTGCGCCTGCTGAAAGAGGATCCGGAGCGTGCGGCAGAGGTGCTGGAGCTCCTGCAGATGAACCGGGGCAATTCCACCGGGATAGGCTTTGGCTGCATCTCATGGGACGGTTCTGTCCACCCGGACCAATTCTGGAGGCATTACAGCTTTGGCAATGTGAAAGAGCGCAGGTTCAGCGAGATCTGGAGGGACACATCCGATGCTCTCATGGCAGGCCTGAAGGACCGAAAACCCCTGATAAAAGCGAACGCTGACAGGTGTGCTAACTGCAAATGGTTCGATATATGCAACGGCAATTTCCGTGTGCGTGCCGAATCAGTATTCGATAACGTATGGGCCGACGATCCTGCATGTTACCTGACCGATGAAGAGATAGGTTATAATAAAGAGAATAATAAAGAGAACTGATGCCTGATCGGCATTTCTCTTTTTTATGTTTCATGGTCGCTGTTACATATGAGGTGCCATGTAGCTCACATAGACGTAAGCCAAAAGGGCTGCAGTCATAGTTAGTAACACTAATTTTATTGCAAGTGCTACGAGCATTAGTATCGCCTTCCTGTCCTTAGATCGTTGATTCACTTATCAATGGACGACATTTACTGCCCATATATAAAAAAGATGTGGCGATTTACTGCCACCTTATGGGGTGTCCATGTTCACATTTCGAGGCAGTTCTGCCATACTCCGTGTATGTTGCAATATTCCAGTGCGTAGAAGGCTTTGAAGTTGTCAATACCCTTTACATGGAATGTGGCAACCGGATCTGCATAGACGGGTTCGAAGGTCATGCGGCCAAAATCTATGGTGCGTCCCTCTTTTGTAATGCCGTAAAGCTCCACCCACTCAATATGATGCTCGGCTGTATTAGGATGCGGGACTTCTTTTCCCACAGTGACCCTTACAAAATCGTTCTTGTCCTTTCCGTGCCCTCTGATTATCTCTATCTCAGGTACGTGCTTTTCTTTCCCTTCAGCTTCTCTTCCTTTGAGCACATCTCCAAAATTCATGTTTTCATCCTCTTTTTCCGTTATAAGTACTTCTTGTTGCCTGGAAAGCTCTTGATCCGGTCAATACTATCCGAGAAAATTAAGGTCTAAGGCACTCCCTATTTTTGTTATATAGGTTCGTATAAAGTATTTTCGGTAAAGGGTTACCTTCCCAACCGGACATTATAATTGAGATAACGTTCACTTTACTTTCCTGCCTCTCAATAAAAGGGCACATGCAACCAGATATATTTAAATAATCTCAGACCACTGTAAGATAAAAAATATAACGACTGTATAACGTTTATCGGAGAGTTACAATGACGGTCCCAAAAGAATACATCCCGCATGAAGTTGAACCAAAATGGAAAGCAACGTGGGATATGTCCATGTACCATTTTGACTGGAAAGACAATACAAGACCACAATATATTATCGATACTCCCCCTCCTTATCCTACCGGCAATTTCCACATAGGCAATTCGCTCAACTGGTGCTATATCGACTTTGTCGCACGCTATAAGAGAATGTGCGGTTACAATGTCATGTTCCCTCAGGGGTGGGACTGCCACGGTCTGCCTACAGAGGTAAAAGTGGAAGAGACTCATGGCATCACGAAGAACGAGGTGCCAAGGGAGCAATTCAGGCAGATGTGCCGTGACCTCACCCTGACGAACATAGAAAAGATGCGAGCGACCCTGATGAACCTGGGTTTCTCTGTTGACTGGAGCAACGAGTTCGTAACAATGGAGCCGGCTTATTATTCCAAGACGCAAAGATCTTTCCGTAAAATGTATGATATGGGACGTGTTTACCAGTCGGAGCACCCTGTTAACTGGTGCCCCCGGTGTGAGACCGCTATTGCCTTCGCTGAAGTTGAATATGAGGAAAGGGACACAAAGCTCAACTTCCTTAACTTCGACAAATTGAAGATCGCAACAACAAGGCCCGAACTGCTTGCAGCATGTGTGGCCGTTGCTATAAATCCTGATGATGAGCGCTACAGTGCCCACGTAGGTTCTAACGTAAAGGTTCCTCTCTTCGGCCATGAGGTTCCTGTGATCGGTGACATTCAGGTAGATCCCACATTTGGTACCGGCGTTGTCATGATATGCACCTTCGGTGACAAACAGGATGTGCGCTGGTGGGTGGAGCATCAGCTCCCGCTGCGCAAGGCCATTGACAAGAACGGCCGTATGACCGCTATCGCAGGCAGTTACGAGGGATTGAGCATTCCCGGGTGCAAGGCAGCTATCATTGAGGACCTGAAGGCACAAGGCCACCTCTACGACCAGAAGACCCTCGACCAGAATGTAGGCATGTGCTGGCGCTGCAAGACCCCTATTGAGATACTTTCGGAAAAACAGTGGTTCGTAAAAATAGATACCGATGCAGTGGCAAAGGCAGCCGACGAGATCAGCTGGCTTCCTGAGTACATGAAGGTCAGGCTTGACAACTGGATAAGCACGATGGAATGGGACTGGTGTATCTCCCGTCAGAGGCTGTTCGCAACCCCTATACCCGTCTGGTACTGTAAGGACTGCGGCGAGGTCCTGGTTGCAAAGGAAGAATGGATGCCCATAGACCCCACCCGTCAGCAGCCACCGGAGGCGTGTCATTGCGGCTGTACCGTGTTCGAGCCGGAGGAGGATGTGCTGGATACATGGATGGACTCTTCCATTACAGTGCTCCATGTTTCCGGATGGCTCTCCGACCACGACCTGAGGCTCCCTGCACAATTGCGCCCGCAGGGTCATGATATTATCCGCACCTGGACATTCTATAGCATACTGAGGTCCATGGCTCTCACAGGTAAAAGACCCTGGGACTCCATACTTGTCAACGGCATGGTGCTGGGTGAGGACGGGCACAAGATGAGCAAGTCTCTGGGTAATATCATCTCGCCCGAGGAGGTTATCAGGGAACATAGCGCTGACGCGTTCAGGCAGTGGGCGGCCATTGGTGGCTCACCCGGCTCAGATGTCATGTTCCGCTGGAAGGATGTAGTATCTGCTTCAAGGTTCTTTACCAAGGCATGGAGCATCTACAGATTCTCGATGTCCCATCTTGAGGACTACAGGCACACGGAGATCGATGCATCCGAACTTGAGGTCGTGGACCTGTGGCTGCTGAGCCATCTCAACAGGCTCATCCTGTCTGTTACCCGGAGCATGGACGCATACCAGTTCGATGAGGCCTTCAAGGCAATACGCGGCTTCTCATGGGATATACTTGCAGACAATTACCTGGAGCTCATAAAGTCCCGCCTTTACGGGGAAGACGGGCCGGGCAAGCAGGCTGCAAAGTACACGCTTTTCGTTACAATGGACGCGCTCACAAGGCTGCTGGCACCATTTGCTCCCTTTTTCGCGGAAGAGATGTTCTCATACATGGGCGAGGGAAGCATACACGCCCAATCCTGGCCAAAGGCAAGAGAAGAGCTGATAGATGCTGATGCTGAGAGGTCCGGGGAGTTCATCAAGGATGTCGCAAGTGCTGTCAGGCGATACAAGTCCGAGAAGGGCATTGCATTGAACGCCCGCCTGGAAAAGATCGAGATGTATGGCGTGGATATGGATGTCACGGATCTGATAGGTGTGACCAATTCTCCTGTAGAGGTCATCGGCGGCAAACCTGACTTTGAGCATGTGCCTGTGAGCATTAAACCCAATATGGGGAAGATCGGTCCTAAGTTCAGAGGGCAGGCCAAGGCAATAATTGATGCACTGCTTGAAGAGAATCCTAAAAGGATAGCTGATGAGATAGCCCGGGGCAGGATATCAGTGTCCGTTAACGGTGAGGTCATAGAACTGGAGCCAGATTTCGTTGAGGTTGAAAAAGAAGTTGTTTCCGCAGGCAGGTCGGTGGACGTTCTCGATGTCAGCGGAGTGCCTGTTGTTATTGTAAGGTAGATCATGCAGGGGCATCAGAAGGATGCGTTTTTCACGCAACCTTTAAAAATCTCCTCTGCATAATCAATATTGGACATGCTCGTCTGCGTTACGGGTGATCGATTGAAAGTCAGATCCAGGGTACAAATAAGGAAATCGGAGAAGATCAAGCTGCTGAAGGACCTGAAGTCCTCTTTCGGAGACACAGTAGACAGCTTCTCTGAAAAGAAGTTTGAAACAGCTACTGCTGATGACATGCCTATTGTTATCATCGAAGGCAGAACGCTCCTGTTCCAGGTCGGGGATACTTATTTCCCGACAGTGAGAGGGGTGCTTGAGCTCGGCCTGAAGACGAATGTCGTAACGGTAGATGCCGGAGCTATCCGTTTCGTTGTCAACGGGGCCGATGTGATGTGTCCCGGGATAGTTTCCGCTGACCCGGATATACAGGCAGGCGACCCGGTGGTGATTTTGGAAGAAACGCACAAAAAGCCGCTTGCCATAGGTATAGCCATCATCTCCGGTGCCGATATGAAGGCAAGTTCAGGCAAGGCTATAAAGTCTGTCCATTATGTGGGCGATAAGCTCTGGAATCTTGACATCTGAAAGAAATCATTAATATATCATGAAATGATGTATAAATATAAGTCTGATCAAGAAAGTCTGGTCAAAATGAAATAAATGAAATAATACAATCCTGCATGACATGTGATCTGGAAGCTGACCTCCTGCACAGGTCTGGAAAGATCCCGGTAATAATTTAAGTAGTATCGATATTATTAATATAGCATCAATGTTATTGAATACATGAGGGCTCATTATGGCAAAAATCATGAACAAGTTGTTTGGTGGCAGTAGCAAAACCACAACAGTTGAAGATGAATATACGGAACTTGACCTTACAAAGTACGAAGAAGTGCTGGATGAGGAACCTGCAGAGACATACGTAAGGGTGGCCGAACTGACCAACCTGAACGAGCTGACCGCCCTGAAAAGAGAGATATATGGCGGCAATATAGTGATGATCGATATCTCTAACATAAAGGCTGATAAACTCATGCTTGACCGTGCATTGAAGGATCTCAAGGATGTTGTCACTGATGTTCACGGTGATATTGCAGGAATAAAGGATGATCAGGTACTTGTGACACCCACCGGTATCAAGATAGACCGATCAAAGATCCTTGGTGGAAGGTATTGAGTGAAGATACCGCCTGCCATAGTTTTGTGACCCGGACTTCCTGTCCTCTATGTCATGAGGAACTTATCATCAACTGGCAGGGTGATGATATTCCTTATTTTGGCGAGGTAATGCATATCAGCTCCAGATGTGAATGCGGTTTCAGGTTCACTGATACGCTCATCCTTGCGCAGCGCGATCCTGTGAGGTATGAGCTGAGACTGGAATGCATGGAGGACCTGAACAGCAGGGTCGTACGCTCCACGTCCGGGACGATACGCATACCTGAGCTTGGCATTGCTGTTGAGCCCGGCTCTGTTTCCGAGTCTTATATAACCAACGTGGAAGGTGTCCTTGACCGGATACTAAATGTTGTGATGACTGCGACCAACTGGAGTGTCGAAGAGCCTGAGAAGTATTCCCTGGGACTTGATATCCAGCAGGCTTTAAGGGATGCCATGGATGGTAAAAAAGAGCTCACGCTGATCATAGAGGATCCGCTTGGGAATAGTGCTATCATATCAGAGAAAGCAAAATGCAGGCAGCTGACACCGGAAGAAGCGGAACATCTCAAAACAGGGATGATAGTGTTCGATACATCCTCTTCCGTGATGGAGGTCGATGCATGCGATCCGGATCATTCGATCACAGATTGATCCTCTGATTTCTTTCATTCTTTTTTAGTCCTTAATCCTGTGACTTCCGAAACCTTAAATATATGGCAATCTGATAGTAACATTCACATATTCAAAAACTCTGTGAGGATATATCTTGCCAGAAGAATGCAGCCATAGTGTCACCATGCCGCTTATAGGAGACGATGCGCCTTCATTTACAGCCAGGACCACGCTGGGTGTCATTAATTTTCCGGATGATTACAGGGGAAAGTGGGTCATCTTCTTCAGCCATCCCGGTGATTTCACTCCCGTCTGTACCACTGAGTTCATGCGATTTTCCTCCATGCAGCAGGAATTCAGGAAAATGAACACTGAATTGCTCGGTCTTTCGGTTGACAGCAACAGTTCTCACATAGCATGGCTTGAAGCCATCAGGGACAAGGTCGAATACAAGGGTATGAAGAACCTTGATATAATGTTCCCGGTCATTGAGGACCTCAGCATGGAGGTTGCACGCAGGTACGGCATGATACATCCTAATGCGCGTTATTCTCCGGATGAGATCCTTGAGAGGTTCGAGCGTTCAGGCGGGAAGCTAAGCCTGCAGGAGTTCAGCACGGAAACCGTACGATCTACCTTTATTATCGATCCGCAGGCAAAGATACGCGCTATGTTGCTCTATCCCTTTTCCACCGGCAGGAATATAGAGGAGATCAAAAGGCTGGTCCTTGCTATCCAGAAATCGGACCGCGAGCACGTGTACACGCCGGAGGGCTGGCTTCCGGGTGAGGATGTCATAGTCCCGAATCCTGCTACATGGACCGACGTGAAAGATCGGGAAACGGGCGAAGGCAGCGATCTGAAATGTGCCGGCTGGTTCCTTTGCATGAGAAAGGACCATAAGAGATAATGTACCTTTGCGGTACTGCAGTGGGGAATATATCCCTATGTTCCCTTCTTGTTTTGCATTCACGGGACCATCTATGATTGATCCATGGATGGTAATTCACTGCGGTATTTCAAAGGAAATGCCTATAAGCAATGTACTTATTTAATTATCCAAATTCAAGCGAACATACAGGTGACCATATGGCAGAACAGGATAAAGAGGGTGCACTTCCTCAAAAGCAAAGTTTCAGTGAATGGTATAACGACCTACTTCAGAAAGGAGAGATCATGGATGTGCGTTACCCCGTTAAAGGGCTATATGTATGGTATCCTTTTGGTTTCAATATTCGGAAGAACGTTTATAGCATTATTCGTGAGCTGCTTGACAAAGACCATCAGGAAACGCTTTTCCCTCTGCTGATACCAGAGAACGAATTCATGAAAGAGGCTGAGCATATCAAGGGATTCGAGGATGAGGTCTACTGGGTCACCCACGGAGGCAAAACTCCCCTGGATGTGAAGCTCGCACTTCGTCCGACAAGTGAGACTGCCATTTATCCTATGTATAAGATGTGGGTACGTTCCCATGCTGACCTGCCTCTCAAGCTTTATCAGGTAGTGAATACCTTCAGGTACGAGACCAAGCATACACGCCCGCTGATAAGATTGCGTGAGATCACATCATTCAAGGAAGCACACACAGTGCATGCTACCTGGGAAGACGCGGCAGCACAGGTCGACGAGGCCATCAGGATATATACTGAGTTCTACCGCAGGCTTGCTATCCCCGTACTGCCTTCCAAGAGACCTGACTGGGATAAGTTCCCCGGGGCTGACTACACTATAGCCACGGATGTGCTGATGCCTGACGGCAAGACTCTCCAGGTAGGCACTGCACATCACCTTGGGGATAACTTTGCAAAGACCTTCGATATCACATATGAAGATGTGAACGGCGAGCAGGTCTATGCTCACCAGACATGCTATGGCATTTCCGAACGCTCGATAGCCGCGCTGATATCCGTGCACGGGGACGACAAAGGGCTTGTCCTCCCGCCTGAGCTCGCTCCGGTGCAGGCGGTCATCATCCCGATCATCTTCAAGGATTCCTCTGATGTTCTGCGTGCATGTGAGGATGTCAGGGAAAAATTTGAAAAAGCAGGCATAAGGGTAAAGCTGGATGCAAGTGAGGGCCGTCCGGGTGCCAAGTACTACAAGTGGGAGATGAAAGGTGTCCCGGTAAGGATAGAGCTTGGCCCAAGGGATCTCAAGAACGGTTCGGCCATGCTGGTACGCCGTGATACGGGCCAAAAGCAGCAGATACCTCTTGGCAGCATAGTGGATGAGGTCCTTTCCATGTTCAGGGCCATCCAGGCGGATCTGTATGAAAAGGCAAAGATGGAGCTTCAAGGGCGCATATTCGATTGTAAGAGTCCTGCAGAAGTAAAGGAAAAGATCACAATGGGCATTGCGAAGGTTTTCTGGTGCGGCAGGAAAGAGTGCGGACTTCAGCTTGAGGATGAGATCGGCGCAGGTATCCTGGGCATACCTACGGGACAGGAAACATGTCAGGGCAAATGCATTACCTGCAATGCTGATGCAAATACGCAGGTGTATGTGGCGAGAACGTACTGAGTGTACTGAGATTGGGAAAATATGATATATACCATCTAAAATATGTTAGGTGATAATTATGGATGTGCTATCACCCGAGAATGCCAGGTTGCCTGAAAGGCCGCTGTTTGTATGTGTGCTTGGAAACACCGAGACCGCTTACATTGAAGGGCTTTCAGCCGCCGGAAAGACTGCAAAGCTGACAGACTACACTCCGGCGGGAGATGCGGAGGTCCTTCACAAGGGTACGATCATTGACATACCTATCCTGCCGATGACACCTCCATATGATACTCCTACTCCTGCCCTGATCACAAGGGCGGCCCTGAGCCTGACCGGAGTGCCTTTGATGATCGTGAACTCCGGCTTGAAAGTGTTCCCCGCTAAAGAGGTTCCTCTTGTGGATCTGGGCGGGATGCCGGGCTTTGATATAAGGGGTCCTGTGGCTGTGCAGAAAGTTCATGAGGTTTTCAGGAACGCATTTGCACTGGGTCAGGAGCTTGCCGGCAAGCACGACCTTGTAGTTATCGGTGAGAGCATTCCTGCCGGAACCACTACTGCCAATGCGGTGCTGCGGTCCCTCGGGTACGACGGTGATGTAAGCAGCAGTTCAAGTTCGAATCCTTTGTCACTTAAAAGAGAGGTTGTTGCAGCCGCCCTGAACTCATCTGGCATCACTCACGGCTCCCTGCGTGATGAACCCTTAAAGGCTGTAAGCTGTGTGGGCGACCCCATGATGGTAGCAGTTGCAGGCCTTGCAGCCGGTCTTGGAAATACGCCTGTTGTACTTGCAGGCGGTACTCAGATGGAATCTATCTACGCGGTGATAAAGCACCTGGGTTATCCCATGGATAGCATTACTATAGTTACTACAAGTTATGTTGTCAACGATGTATCCGCCAATTTCAAAGAGATCGCAGGGCAGCTTGGCGCCAGATTCTATGGTGTGGATCCGGAATTTGGCAAGTCCGACTCACAGGGTCTGAGGCAATATGATCTTGGTTTTGTAAAGGAAGGTGTAGGTGCAGGCGGTGCCATATATCTCGCGCTCATGTATGGACATTCCAGGGAAGAGATCCGCTCTGAGATCGAAACATTATGTGCGGACCTGTGCCGGTTTGGGAGTCTTGACCGGATCAAATGACCGGAAATATGAAGCTCACAAGGGTGCCGATACAGGTCGTACCGCTAAATATATCTTCGATAAGGCTTATTCAGGGGTACAAGTCAAATCATGGGGCTGTGGCCTAGCCCGGCATGGCGATGGGCTCCAGCGGATAAATGATGAACAACGGGTCTACTGAGGCTTAACCCGACGGGGTTGGCCGGTGAGGAGCCGTTGGAGCACTGATGTTGCTCATACCTTAATGCTGTGTAATGCAGCAGTTCGGAGAGACCCGTCGATCGTGAGTTCAAATCTCACCAGCCCCATTTACCTTTTTTACATTCTCTTTTATTACTTCATGTGCTATGCTTTGAGCATTCATGCGCCTAAAATTATATATCCCGAGAGAAGTATTTACCTTATAGGATTGCAACTATGTTTTTGCTGGAAGTGAAATTTAAAAGAGATGGTTACCATCATATTTATATTGACATGCATATATTAAACAGAGATTGCAATTGGATCAATTACAGTAAAAATGGAGCAGAGGATGCATGCAAAATAGGGACAAAGTACTCATAGTTGATGATGAGCAGGCAATTGTTGAGCTGATGGGGCTTTATCTGAGATCTGAGTATGATGTTATCAATGCATACAACGGTCAGGAAGCTCTTGAGAGGATAAAGGCCGACAAGCCCGATATAGTTCTCTTGGATGTCATGATGCCTGACATGAATGGGTACGAGGTCTGCAGGCGGCTGAAAACTTCTGTTGAGACACAATTCCTTCCTGTCATAATGGTCACGGCTCTTTCCGGTAAGGATGACCGTATAAAGGGTATCGAAGTAGGTGCCGATGAATTCCTTGGGAAACCTGTGAACCGGCTGGAACTCGTAACCCGTGTGAAATCCCTCTTGCGCATCAAACACCTGCAGGACAAGATCCTTGCTGAAAGGAACGATGCTATGAATTATCTCGATGCCGCAGGTTTTATTGTAGTTGTCATAGATCCTGAGCTCAGGATAAATCTCATCAATAAGAAGGGTAATGAAACGTTGGGGTATGAAGAGTTCGAGCTGATAGGGCAGGATTTTGTAAAGGCTATTGTACGGGAGGATATGGGCGCTGATGTGAGGGTCTTCATGGAGGCTGCTCTGGCAGGGACCACAAAACTGCCGGAATATTGGGATATTCCGGTTGTACGCAAGGATGGCAGGCACATCACGGTGCGCTGGTATGATACCTTGCTTAACACCAGTGTCGGTGAAACTCCGAGCATGATCTGTTCCGGAGAGGATCTTAGCATATTCGATGAGGAACCTTCAGCTTCATTGCCCTAAAAGTTTCTTTGAACTAATATTCTTTTATATCAGTCTCCATATTTTCGTGCTTCCCTGAAAAGCTTCAGGCTTTATCCGGTAAGAAAGTTTAAATCATATCAGGGGATACTACACCTGTTTCATTGTCGGGATATGTCCCGTGGGAATGTGGCTTTTGAAGCTGAACCGTGAAACACAGAAATGAAACAAGGTGAATATATTTGTCCAGATCATTTTACAGCTATATAAGAGACGCATGGAAGGACCCTGACGCCACTTACGTCAGTGAGCTCAGATGGGAACGGCTCCAGGAATGGAGAAAAGAGGGCTCTGTTACAAAGATAAGACGCCCTACACGTATCGACCGTGCACGTTCTCTTGGTTACAAGGCGAAACAGGGCATAGTTGTTGCCCGTGTACAGGTGCGCAGAGGAAGTCTTAGAAGGTCCAGGTATGTGCGCGGCAGACGTACCCATAACATGGGTAAGAACAAGATCACTGCAGGAAAGAGCATCCAGAGGATCGCTGAAGAGCGTGCAGGCAGGAAGTTCCCTAACATGGAAGTCCTGAACTCCTACTGGGTAGGCGAAGACGGCAAGCTGAAATGGTACGAAGTCATTCTCATTGACCCCAGCCACCCGGTCATCAAAAGCGACAGCAACCTTAACTGGATCTGCAACAGCGGTCATAAGGGACGTGCCCCACGCGGCAAGACCAGTGCAGGACGCAAGGGCAGAGGTATGATGACACGCGGCAACGGTACCGAGAAGACCCGGCCGAGCATAAGGTCACATCAGAACAGGGGCAAGTGATCCATTATATCGACTTGCGTGCGATAGCGCATTCAACTGAAGATCCTGCCAGGGTCCGCAAGGCCCTGGACTTCTTTTTACTGCCCTCTCCCGAAGGGGAAGGTCACAATACAGATGATATTGTGGAAGTAATCGATGCCGAAGGTCATTATGGCAATCGCATGACTATCTTCAGTGCGCATATCCCACGCAAACAGGACTTAAAAGCATTGGCCGATCTTATCAGGCGGCATATGTCGTCTGATGATGTCGAACTTCTGAGGAGTGAGATGCCGGACCGTCTTGATGATGATCAGGTGTTCCATCTCAGGCTCGACAAGCAGGCAGCTTTTGAGGGGCAGGTAAAACTTACATCTTCATCGGATGCTATTACTGTCCGGGTCAAAATAGCGACTTACCCGAAGAACAGGCAGAAGGCCGGCATGATCGTGGAGGAGTTGTTTGGCTAGATCCGGACCTTATGATCTGAATGTCCACTGCATACCTGAAAGTGGTAATACGATCGAAGAGGTTGTTGCTGTAGCCATGCGTTTAGGATATAGTGGAATCGCGATCACAAATCCTGATACCATGAAGCAACTGCCCCTCTCAGGTAATGTGGAAGGATTTCATATACTGAGCGGGGTCGAGATAAGGGCTGACAACGCTTCGAAACTACATGGTATTGTCGGTAAATATCGTAATAAAGTTGACATCATTGCGGTTTCCGGAGGCAGTGAAAGCATCAACCGGGCAGCTGTGGAGAACCCCGGGGTAGATCTGCTCTTGAACCTGAATATTGCCCAGGATAGCGGTTTCAACCATGTGCTTGCAAAGGAAGCCAGCGAGAACCGTGTAGCTATTTCTTTTGATCTTGGTGACCTTATACATCTTAAGGGTGGCAGCAGGGTCCAGGCAGTGACCAATTGCAGAAAAAACCTCCTGCTTATAAGGAAGTATAATGTTCCCTATGTTTTAACAAGCAATGCCCGATCATGCTTTGATATGCGCGCTCCCAGGGAGCTGGCTGCGCTTGCTGCACTGGTTGGCATGTCCGGGGAAGAGGCGATGGCCGGACTCACAACGATCCCGCATTCTATAATTGCAAGGAGCCGTCCTCCTGCGGGATATATAAGTGAGGGTGTACAACTGGTCTATAATGAAGCAGATACCGGAAATATTGACGAGGGTGATTGCTGATGAAGCTGCTGCCACCTACACTGCGTACAAGGACCAGATACCTGGCCTTTGAGGCCATCTCGCAGGACCCTTTAAGAAGGGAGGATCTGATACGGGAATTGTTCTCATCTGCAGGTTCTCTTCTGGGTGATGTGGGTGCCAGTGAGTGTGCCATAAGACTTCTTGCCTTTGAGGGTTCAACAGGGGTGATACGTTGTGCACATGATCGCACGGACCGTACGCGTGCAGTGCTTGCGTCCATCAGCACCGTGAAAGGCACCAGGGTCATCATCCATGTACTCGGGATATCGGGTACTGTCAGGGGAGCGACAATAAAGTATTTAGCGGGTGTGGATGTATTTAATCCGAAGGACAGTCACATATAAATGAGTAGAATACATATTTCAAACAAACTATGAGTTACTGTTGCTATTTTAAGTTAATATAGGAGATGAGATCAATATGCAAATGACACCACAGATGGGTTATGATCGTGCCATTACTGTTTTTAGCCCGGATGGGCGCCTTTTCCAGGTAGAATATGCTAGGGAGGCCGTCAAGAGAGGTACGACTGCAGCCGGTGTAAAAGCAAATGACGGGGTAGTGTTACTTGTTGACAAGAGGATCACAAGCAGACTGATAGAGGCAGAGTCAATAGAGAAGATATTCCAGATCGATAATCATATCGGTGCTGCCACATCAGGACTTGTTGCAGATGCCCGTGCGCTGGTGGACAGAGCAAGGGTCGAATCCCAGATAAACCGCGTATCTTATGATGAACCAATCGGAGTAGAGGTATTATCCAAGAAGATATGCGACCACAAGCAGTCCTATACTCAGTATGGCGGTGTACGTCCATATGGTACGGCCCTTCTTATCGCAGGTGTCGATGATCTGAGGCCCCGCCTGTTCGAGACGGATCCAAGCGGTGCATTGCTTGAGTACAAGGCAACTGCCATAGGCGCCGGCAGAAATACATTCATGGAGATATTCGAGGCAGACTACAGGGATGACATGGATATGGATGCTGCCGTTATGCTCGGGATGAAAGCCCTCTACAGGTCCACTGAAGGTAAAGTGGACGCTGCGACGCTTGAAGTAGGTCTTGTCACACTCAAGGACAGGCAGTTCAGGAAACTTTCCGAGCAAGAGGTTGGGATCTATGTGCAGAGGATCCGTGATGAACTAAAGGATGAGCCCAAGGACGAAGGCGAGAAAGCCGGAGGCAAGGAAGAAGGGCCAACTGAGTGAGGATATAAGTTCAAAATGACCGGAGTTAACTAATATGGTATCTCTTGATGAATCTGTGATAGCAAGGCTCAAAAAAGGCAAGCATCAGTTCGAGGTATTTGTAGATCCTGACGGAGCATTTGCATTTCGAAGGGGCGAAAAGATCAATATCGAAGATATAGTTGCTGTTGAATCTGTTTTCTCGGATGCGAATCAAGGGGACCATATCTCCGCATCCGACCTTGAGAGTGCTTTTGGCACTACTGACGTAATGGAAATAGCTAAAAATATCATACTGCACGGTGAACTTCAGCTTACCAAGGAACAGAGAAAGCATATACTTGAAGAGAAGACCCGGCAGATAGTCACTGTCATTGTACAGAATGCTATTAACCCCCAGACGATGACCCCCCATCCCCGTGCCAGGATAGAGAAGGCTATGGAAGAGGCAAAGGTCCATATAGATCTTTACAAGAATGTGGATGAACAGGTCAATATTGTTATGAAGGCGATCCGTCCTATCATCCCTATCCGATTCGAGGAGATCAATATTGCAGTGAAGGTTCAGGCAGAGTATGCCGCAAAGTCCTATGGGGAAATAGCCAAGTTTGGAACCCTCGTGAAAAGCGAATGGCAGGGTGACGGTTCCTGGGTTGCTGTCGTGAAGATGCCGGCAGGGATGCAGAATGATTTCTACGGACTGGTAAATCACCTGACAAAAGGGGATGCCGAAACTAAAATTCTATGAGGACTTATAATGGAACGTGAAATTGTATTGCCAGGCCAGCTTTTGTCAGATAATACGGTGGATGCAGGATCCGGTACTTATGTAAGGGATGGGAAGGTTTATTCCCTTCTTTATGGTGTCAAAAATGCCAAGAACAAGATCTCAGTGGTCCCGTTCTCAGGGAAGTACATCCCCTCTGCCAAGGATTTTGTCATTGGCATTGTTATTGATGTAACTCCTTCGAACTGGATCTTCAATATCGGCTCCCCTTATGATGGTCTCCTGCATGTATCTGAGTATCCGAGGCGTGTGGAATCATCCCAGATGGCTGCAATAATGGATGTTGGTGATTCTGCATTGCTGCGCGTACAGGATGTGAGCCCGGCCATGAAGGTCGAATTATCCATGCGTGATAGGGGCTTGCGTCCTCTGAAGGTAGGCCGCATAATTGAAATTGTCCCTGCTAAGGTACCCCGGGTCATAGGGCACGGAGGCTCAATGGTTTCCATGCTTAAGAAGGAAACCAACTGTGAGATATTCGTAGGCCAGAATGGAAGGATATGGATCAACGGCAAAGATAAGGACGTGGATCTTCTTGGTACCGCGATCGGGATGATCATGCAGCAGTCGCATATGAGCGGGCTGACTGACAAGATCTATCATTTCCTGAAGAATGAAAAAGAAAATGAAAAAGGCATAGTTTCTACTGATGAAGGCACTGTTGCAGCGGATTCTCCGGCTGGGCCAGAAGAAGGTCCAAGCGAAATATCCGAGGATACTTACAGAAAAGTAGATGCGCTTCTAGAAGAAACGGATGAATGATGCAGATCGTCTTTTGTAAAATGTGACCGGCCTATAGCGTGAATAGTGGAGAATTAGTATGAGTGATAAACCTGAAAAGTTCATTGATGAGAATGGTTTACGCCTCGATGGCAGGCAGATCGATGAGATAAGGCAAATGAAAATGAAGATTGGCGTGCTTTCCAGAGCGGATGGCTCCTGTTACCTGGAATGGGGCAATAATAAGGTCCTGGTAGCAGTTTATGGTCCGAGGGAACTTCATCCCCGAAGGCTGCAGAAGGCTGACTCAGCCCTTATCAGATACAGATACAACATGGCGGCCTTCTCTGTTGAGGACCGCATACGTCCCGGACCCAGCAGACGTAGCATTGAGATCTCGAAAGTAAGCCGTGAGGCTTTCGAGCCTGTTGTGATGACACACCTGTACCCTGGTGCAGTAATTGATGTCTTTGCAGAGGTGCTTCAGGCAGATGCAGGCACAAGGACCGCTGCTATTAATGCTGCATCCCTGGCTCTTGCTGATGCAGGTATCCCGATGAAAGGTCTTGTTGCCGCATGTGCTGTCGGTAAGGTGGACGGCCAGCTTGTACTTGACCTTAATAAGGCAGAAGATAACTACGGCCAGGCAGATTTCCCTGTAGCGATCACACAGGATGGGGAAATTACTCTGCTCCAGATGGATGGGGATCTGACCCAGGAAGAGTTCAAAAAGGCTCTGGAAATGTGCAAGGAAGGCTGCAGGCAGATAATGGAAATGCAGAAAGAAGCTCTCCGGACCAAGTTTGCAGATGATCTTCTGGCTATCCCGGTGCCGGATGAGGCCGCAGAAAGTATCGATGTTGCAGCCACTCTTGAAAACGTGGTCGAGGAAGACATCATCGAAGAGGATGTGGAAGCTGAAGAAGCTGCAGAGGAAACCTCTGAGGAAACATTTGAAGACGATCTAGAGTCCGCTTCAGAGGATGCAGAACCAGAACTTGCAGAGAGTGAAGCCGCTGCGGAAGAACCGGACGAATCAGATGCTGATGAGAAGATCCCGGATGTGGAGGTGGAGTTCGTTGATCTCCTGGACGAGGAAGCGGACGATGAAGATAAAGAGGTAGCCAGCGAGGGAAGTGAGACTCGTGAGCAATGAAATAATGTCTGTATTGAAAAAGGATTATATCTACAACCTGATGCTTAACGGAAAGCGTGTAGATGGCCGTTCGTTTGATCAGGTAAGGGATATCGTACTGGAGACAAATGTTATAGACAAGGCGGAAGGTTCTGCCTGGGTGAAGTATGGTGCGACCGAAGTCCTTGTAGGTGTAAAGTTACAGGCAGGAGCACCATTCCCGGATTCCCCGGATGAAGGGGTAATTATAACCAGCCTGGAGTTGAATCCGCTGGCTTCCCCGGAATTTGAGGCAGGTCCGCCAAAAGAGGCCGCCATTGAGATGGCCCGCGTGACAGACAGGGGTATTCGTGAATCAGGCGCAATTGATTTAAAGGAGCTCTGT
>Ga0209347_1003393_pt1 | contig 18636 bp, 15 predicted proteins | sample AutmiccommuBRH23_FD_187382 | JGI IMG/M metagenome (GOLD analysis project Ga0209347, IMG submission 187382) | Deep subsurface microbial communities from Mt. Terri, Switzerland - Autotrophic microbial communities BRH/23 (SPAdes) (version 2) | ecosystem: Environmental > Aquatic > Deep subsurface >...
CGCGGCTGACGGAGGCCGGGGCGGATGTGCGGGTGCTGGACCTTTATGCGCGCGGGTTTGACGGCGCGCTGAGCCGGGATGAATGGCGCGGCTATCTGGACAGCCCCGCCAACCGCTTGCCAGTGGCCGAGGATGTCGCTGCGCTGGAATGGTGCGATACGCTGATCTTTGTCTATCCCACATGGTGGTATGGCCTGCCGGCTGTCCTCAAAGGGTGGCTTGACCGGGTGATGCTGCCGGATGTGGCGTTTCTGATGCCCGACGGTGTGAACAAGACGATCCGCCCCGGTCTGACCCATGTCACGCGGTTGGGCGTGTTCACCACCTGCGGGGCCAGTCGCTGGCTGACCTTTCTGGTGGGTGCGCCGGGGAAACGGACGCTGCTGCGCGGGGTGCGCCTGCTGTGTGCGCGGGGGTGCCGGACGGCCTTTGCGGCGCATTACCTGATGGACAGTTCGACGCCTGAAAGCCGGGCGGCGCATCTGGCACGCGTCGGGCGCGCGATTGATCGGCTGGTCGGCAACAGATCCAGCCAGAGACAGGAAAGCCGGGCATGAGCGGGATTCCCATCCTTGATTGGCGGCAGTACCGGCAGGACAGCACGCGGCCGGGCTTTGTCGCAGAGCTTGGGCTGGCCTGCCGCGAGACGGGATTCTTCCTGTTGATCGGGCATGGATTGGCGGAATCATTGTTGGAGGAGGTGTTCCGCCTGTCGGCGGCCTTCTTCGCGCTGCCCGATGGCGAGAAGGCGGCTTTGTCCATCCGGACCAATCCGCACAACCGGGGTTGGGTGATGATGGGTGCGGAGCGGCTGGACGAGGCTTCGGGCCAGATCGACCGGAAAGAGGCGTTCAATATCGGACTCGAGATGACGGCGGACGATCCCCGCCTGTTGCGCGGCGAGGCGTTTCGCGGCGTGAACCTCTGGCCTGATCTGCCGGGGTTCCGCGGCACGATGCTGACCTATTTCGACGCGGTCTGGTCGCTGGGGGTCGGGTTGATGCGGGCTGTCGCCAGTGATCTGAAACTGCATCCGCAGTTCTTCGATCTGGATTTCGACTCGCCGATGGCGACGCTGCGTTTGCTGCACTACCCCGCTGCGCGTGGAGACAGTGCCGAGATCGGCGCGGGCGCGCATACGGATTACGGCGCGCTGACATTGCTGGCCACGGATGGCACAGCCGGGTTGCAGGTGCAGGGCAAGGATGGCGGCTGGCGGGACGTGCCGCATGTGCCCGGGGCCTTGATCGTGAATATCGGCGACTGCCTGATGCGCTGGAGCAATGACCTTTATGCCTCGACCCCGCATCGGGTGTTGCCACCGCCACGTGCGCGGCGGTCGGTTGCCTTCTTTCTGGACCCGAACCCCGACAGCATGATCGCCGCCCTGCCCGGAACCGGCATCCCGCGCCATGCCCCGATCCTTGCCGCCGACTATCTGCGCGCGCGGTTGGATGCCACCTACAAACGCGAAGGCCAAACATGAGACGACTGGACTGGGCGCAATACCGCGCCCCCGAATTCGCTTTGATCGATCCGATGGAGACGATCGCCATTCTGCCCACGGCCGCCGTGGAACAGCATGGGCCGCATCTGCCCGTGGGTGTGGACATGATGATCGCCGAGGGGATGCTGGCCGAATTACGGCGGCAATGCCCGGATGATCTGGATATCCGGATCCTGCCTGTGCAGGCGGTGGGCAAGTCGAACGAGCATCTGAACGCGGCGGGCACCCTGACCTTGTCGGCACAGACGGCGCTGGCGGCATGGGTCGAGGTCGGCCTGTCGGTCGCCCGCGCCGGAGTGCGCAAGATCGTGATCGTCAACAGCCATGGCGGCAATCTGGATCTGGTGTCGATCCTGTCGCGCGAATTGCGGGTGCGCGCCGGGATGATGGCGGTCAAATGCCAGTGGAGTTCCTTTGGACAACCGGAGGGGATGTATCCACCGCGTGAATTGAGCTTTGGCATCCACGGCGGCGATGTTGAAACGTCGATCATGCTGGCGCTCCATCCCGAACTGGTGGACATGGGTGCGGCGCGGGATTTCACCTCGACAGCAGAGGGGGCCGACATTCCGCCGGTCGGGCCAATCTCGCTGGCCTGGATTTCCGCCGATCTGAACCTGGCGGGCACTGTAGGCAATGCCGCAATCGCCACCGCCGCGAAAGGCCAGGCAACGATCCAGCATCAGGTCACGGGTCTGATCGGGTTGCTGCGGTCGCTGAAATCGCTGCCGCTGGAAGGCTACGCTCCCGTACCGGAATCGGGACAGTTTCCCTAATTCGCCTCATGAGTGTATTGCTTTTGCGCTGCTCTCTTGTAGTCCCCCTCACGGTCAGCCACTATGTCAAAATTGTGGTGCCCGGAGGGGACGATGAATTTAAGTCGGCAATTTCCGCAACTTGCGAAAGCAGATTTCTTCGAGGACATGTCCTCAGCGGATATTTCGCAGTTTATTGACGCCTGTGAGTTGCGCACCGTACCCAGCGGTACGGTTGTGCTGGAACAGGGAAAGCTTGTCACGGGCATGATCCTGATTGCCCATGGTTGTATCGAGGTTTCGCTGATGAATTGCGAGGGTCATGTCGCGATCATCCATCATGCCCGCGAGGGCGAAACCCTGGGTGAGATCGAAGCCATCTCCTGCGAACCGTGTCTGGCCAGCTGCACATCCGTGGGTCCGGCCACGGTGCTGCATTGTCCGGTGTCACTGCTGGCAGAGTCTCTGACCAATCCTCTGGTGCGGCGGAATGTGATGCGAATCACGCAAAGCCGACTGCTGCGGGATAATCATCGGAAATACATGGATCAGAATTACCCGCTTGACCGGCGGGTCTGTGCTTATCTGCTGCGGCTTGCGGATCGGAACAATCGCGTGCCGCAAAGTCAGGGCTATATTGCCAATCTGGCGAATTGCTCGCGCCAGTCGATCAATCGCGCGCTTGCCGTTCTGCGCGAAGATGGGCTGATCTCGGTCGAGAAGGGTAAGATCCGGTTGCAGGATCGGGACGGGCTGGAGCGCCGGCTGGCCGGTCAGTAGAGCGGCGTCAGTTCAGCAGCGGGATCACATCCACGGCCTGGCGGCTGCTTTGCCCACCGGCCACGCGCAGCATCCCCTTGACCGGAGAGACATCGGCATAGTCGCGACCATGGGCCACCTCGATATGATCAGCGCCGGCGCGGCAATCATTGGTCGGATCGAACTCGATCCAGCCGGCTTGCGGGCCGCACCAGGCCCTGACCCAGGCATGCATCGCGTCGGCCCCTTCCAGACGGGGACGACCGGGTGGCGGTCGGGTTCTGAGGAAACCGCTGACATAGCCTGCGGGAATTCCCAGACTGCGCAGCGCGCCGATCATGATGTGGGACATGTCCTGACAGACACCGCGGCGCTTTTCAAAAGCTTCGGCCATGGGCGTGTCCACCGTGGTGGCCTTGGAATCAAATCGGATATGACCGTGAAGGGCAGAGCCTATCGCCGTAATCGCGTCGCATGTGTCGGGGGATGGGGGCAGGCTTGCGACGATGTCACGTGCAAAGCTGGCGATCTGCGGCAGATGCGGCACCCGCGCTGAGGGCGCGATGTAGTGCAGTGGCGAGTCCGCGCCAAGATCGCGGCATTGGGCCAGCAGCGTTGGCATGTCGGCCAAATCGGCGGAGGCGCCGATCTGCGGCGCAGGCTCAAACCGTTCGATCCGGGCCTTGAGTGTCAGATCGACATGGTCATGGGCGCCGCGCAGGGCGAATTCGACGGTGGGATTGCCGAAGAAGTCCGTCCATGTTCGCCGCTCTGCCGGGCGGGGCGCGATGTCCACAAGGGACGCGATCACGCGCTGACGGCCCGGCACTTCCAGCGGCATGATCCGCAGCAATTGCCGCCCGCCTGCTGCGGCACCGGTATAGTCGTAGTGAATGTTCAGGGTGATGTCATAGATCACGGATCATCCCCCAGACTATAGCAGAAAGGCGTCATGCAGCGCCGTGGACAACGCCAGAATGTCGCCATGCAGCGTCTTCAAGGCTTCGCTGTCGAGTGTCTCGACGGTGTGGAGCGCCACCCGCGTGTCCAGTTCCAGAACGCGACGTTCGAATTCGGTGATCTGCGCTTCGGGGCGGTGGGCGGCGAGATCGTCGACACGGTTGCGTATGGCCATCAGGTGAAACCGGATCGAGCGCGGGTTCTGCGGGTCCAGCGCCAGCATGTCGATGACGCTGCTGCGGGTGGTCGTGACGGCATAGCGCTGGCGGTGGATCATGATGCTGTCGCCGAATTCGATGGCCAGATCCAGCGCGCCATCCGGGGCCTTGGGCGCGGTGGTCACGGCCAGAAGGTCCGCCATCATCGCCGCGCGTTCCAGCGAACGACCGATGGTCAGGAATTGCCAGCCCGCCGCGCGATACATGTTCTCGTGCACCAAGCCCGAGAAGCCTGCGATCTTGCGCAGAAGCACGCTCATCACAAGCGCGGCGTCCGTCCCCAGCTCGGCGGTCTGGGCGATGCGGCCCATGGATTTTTCAAGATCCTTGAGCGCGGCCCAGCCATCGACCGAGAAACGGTCGCGGATCTGGCTGGCGCTGTTGACGGCAGAGGCCAGCGTTCCGCGCAGCCCGTCGGGAAGTGGTTGCCCCGGGTCGATCCCCAAGGCGCGCAGACGGTCGCGGATCAGCGCCAGCAGCGGTTCGGTCGCGGCCTCGTCCAGTCGGCTGTGATAGGCGCGGGTCAGGCGCAGGATGCCCTCTGTGCGTTCCACATAGCGGCCAAGCCAGAACAGGTTGTCCGCCGCGCGTGACGGAAGCGGACCAAGCTGTGCGCGTTGAAAGGGCGTGTCGGGCGGGGTCAGCATCGAGACGGGTTCGACCGCTGTATCGCTGACGACCCAGACATCGGCCACGGCCCCGCCCTGCCCCATGGCGATGGCGGTCGCGTCCGAACCGGTCCCGATGCGGCCAAAGCCGCCGGGCATGACCTGCCAGCCCTGCGGTGTGCGGGCGAGAAAGACACGGATCGTCATCGGACGGGGCACAAGGATGCCATTTTCGAACACGGGGGTGGTGGACAGGGTCACCATCTCCTGCCCGACAAGCTGCGCGGCGTGGGCCGTCAGCCATGCGTCCAGATCGCCCCCCTCGCCCCCGCGCAATTGCCCGCCGATGGCATTGATGGCTTTGGTTTCGAACGGCATCCGGGTGGACAGGGCCGGTCCGATCATCATCCGCGCGGCATTGGCGCGGACATGGGCCAGTTCCGCAGGCTGACCGCACCACCAGGTGGCCACGTTGGGCAGGGCCAGCGGCTGCCCGGTCAGATGGCGGCTGATGCGGGGCAGGAAGGCCATCAGCGCCTGAGTTTCCAGCACACCTGCGCCCAGCGCGTTGACCATCGTCACCTGCCCCTGACGGATCGCCGAGACAAGACCGGGGGTGCCGATCTGCGACTGCGCGGCCAGTTCCAGCGGATCGGTCCAGATCGAGTCCATCCGCCGCCACAGCACCTCGACCGGGACAAGCCCTTGCACGGTGCGGACCTGAAGGCGGCCTTGATCCACCGTCAGATCCTCGCCCGCAAGGAGGCTGAGGCCGAGGTAGCGCGCGATATAGGCCTGTTCGTAATAGGTGTCGGTCAGCGGACCCGGTGTCAGGATGCCGATGCGTGCGGCGGGATCGCTGCACAGGTGATCCAGACCTTCGCGGAAGGCGCGGAAGAACCCGGCAAGGCGGTGCACATTGGTCTGGCGGAACAGATCCGGAAAGACGCGGGAGGTAGCGACACGGTTCTCCAGCGCAAAGCCGGCACCAGAGGGGGCGTCGGTGCGGTCCGACAGCACCCACCAGCGCCCGTCGGGACCGCGTCCGATCTCGAACCCCACGAAATGCAGGAAGTGGCCGGAGCGGGGTTTGACCCCCACCATCGGGCGCAGCCATTCGGGGCTTTGCGCGATCAGGCTGGCGGGAAGATGCCCCTTGGCCACCAGATGGTTGTCACCATAGAGATCCGCGACCACCTGCTCCAGCAGATCAGCGCGCTGGATGAGGCCCGCGCTGATCTTGGTCCATTCCGCCTCGGGCAGGATGATCGGCACGGGGCTGAAGGGCCAGTCGCGCCCTGAGAGGGTGGTGTCGCCGTAGCTGCGGAAAAAGACGCCTGCATCGGCCAGATACTGATCGCCGCGCGCGAAATCATGGGCGATCTCGTCCGGTTTCAGGCGCGATAGATGGGCCAGCAGACCGGCCCAGCCGGGCCGCATGCGTCCGTTTTCGTCGCATAGCTCGTCCGGCACGCCCGGCAGGGGGCGATATCGCTGGAACAGGGGAACGCCTCCGTCCGTTGGATGCGCCAGAGAGGCCATCAGATCCCCGCCGCCCGCCGCAGGTCGAGGGTCATCGGTGCCTCGGAATGCGGTGTTTCCGGCACCGGCTCATAAAAGCCCCCCGTATGGCCATGCGGCTCGAACCGGGCCAGCCGCCGCGCCTCGGCCTCGTTGCCGTTCACGGGGAAAGTGTCGTAGTTGCGCCCGCCGGGGTGGGCTACGTGATAGGTGCAGCCACCGAGCGCGCGGCCTGTCCAATTGTCGTAGATGTCGAAGGTCAGCGGTGCATTGACCGGCAGGGCGGGATGCAGCGCCAAAGGTGGCTGCCATGCCTTGAAGCGGACGCCCGCGACGCTGACGCCATTCGTGCCCGTCTTTTGCAGCGGAAGGCGGCGGCGGTTGCAGGTGACGGTGTAGCGATCAGGATCGGATGTGGTCAGTTTGGCTTGTAGACGCTCGACCGAGCTGTCGGTGTAGCGCACGGTGCCGCCGATGGCCCCGGTTTCGCCCATGACATGCCACGGCTCCAGCGCTTGGCGCAGTTCCAGGGTCACGCCCTCGACCGCCAACTCGCCGCAGAAGGGGAAGCGGAATTCGGCCTGCGCCTTGAACCAGTCGGGGTTCAGGTCGAAGCCATGCTGGCGCAGATCGGACAGCACTTCGAGGAAATCGGCCCAGACGAAATGCGGCAGCATGAAGCGATCCGAGAGGGTGGTGCCCCAGCGGGTAAGGTTGCCTTTGATGGGGCTGGCCCACATCCGCGCGATCAGGGCACGGATCAGGAGTTGTTGGGCAAGCGACATGCGCGGGTTGGGCGGCATCTCGAAGCCGCGGAATTCGACCAGACCTAGCCGCCCGGTTGGGCCATCGGGGGAGTAGAGCTTGTCAATGCAGATCTCGGCCCGGTGGGTGTTGCCGGTGACGTCCACCAACAGGTTGCGGAAAAGGCGGTCCACCAGCCAAGGCGCGGGTGGGGTGCCCTGCCCCGGCAACGGCACTTGGGCCAGCGCGATTTCCAGTTCGTAAAGCGCGTCCATCCGCGCCTCGTCAATCCGGGGGGCTTGGCTTGTGGGGCCGATGAAGAGGCCAGAGAAGAGGTAGGACAGTGAGGGGTGCCGCTGCCAATGCAGGATGAGGCTGGCCAGCAGATCGGGGCGGCGCAGGAAGGGGCTGTCGCCGGGGGTGGACCCGCCGACCACAACGTGGTTGCCACCGCCGGTGCCGGTGTGGCGACCGTCGATCATGAACTTGTCGGCGCCGAGTTTGAGTTGGCGGGCTTCTTCATAGACCGCCTCGGTCGTGGCGACGCAGTCCTGCCATGTGTGGGCGGGGTGGATGTTCACCTCGATCACGCCGGGATCGGGGGCGACGCGGATCACGTTCAGGCGCGGGTCATGCGGCGGGCCATAGCCTTCGATATGGACGGGCAGGCCCAGTTTCTTGGCGGCAGCTTCAGCGGCGGCAACCAGATCAAGATAGTCCTCGACCTGTTCGACGGGGGGCATGAAGACGCAGAGCCGCCCGTCGCGGGGTTCAACCGATACTGCGGTGCGGACCGCGCCGCCCAGTTCGCCGATGACCTGCTCGTTCCGGGTCTGGCCGGGTTCGGTGGCGGTGAAGCGTGTCGCTTGCGCGGGATGCTGCGCCGGTTCCGAGGCAGGACCATCCGCAGGCGTATGTGATGTGGCTGATCGTGCGTCGTCCGGCAGCGGGCCGCGATTGTCAAAAGGATCGGCGGGGATCACATGGGGATATTGCGCCTCGGGGATATGCGGCAGGGCCGAGAGCGGCAGGCGATAGCCGACCGGGCTGTCGCCGGGGACAAGGAAGAGATGGCCGCGGCGCAGGGTCCATTTCTCAGACCGCCAGACACGGCCTGTGGCGCGGGCCTGCCAGCGTTGCACCGGCAGCACGAAACCGGATGGTTCTGTCAGGCCGCGTGCAAAGACGCGGGCGATGCGGCTGCGTTCTTCGGGGTCTTTCAGTTCGGAATTCTGCGGTGTCACGTTTTCGGGCAGATTGCCTTCCTTGATGATCCATTCGGCGGGGTCTTCGAAAGCGGGCGTGACGTTTTCGGGCGGCACACCCAATGCCTCGGCCATGGTTGACAGCAGCGCCGACGCCTGATCCGGGGTCACGGTCGCGTCGGTCTTTTCCGGGGCGATCAGGGCGGGGTCGGACCAGATCGGTGCGCCATCGGTGCGCCAGTAGAGCGAGAAGGTCCAGCGCGGCAGGCTTTCACCGGGATACCATTTGCCCTGTCCGTAATGCAGGAATCCACCCGGCGCGAAACGGTCGCGCAGGCGGCGGATGAGGGCATCCGCAAAGATGCGTTTGGTGGGGCCGACGGCTTCGGTGTTCCATTCAGGCGCTTCGAAATCGAGGGTCGAGACGAAGGTCGGCTCGCCGCCCATGGTCAGGCGCACGTCGCCTTGGCGCAGGGCTGCGTCCACTTTTTCGCCCAAGCTGTTCAGTTCAGACCATGCCGCATCCGAGAAGGGTTTGGTGATGCGCGGATGTTCGGCCACGCGGGTCACGGTCATGTCGAAATCGAAGGTCACATTGGCCGCGCTGGCGAGGCCAGAGATGGGGGCTGCGTTGCGGTAATGCGGCGTGGCGGCCAGCGGCACATGGGATTCCCCCGCCAGAAGGCCCGATGTGGGGTCAAGCCCGATCCAGCCGGCGCCGGGCAGATAGACCTCGGCCCAGGCGTGCAGATCGGTGAAGTCATGGGTGGCCCCCACGGGACCATCGACGGCGATCAGATCGGGCTTCAACTGGATCAGGTAGCCCGAGACGAAGCGCGCGGCAAAGCCCAGATGGCGCAGCGCCTGCACCAAAAGCCAGCTTGTGTCGCGGCAGGAGCCCTTGGCCAGATCCAGTGTCTGTTCCGGGGTCTGCACGCCCGGTTCCAGCCGGATGACATAGCCGATCTCCTGCGCAAGCCGGGCGTTCAGGCCGACGATCATATCGACGGTGCGCATGGGATCGCGCGGGACAGTGGCCAGCCATGCCTGCAACAGCGGCCCGGCGGGTTCGGTGGTGCGGTAGATCACCAGATCCTCGGCCACATCCTCGGGGTAGGTGAAGGGCCAGGTATCGGCCGATTCCTCGACAAAGAAATCGAACGGGTTGTAGACGGTCATGTCAGCGGTCAGATCGACCTCGATCTTCAGCTCGCGCACGGGCTCGGGAAAGACATAGCGGGCCAGCCAGTTGCCATAGGGGTCCTGCTGGTAGTTCACGAAGTGATTGGCCGGGCTGACCTTCAGCGCGTGCGACACGACCCTTGTCCGACTATGCGGCGCCGGGCGCAGGCGGATGATCTGCGGTCCAAGGCTGACCGGGCGGTCATATTGGTAATGGGTCAGGTGATGAATGCTGGCAAGGATGGACATGGGCACCTTTGGGGTCAGGGCTGCCCCCTCGTTTTTTCACAGCCCCCCCTGTCATACCATCACAAACTGCGCGGAGGCCCGGATTAACCCTTATCCGCCTGAATTTCCGGCATTCGGCCTGTCAGCCCTGGTGCAACCTGTGGCGCTGTTGGCCGTCCGCATCAAAGTTTGCCGGATCGAGCCAAGCCGCGAATCCCGCGCGCAGGCGGGACCATTCGCTGTCGATGATGGAAAACCACGCCGTGTCCCGGTTGCGTCCCTTGTAGGTGATGGCTTGCCGGAAGGTGCCTTCATAGGTGAAACCCAGCCGCAGCGCCGCGCGACGCGACGGTTCGTTCAGCGCGTCACATTTCCATTCATAGCGGCGATAGCCCAGTTCGTCGAAGGCGCGGGACATGAGCAGAAACATCGCTTCGGTCGCGGCGCGGGTCTGGGACAGGGCGGGGGAGAAGTTGATATTGCCCACCTCGATCACGCCATGGGCCGGGTCGATCCGCATCAGGCTGGCGACCCCCAAGGGTGTGCCGTTCACAAGGATCGTGTGGAAAAGCGGATCATCGGTCAGGCAGGTCGCGTCCATCCATGCGCGGTAAGCGGCCAGATCGGCAAAGGGGCCGGCGGGCAGATAGGTCCAGATGCGGCCTTCGAAATCGGCGGAATAGGCGTGGAAAAGGGCGCTGGCATGAGCCTCGGGATCGAGCGGCACCACGTCGCACCATTGCCCCTGCATCGTGGTGCGTGGCGGGCGCGGGCGTGGCAGGGTGATCGTCAGGGGTGCGCCAATCGGCTGGCCCAGAGCGTTGAAATGATCGGTCATGCTTTGGCCCTTTGCGCTGATGCTTTGGAACAGGCTAGCCTTTGCGCGCCCCGGAAGGACAGTGCCAGTTTTCCCGGTCAGCTACGTCCAACGAACTCGAACGAGAATTGGCGGCGCGCGCCGGACGGTGGCTTGGGAAAGGGTGCTGCGCGGCGGATATGGTCCAGCGCCACCTGATCCAGATCGGTCGAGCCGGAGCTTTGCAGCACCTTGACCGACGCCAGCGCGCCAGCGTCCGAGATCGAGAAGGCCACGACGGTGCGTCCCCGTGCCGGGGCGCGGGCCTTGCGGGTGCGGCTGATCTGGGTCAGCACGGCGCGACCGTAGCTGGCGCTGGCAGCGGCCCCGCCATCGCCCTGTGCGGTCGCTTGGCGGGATGGGGCGGTTGCGGCTTTGGCGGTTTCCTGTCCGGTGGCAGTGCCGCGGGTGGCGTTGCGGTCGGCATTGCCCTGCGGCTGCGGCGTGGCACGGGTTTGCCGGCGCGGTGCCGGTTCGGCTGTGGCGCGGTGCGCGGCCACCTGCGTTGCGGGCCGATCCGGGCGGGATTGCGGGCGCAGGGATTGATCGGGGGCGGCGGTGTCGCTTTCCGGTGCGGCGGCTATGGTCCCGTTCGGGGTGACGGGCGTTGCGGCGTTGGGCGTTGCAACTGGCGTTAGCGCCGCCATCTGCGGGTCCTTCACGGAAGGAATTGTTTCGGCCACTGGCACGGGGGATGCCTGAACCGGAGGGACAGGCGCGGTTTGCCTGACTGCGGGGATCGTTCTGGCCGTGGGTTCGGGCCTTGCCGTGTCGGGCGGCGGGGCGGCAAAGGCGGCACCCTGCGCCATATCGGCGAAACTGTCGCCCAATGTTGGCAGGGAGTCTGCGGCGCCGCCTTGCAGGGCGACATCGGTCTGAGGGGTCAATCCGATGAAACCGGCGGCATGCAGCCCACCGGAGAGGGTCAGGGCAAGGGTTGCAACGGTGAACTGGCGCAAACGGGTCATGGTATGCTCCTCTCTGCAACGATGCGCAACTCGGTCGCGCCGGCGGCGCGCAGGGTGCTGGCCAGCGTGATCAGGGCGGCGGCGGGGGCATCACGGTCAGGCATGATGCGGGCGACGCCCTGCGCCTCGGGCGGCAGCGACGCGACATAGGCGGCGGGATCGGCGGGCGCGCCTTGCCAGATCACGGTGCCTGCGGCGGTCATCGTCAGGACGTCGGGCGGGACCACTGGGTCGGCCTGTGCCAGTTGCACCAGCCGCAGATCTGCGGGCGGGGGCGCGGCGATGGTGCCTGCAACCAGAAAGAACATCAGCATCAGGAAGACCACGTTGATCAAGGTGATCGTCGGATCGGCGCGGCGGCGCTGATATGGGTGGCGGCGCGGCATCAGCCCAGCACCTGCACGCGCAGCCCCGGTTGGCGGCGCAGATGGGCCAGAAGATCGGCCAGACGCTGTGCCGTCACGCCGGGAGCAAGGCTGATCAGGACCTGCGGGTCCTTTTGTCCCAATCCGGTGATGCGATCCGTCACTCTGTCCAGCGGTGCGCCTTGACCGTTCACCGTCACCTCCTCCGGGGCGAGACGCAGGAAGATGGGCGCGGTTTGCGCCGTGCCTGTGCCGCCGCCGCCTGCCATGAGCGGCAGTTCGGCGGTGCGGGTGAAGGTTGTGGTCAGCATGAAGAACAACAGCAGCAGAAAGATCACGTCGATGAGCGAGGTCAGCGACAATGTGCGGCGGCGGAATGGGGCGCGCGCGGCCATGGTCAGACTGGCGCTGCGCGACGGTCCGCGCGCGCAACCGGATCGGGCAGCGCGGGTTGCGGCAGCGCGGGACCACAGAGGGTTTCGACCATGGTGTCGGCCAGACGGCGGTGAGCGGCAATCCGCGCCTCGAAGGCGGTGAGGATCAGCGACGCCGGCATGGCGATGGCCAGTCCCACAGCGGTGGTCATCAGCGCGACCCAGATGCCGCCTGCCAGCAGCGAGGGATCGACCGAGGCCCCTGCCCCTTGCAGCGCCTGAAACGCCTCGATCATCCCCAGCACCGTGCCGAACAGACCCAGCAGCGGCGCGACCTGGGCCACCGCATCCAGAAAGCGCAGGCCGCTTTCGGCGCGGGCCAATTCGGCCTCGGCCTCGGCATGCAGGCGGTCGCGCAGGGTGGCGGGCGGGGCGGATGACGCCAGTGCCCGCAGCGCCAGACGGGACAGCGGATCATCCGTTTGCGCCAATGCGTCCCGGGCGGCAGCGCTCTGCCCTTGGGACAGTGGCACAAGCGCCGCCTGAAGCCGCGATGCGCGCCCAAGGCCCAGCATCCGCAGATGCGCGACTTTCCACAGGATCACGGCCCCGGCCAGAACCGACAGACCCAGCAGCACGGCCACCACCCAGCCGCCCAGTTCGATGAAGTCATTCAGCCTGACGGCCAGATCATGCATCAGATCACCCCGAGATTGTGATGGTTTCGATACGGCTTGATACCGTCATGGCATCGGCGCAGGCCGCAGGCGCCAGCCCCGCGCCCGTGCAGGTGCCGACCGCGTTGATCAGGACCTGCCCGATCCGGTCACAGGCCAGACCGGGCAGATCGAACTGCCGCACCCGGGGGCGCGTCTGCGGCAGGGTCTGGAAATCCAGCAGTGCGAGGCGATCCACCAGCCCCTCGGGCGTGAAGATCACCGCTTCAACCACGAGGGCCGAGATATCCGCCGCCAGCTTATTCGTGGCGACGAAGGTGACGCGGCATCCGCTGTCCTGTTCCGTCACCGCGTTCAGTTCCAGCATAAGGGATGGCGCTTCCGCGTGGAGCGGTGCCCCTGCCAGACTGGCAGCCATCATGAGGGGAAGTGCGGATGCGCGCATCGGTTTCTCCCTAGAAGGTTTTGGCGAGAGTGAGGCTGATCGTGCGGCCGGGCGCGTTATCCAGCGCAAGATTATTGCGGTAAATGGCATCAAACACGTTGTCTATTGCAAGATTGACCTCCAGCCCCTGCAATGCGCCGCGATCCGGTGACCATGTGGCGAAGATGTCATGGGTGTCATAGGCGGGTGCAGAGGTCGTGGCGGATGACGTGTTGATCTCGTCGAAGTACGAGGCGCGCCAGCCGATCGTCAGGTTTTGCTCGGGCAGTTTCGCACCCAACGTCAGCACGGCATTTTCGGCTGGCGTATCGGCCAGCGTCAGTCCGGTGCTGCGATCCTCGCTGCGGACCTGCGAATAGGCAAGCTGCGCAAACCAGCGCTCGGCATCATAGCTGGCTTCCAGTTCAGCGCCCCAGATTTCCGCTGCGTTGATATTCGAGAAATAAGGCACAGCCGGACCACCCGTCACGCGCGGTGTGACCGCGATCAGGTTGGAGATGTCGTTATGGAATGCCGTGGCCTTGAGCTGGAAACTATCGCCTTCGGACAGCAGGTCAAAGCGCTGGAAGGTGAAGCCCAGTTCGATCGTGTCAGCACTTTCCTTGTCCAGATTCAGGCTGGGCAGACGCTGTGGCAAGCGGCCTGCGGCCTCGGTCGAGAAAAGCTCATCCAGCGTGGGCATCCGTTCGGTCCGGGCCAGAGAGCCGAAAACCGCCCAGCTATCGTTGAACTTGTACATGGCCGCCAGCTTGGGCGAGACCGTGGTTTCAGACTGCTTGCGCGCGCCTGCGGCGCTTGCCGCATCGCTGGGGGTCAGTTCCCCGAAATCGACGCGAATTCCGGGGATCAGGGTCAGGCGGTCATTCCAGACCAGTTCGCCCTGCGCGTAGAGGCCCAGTTTCTGATCGGTGCCTTCGGGATGGAAGCCAAGCGGACCAAGGATCGACGTCGCGGAGCGTTTCTGCTCGGAGAGTTGCAGACCAAGCGTCAGGACGTTCTGCCACGCGCCGCTGGAGAGGTCGGCGGTATTCTCGATCTTCAGGCTGGTGGTGCGATAGCCGAATTCGCTGTCGCAGAGCACCTGGAATGTTCCGGGTGCGCACATCATGCCCAGCGAAAAATCGTCCTTCCGGACCTGCGTATCCGTGACGGACAGGCCGATGGTCAGGTCTACCAGCGGGTTGGCCGAGGCTTCGTGACGCCATGTCAGGGTTGCAGTATCGTCGATGGCGCGGGTGTCGTTTGTGCCGAAGCCTGCCACCGCCGCGCCGCCGGTCTGGGCCACGACAGTGTCATCCAGACGCGTGTCGGTGCGCGACAGCATCAGGGTCATCGACTGATCGCTGTCATTGCCGAAGCGGTAGGTGCCCTTGGCCAGACCTGACCAGCGTTCATAGGCGGTGCCGGGCAGCGTAGCGCCGGACCCGTCCTCGACATCGTCGCTTGTGGCGGTGTTGATGGCCCCAAGGAGTTCGACATTTTCCGACGGACGGCTGGCAAAGATCACACCCGCGCGAAGACCTTCGCCGTTGCTGTCATAGCCGGTCTTGAAACGGAGGGCCTGCGTGTCGCCGGGTTCCAGAAAGTCGCTGGCATCCTTGGTGGTGAAGTTGATCACACCGCCGATGGCCCCGGTGCCATAGAGGGTGGAGGAGGCCGGACCGCGCAGCACCTCGACACGCTTGTAAAGTTCCAGATCACCGAAGAACGAGCCCATCCGGTATTGTTCAAAGAACTTGGGGGCACCATCCACGGTGACGATGATCCGCGCCTCTGAGGCGGTCTGTTCGCTGTTACCGATACCACGGATGTTGAAGGCCTGTCCTGCCGGACGTGCCGAGGCACCCGCGCCCTGCACACCGGGAACAGATTTGAACAGCTCGGTCACAGTGGCGGGTTGGTCGCGGTCCAGATCCTCCTGTTCGACGGAAGTCACGGCTTGTGGCGTGTCGATGGCGACTTTTTCGGCACCCGCACCCAGAATCAGGCGGCCCAGCGGTGTGAAGCCACCCGTTGCGGCCTCTTGCGCCACGGCGGGTGTGGTGGCCAGCGCGGCAAGGGTGACGGAAAGCAGAAGGCGCCCCTTGGGGGCGAGGATATAAGCAGGCATGAGCGTCCCTTGGTGTTGTTGTCTGCGGGGAAGCTGGCCTGCGGTAACGCTTTGGCTGGCGGCAGAAATATCTGACTTGAACTGTCAGGAAAAGGCTTCTAAATATTCCGACTGTAACTGTCAAGTATATCCCGGAGATATGTTTGACGCCTCCTGCGCTCCAGCCAAGCCCTTCGGCCCGCCAGATCCGCGCCCTTCCGCAATATGAAAGGATCGCCGTCATGGCCGACCACGCTTTGCTTCATCCAGACCAGATTCGCGCCCTGCGCGCCGAAAACCCCACAGCCCGCGCCCGCGATTTCGCGCAGATGCACGGGCTTGCCGAAGCCGATCTGGTCGCCGCCCATGTGGGTCACTGGGCGACCGCAATCGACGCCACGCCAGACGGGTTGATGCCGTGGATCGCGCAGATGGGCGATGTGATGGCGCTGACGCGCAACGCGTCTTGCGTGCATGAACGCATCGGCACCTATGAGGATTATCACGCAGGCCCCCACGCGCAGATGGTGCTGGGGTCCGAGATCGATCTGCGGATCTTTCCGTCACACTGGGTACATGCGTTTGCCGTGCAGGAGGCGGGTGAGGATGGCATCAAGCGCAGCATTCAGGTGTTCGATGCGGCGGGGGATGCGGTGCACAAGGTGCATCTGAAACCGGCCTCGGATGTGGCTGTGTTCGACCGGATGGTGGCCGATCTGCGGCTGGAGGCGCAGGCGGACAGCCTGTCATTGGGGCCGCGCGCTTTGGTCGAGGGGGCACGTGCCGATGCGTCCCGCGCCGATGTGCTGCGTGCTGAATGGGACAGGATGACCGACACGCATCAATTCCTGAAACTGGTGCGGAAACTGAAGATGAACCGGTTGGGCGCCTATCGCGTGGCCGGTGCCCCGCATGTTCGCGCGCTGACGGCTGAGGCGGTGACGCTGGCCCTGCGCGGGGCGGCGGATCAGGCGATTCCGGTGATGATCTTTGTGGGCAATGCGGGCTGTATCCAGATCCATGGTGGCCGGATCGAAAAGATCGTGCCGATGGGTCCATGGATCAACGTGATGGACCCACGCTTCAACCTGCATCTGCGGGCCGACCATATCGCCGAGGTGTGGTGCGTGACCAAACCGACCAAGACAGGGGATGCTGTCAGCATCGAGGCGTTTGATGCGGAGGGCGCGTTGATCTTGCAGATCTTCGGCTATCGCAAGGATGTGGACCCGGCGGCTTGGGACGCGTTGTGCGCCAGCCTGCCCGAACGCGAAGAGGTGATGGCATGAGGTTGACCGTGACAACGCTGCATCTGGGGCTGGGGGCCGGATTGCTGGCGGTGGGGCTGATGGCGCTGCCGCTGGCACCGCGTGCGCAGGCCGTGGATGCGCCGCGCGTCGTGACGCTGGGCGGCGCGGTGACCGAGATCGCCGTGGCGCTGGGGGCCGAGGATCAGTTGATCGCGCGGGATTCGACCTCGACCTATCCGGCGTCGGTGATGGACCTGCCCGATGTGGGCTATGTCCGCGCGCTGTCGCCCGAGGGGGTGCTGTCGGTGGCCCCCGATCTGATCCTGTCCGAGCAAGGGGCCGGGCCTGCGGAAGCCATCGCCGTGCTGGAAGCGGCGGGGGTGGAATTCGTGACCATGCCCGATGATCCGACCCCGCAGGGGGTGCTGGACAAGATCGATGCCGTGGCCATGGCGCTGCGCCTGCCTGCCGAGGGGGCCGCGCTGAAAACAGAGGTCGCCGCCGGGCTGGATGCGGCACAGGCGCGGGCCGATACTGTGACGGACCGGCAACGGGTGCTGTTCGTTTTGTCGCTGCAAGGCGGGCGCGTGATGGCGGGGGGCGAGGGATCGTCGGCCGAAGGGATCATCACGCTTGCCGGGGGCGTCAATGCCGCGACCGGGTTTCAGGGATACAAGCAGATGACGGATGAGGCGGTGATCGCCGCCGCCCCTGACCTGATCCTGATGATGGACCGCGAAGGTGATCTGTCGATCACGGCCGAGGATGTGCAGGCGCATCCTGCGCTGGGTCTGACCCCTGCTGCCGAAAAGGGGCGGATCGTGCGGATGAACGGGATGCTGCTGCTGGGTTTTGGTCCGCGCACGCCTGAAGCGGCCACGGCGCTTTACGACGCGCTTTATCAGGCGGAAGGTTGAGGCATGGTTGCCCTGTCGTTGGAAAGAGAAGCCCCTGCCCCGCGTGACCGCGCGGCGCGGGCGGCGCTGACCTCGCGCGCGCTGGTGGTGCTGCTGATCGTCGTGTCAGTTCTGTCACTGGGCACCGGGGCGGCGGGGCTGTCCCTGTTCGGCATGGCACGCGACCTGATCAGCGGCGAGGGGCTGTCGCAGCGTGACCAAGTGATCCTGATGGATATCCGTTTGCCACGTCTGGCGATGGGTCTGTTGATCGGCGCGGCGTTGGCGATGTCGGGCGCGCTGATGCAGGGGCTGTTCCGCAATCCGCTGGCCGATCCGGGGATCGTCGGCGTGGGCGCAGGCGCGGGTCTGGGGGCGGTGCTGGCCATCGTTCTGGGCGGACTGCTGCCCGTGGGATTGGCCGCGCTAGTGGGGACGCATCTGGTGCCGGTGGCAGCGTTTCTGGGTGGCTGGGCCTCGACCCTGTTGCTCTACCGGGTTGCGACCAAGGGCGGGCAAACCTCTGTCGCGACGATGCTTCTGGCCGGGATCGCGTTGGGGGCGCTGGCCGGGGCGTTGACGGGTATTCTGGTCTATCTGGCCGATGACACGCAGTTGCGCGACCTGACCTTCTGGAACATGGGATCGCTGGCGGGGGCAAGCTGGGCCAAGCTGGGGGCAAGCCTGCCGCTGATCCTGCCGGTGCTGCTGCTGTCGCCCTTGCTGGCGCGGGGGCTGAACGCGCTGGCCCTTGGTGAGGCGCAGGCGACGCATCTGGGTATTCACGTCGAGACGGTGAAACGTCTGGCGATCCTGGGGGTTGCGGCGGCGGCCGGGGCGGCCGTGGCTGTGGCGGGGGGCATCGGGTTCATCGGGATCGTGGTGCCGCATCTGCTGCGTCTGGCGACGGGGCCGGATCACCGCTACCTCTTGCCCAATGCGGCGCTGCTGGGGGCAAGCCTGCTGGTGGGCGCCGACATGATCGCGCGGGTGATCGTCAGCCCGGCGGAGCTGCCCATCGGGATCATC
>Ga0209347_1003395_pt1 | contig 18630 bp, 20 predicted proteins | sample AutmiccommuBRH23_FD_187382 | JGI IMG/M metagenome (GOLD analysis project Ga0209347, IMG submission 187382) | Deep subsurface microbial communities from Mt. Terri, Switzerland - Autotrophic microbial communities BRH/23 (SPAdes) (version 2) | ecosystem: Environmental > Aquatic > Deep subsurface >...
ATTCGAGGTTGACAGGAAAATTTCTTCTTAATCTAACTTCGAACCTCGAAATACGAATTTCGAGAATGGTGACCCCACCGGGGTTCGAACCCGGGTTCCCGCCGTGAAAGGGCGGTGTCTTAGACCACTTGACCATGGGGCCTTGTTGCAACTGGTCGGGATGGAGGGACTTGAACCCCCGGCCTCCTGCTCCCAAGGCAGGCGCGCTAGCCAAACTGCGCCACATCCCGTCGACTGATGCAACAATTATTGTATCCAAAAATAACACCGGCGTCAAGTTCCTTTTTTTGAAAAAAAAGTCCAGCAAATTGCTGGACGGGGAGAGATAGAACTCACCAAAGCGGAGTAGTTATAGTATGTTGTTTGGCAAAAGTTTTTATACACACTTCGCAAAACATTTTTTCATAAGGAAATGAAACATCGGCTAAAGGTTTTTCCAAACCGAAATCCTTTATCCATCATACTATGTTCTATATTACATTGAGATAAATATCATACTGAGATATAATTGTTTTGAATTTAGAGCATCCTTGTGTTAATATGAGCTGTCTTTTGAAAAGCATCCGCCCTCAGGACCATCGTCCGGATACGGCAATTACCAGCTAAAAGAACCATCAACCCATTTCAGCAAAGCGTGGTGTATGCCCGTGAGCGAAATTAAAGCTTCAAAATTACGGACCGTAACGGTCAAAAAACACTTCTGCAAGGGCTGTGGCATCTGTGTCAACCTGTGCCCTAAAAAGGTGCTGGCCCTGGATAGCCAGGGAAAGGCGTCCGTGCAAAACCCGTCCTTATGCACCGGCTGCTCTGCCTGCGAAACTCACTGTCCGGATTTTGCCCTGCGCCTGGAGGTGAACTAAAGATGGCTGAAATTGCCTCTCTGGCCCGCCTGATGCAGGGAAACGAAGCCATTGCCGCCGGCGCCCTCGCCGCAGGCGTACGCTTTTACGCCGGCTACCCGATTACCCCGTCCACGGAAATTGCCGAAATCATGGCTGAACGCCTGCCGCGGTTAGGCGGAAGCTTTATCCAGATGGAAGACGAAATCGCCGGTCTGGCCGCTGTAATCGGAGCCTCGCTGACCGGTTTAAAAGCCATGACCGCAACCAGCGGCCCCGGCTTTTCCCTGATGCAGGAAAACCTCGGCTTTGCCTCCATGGCGGAAGTACCCTGCGTCGTGGTCAACGTGCAGCGCTTCGGACCCAGCACCGGCATCCCCACCGCGCCGGCCCAGGGGGACGTGATGCAGGCGAGGTGGGGCGCCCACGGCGACCGCCCGGTGATCGCCCTGTGCCCGTCTTCCGTCGCCGAAGCTTACCACCTTACCGTGCAGGCAGTGAACTTTTCGGAAAGGTTTCGCACCCCGGTGATTTTACTGGCCGACGAGGTAATCGGGCACCTGCGGGAGCGCGTTTCGCTGCCCGCTCCGGGGGAAACCGCGCCGGTCAGCCGCAAAAAACCGCTGCCCGGCCTGACCGGCTACCGGCCGTACCATCCCGCCGAAGATGGAGTGCCGCTCCTGGCCGACTTCGGGGCCGGTTACCGCTACCACGTGACCGGCCTGGTGCACGATGAGAGCGGCGCCCCCACAGGCAGCCCCCAGGTGGCCGAGGCGCTGCTGAAAAGGCTTCATGATAAGATATACGACCGCGTGGACGAGATCTCAATCTGCGAGGAATGGCAAACCGAAGACGCCGACGTGCTCGTGCTCGCCTATGGCGCGGTCGCCCGACCCGCCCGGCAGGCTGTAAAAAACGCCCGCGCCGCGGGCATCCGGGCCGGCCTCTGCCGCCCTGTTACCATCTGGCCGTTCCCAGCCCGTCAAGCAGCCAAAGCGGCGGCAAATTCGCGGGCCGTCCTGGTCCCGGAAATGAACATGGGCCAGCTCGTCCTCGAAGTGGAGCGCGCAGTGCGGGGCCGGACAAGAGTAATCGCACTGAACCGGGTCAATGGAGAACTGATCAGCCCCGTCGAGATCCTGGAAGCCATCTCAAGGATTGAGCAAGAACGTTAAGAAGGAGGGGTCGGCCTTGGGCATCCAACCGGAGGACTATTTACGCCTTGATAAGCTGCCTCACATCTGGTGTCCCGGGTGTGGCAACGGCATTGTCCTGGGGGCGATGATCCGTGCCTTCGCCGGACTGGAGCTGAATCGGGATCAAACGGTGATCGTGTCCGGCATCGGCTGTTCTTCCCGGTCGTCCGGCTACCTGGACTTCAACACCCTGCACACCACCCACGGCCGGGCGCTGGCCTTTGCCACCGGCATCAAGGTGGCCAACCCGGCGCTTTCCGTATTCGTGCTGATGGGCGACGGCGACGCCACCGCCATCGGGGGCAACCATTTCATCCACGCGGCGCGTCGCAACATTGACCTGACCGCCATCATTTTCAACAATAACATCTACGGCATGACCGGTGGCCAGCATTCACCGGCAACCCCGCAAAACCGGCGCGCGACCACCGCTCCCTACGGCACGAGTGAGCGGCCTTTCGACCTGGCCGGGCTGGCGCGGGCCGCCGGCGCCACCTATCTGGCGCGGAGCACCACTTACCACGCGACCCTCCTAACCAAACTGATCGCCGAAGGAGCCAGGCACAGGGGGTTTTCCGTCATCGAAACCATTACCGCCTGTCCCACCTCTTACGGGCGTCTGAATAAACTGGGCGGCGGCTATCAAATGCTGATGTGGCAGAAAGAAAACGCCGTCCGCGCCGAAACGGCCGCCATTCTCTCCCCACAGGAACTGGACGGCAAGATCATCATCGGCAAACTATACCAGGCCGAAGCGCCTGAATATACGGAAACGGCTGCCCGCCTGGCCGGCCGCTTGACCGGGGAGTAAGCCACCGCCCGGGGGACCGGCAGTTTTTCATCAAAAAGCTGATTGTTTATAGGATATAGGAGGCAAACCAGCATGGCCGGGGCGAAAGAAATCATCCTGAGCGGATCTGGCGGACAGGGACTGATCACGGCCGGGATTATCCTGGCCGAAGCGGCCATTTTAGACGGCAAGAACGCGATCCAGACCCAGTCGTACGGTCCAGAGGCCCGCGGCGGCAAAAGCCGCGCCGAAGTGATCGTCAGCAGCGACGACATCGACTACCCGAAGGTGACCGCGCCTGACGCCGTGCTGGCTATGACCGGCGAGGCCTGCAGCGCTTACGCGCCGAAGCTGAAACGCGGCGGCGTGCTCCTGGTCGACACCACCTACGTGACGGAACCGCCAGCCACCAAAGCCAGCGTTGTCTCCTACCCTTACAGCCGCGTCGCCAGGGAAGAACTGGGCCAGGAGATGGTGGCCAACATTATTGCCCTGGGCGCGCTTGCCGCCGCCACCGGCGTGGTGTCCCGGGAGTCGCTGCTGGCCGCCCTATTAAAGCGCGTGCCGAAGGGCACCGAAGAGTTGAACCGGCAGGCCCTGGAGCTGGGCTGGCGAACCGCCGGCCCGCCGGCGGCGTCAGTCCGGTCCGAATAAGATCGACCCACACAACTACTGCATGCGCATGAAAAAAACTCCGGCAGGCGATTGCGCCTGCCGGAGTCCGGGAAGGGAAAGGGGTTATGGTCTATTTTTTAACATTGGTGCGAATAAAATCCACCATCTCATCAAAACCGGAATTTTGCGTAAAGACGGCCGCCACACCCATTGCCTTCAGCTTGGGAATATCTTCCTCGGGAATCACCCCCCCCACGATAAAGAGCTTGTTGTCAATCTCTTCTTCCTTCATCTTTTTGAGTATCTTCTGGGAAACCGAGAGATGCGCTCCAGACAGTATGCTCAACCCGATTACATCCACATCCTCCTGAATGGCCGAGCTGATTACCTGATCCACGGTCCTGCGCAGGCCGGTATAGATTGTCTCCATCCCGGCGTCGCGCAGGGTCGTCGCCACCAGTACGGCCCCCTTGTCATGCCCGTCCATGCCCACCTTGGACACCAGCACCCTGATCCTTGCTTCCTGACCCAATTTCTTAAACCCGCCTTTCGCAAAACAATGAGTGTTCTAAAAAGGCAAGAACTCATACTCTTTTCCCTTGCCCATAGCCAAAACCAGTTTGTCCTCCATATCTTCCTTAATCTTTCCTTCTACAACGCGGTAGGATTCGAAATCGTAAAAAGTTACCCTGTGCGTCGGTATGTCGTCCTGTTCCCTGAACCTCTCATACCTTTCCCTCTCCTGCTGGTCCAAAGTCACCATTTTCAGGTTAAAACACCGGGCCTGCTTTTCCTTTTTAGTTTCATGCGCCGCGTAACGCATAACCATACGATAGTAACGATTAGGCTGGATCTGCATTCCCCGTCCTCCTTAGATAGCTTCGCCGAAAATTTCCTTCAGCACTCCGCAGATTTCCCCTTCGCTGGTGTACTCTTTAACCGCTTCCACCAAAAGGGGCATCAGGTTCACGCTTTCGTCGCGGGCCGCTTCCTTGATCCGCTTCAGGCAGGCCTGCACCTTCTCATTGTCCCGTTCCTTCTTCACTTTTGTCAGGTTTGCAACCTGCCTTTCCTCCGCGTCATCCCTGCGGCCGATATCATAAGGGAGCGTCCGGGGCGTGGTAACATCTATTTCTTCCGGGCCGGTATATTTGTTGACCCCCACCCGGACCTCCCGGCCGGCATCCACCGCCTGCTGGAAATCATAGGAACTGCGCATGATTTCTTCTTTCATCCAGCCGCTTTCCACCGCGGCCACGGCGCCGCCCATCTTGTCGATCTTTTCAATAATCTCCCAGATCTCTTTTTCCATCTGATCGGTGAGGGACTCCATATAATATGAACCGGCAAAGGGGTCCAGGACATCGCAAAGCTTCGCCTCTTCCATGATGATCCTGGCCGCGTCCTCACCCATCTGCTGGGCCTCCAGGCTGTGTCCCAGACCCAGAGGCTCGTCGTAAGGCGGTTCGGCGTTCGGCGTTTCGCCGATCAAGGCCGCAAAGGCCGCCCCCAGCACGGCCCGGGTCAGGTTGTTCAAGGGGCGCTGGATGGTGGCGGTCCAGTACCCCACCAGGCAGCCGCCCAGCTCACGGTAGATCCAGTTGCGGGGGTCCTTCGACCCGAAACGATCCCGCATCACCTTGTACCATACCCGCTTGGCGGCCCGGCGCACCGCCATCTCCTTCAAGACTTCCATTCCGCCCCCGAAATTGAGCCAGGTCATCTGGCGCGTGAACTTGTCTACATCCAGCCCGGCGTCAATGCCCAGCTGGACGTAAGCGATGGCGTTGGCGATGGTGAAGGCTACGGCCTGCACCCTGGTGGCGCCGAACTCCCGCATGTGGTAGCCCGAGATGCTGATGGTGTTCATGCCGGGCATGTGCTCGGCGCAGTAGGCAATGGTGTCCCTGGTCATGCGCATGGAAGGCTTGACCGGGAAAATCTGAGTTCCCCGGGCCACGTATTCTTTTAAAATGTCGTTCTGCGGTGTCCCCCTCAGCTTGGACAGGGGAATACCCCTTTTTTCAGCCAGGGCCACGTACATGGCCAGGATGATGTTGGTGGAGCCGTTGATGGTCCAGTTGGAGGCAACTTTGTCTATGTCCATGTCGCCGGTAAACGCCTCATAAATAACCTCGAAGTCCCGCAAAGTGTCCACCGACACGCCCACCTTGCCGACCTCGTCCTCGGAAAATTCATCGTCGGAATCACGGCCGGTCTGGGTGGGCAGGTCAAAGGCCAGATTGGGCCCGCCCACCCTTAACCCTTTCGCGTGCACATCTTTATAGAAGTCCCTGGTATCTTCCGGGGTGCCGTAACCGGTATAGCGCCCGGCCCGCTTTAATGCGCCGCCCAGACCGGCCGTACTTCCCCTGCCCCAGGACGTGGTCACGGCTGCAACCGGATACTTGCCGGCGACAAAGGGAGGAGTTCCCGGAAACCCCACCTTGTCGAGAAAATCAAAACCTTCCAGGTCAAGCGGAGTATAAAACTTATTCGGGCTTTCGGTAGCGCCGAAGCGTTCCAACGCCTTCTTCAGCGCCCCCTCTTCCCACTCTTTTTTGGCTTCCCTTATTTTTTCCAGATGCTCCTTATTGTACAGCATTTAACCATTACCTCCTAAAATTTCATCTTGCCGTGATAAAACCGTCTGGACAGATATGCCGGACCAAACACAAGAACCCCCGGTTTCTGCAGAAACCGGGGGTTCTTGTGTAAAGGACTTTTTTTCTTTAAATGTTCAAAATGTCCATTCGCACTCACCCCTCTTCCGCGGAAGGTTGATTGTGCCGAATGCTGCAGGCAGGTTTCCTGACTCATGGTTCATCGCTTTTTCCGCCTTCCCGGGTTACGACAAACCCAGTGGACTACTGGAAAAAAGCTCCCCATTTACAGTGGCGCGACCGTCCGGGAATTGCACCCGGTTCCCTATTACCTCTTGCCGGTTAACGGCAAAAGCACCTTAAGCATAGCCACTATTCAGTTAATTTAAACAGTTTACTCAATTCAGCTTATCATAGCAGATTATTCCTGTCAAGGGCTAGATAAAGATCCCAGCCTTGACGGTTTCATAGCATAATATACCCAGGGAGTTTTTCCATTGAACGGGTCACCGTATTTGATTACATCTCACACAGATTGTGGGACATATTATTCCTTTTTTGTAAAATTTCCCTTTAATTTCTACCACCCGGACAATTAAATCCAACGCAACTGCCTGACCCCCGCCAAAAAAGCAAAACTTTACGAAAAACCTTTGAAGCAAGAAGAACGTCCCCTTGCTTACTTGCTTACCCTTGCTTACGGGCTCTTCTGCGGCTCACCTTACTTCTTTGTCGAAAAGCCGAAAAGCGTATAAGCCGGACACCAGCCGATAATGCTCGTCAGTAGAAAGATTATTGCTATAATGATCAAGATAGTGGCCGGCGTACCGCTTATTTGACCGGTAAAATACAGGATGCCGATAATAACAGCTATAACTGTCCTGATACTCCGGTCAAGGGTTCCCATGTTCTTCTTCATGCTCTATCACCTCCTTGCCAACTGTTTTCATCCAACAAAAGCGCTTTGTAAAATAGCCGCTGCCCCCCAAAAAACCAAATCGGCCGTAACACTTATACAAATTATTCTATATTGCAGTTCGTATTCCTTCCATCTTTCGCTAAAGCTACTGAAAGATTTTTTCAGATTTTTTCATTAATTATTATATTTTCCGGCAAGCAAGGCCCTTTTAGATGCTTCGAATTCTTTATCTAAATATTTAAGACCCCCACTTATATAAGTGGGGGTCCCTTTTTTCACTTCAGATGAGGTACAATCCCCATCCAGGGGCCCGCTGTTTAGCGTAAGCTAAACGAGTGCAGTAAGCAATTCTTCTTTTGATTGGATTTCCGCCGTCAGGCGGGTCAGTTCCGTCTCCAGGCTGGAAACTGTTTTCCGGCAGGCTTCCTTCAGTTTGCTTTGCTGAAAAGATCCTTCTAAAAATCTGACCCTCGCAAGCAAATGATTGATGTGCCGGCCTGTTTTATCCCGCTCGTTTCGCAGGGTTTCGAGGGAGCGATTTATTTCGGCTGACCATTCCGACATCATCTCTTGTTTCTCGTTCAACCCGTCATAAGGGATGTCCTTAGTTGGCTTTAACCGATAGTAAGCCAAAAAGAATCACCTCATTTTCGACCAATTAATAACGGCTGCTGTTTTTCCGGAAGCAGTCACGACAGTATACCGGACGGTCACCACTGGGACGGAAAGGAACTTCCGTCTCCGCGCCGCAGGCGGCACAGGTGGCGGGAAACATTTCGCGCTGGGGGCGCGAGGAACTGCCGCCGCGGCCATAACCACCACCGCCGCCGCTGCTCTGCTTGCGGGCGGCACGACACTGCGGGCAACGGCCCGGTTCGTTTGTAAAGCCCTTTTCGTTATAAAACTCCTGCTCAGATACCGTAAACGTGAAGTCGGAACCGCAATCTCGACAGGTAAGAGTTTTGTCCTGGTACATTGAAATCCTCCTCAGATTTTTTTGCCCCGTAATGGTATAGGGGATTCATTTATTCACTTATCTAGACTTCCCCTGACCATAAAGGATTCGAGAAGGATAAATGAACCAGACCTCACTAAACCGATTCCATGAGCTTGATAATATTCTATCCTTTTTAAGAGAAAAAGTAAAATATAAAAATTGAAAAACATTATAAAAAATTGAAATCAGACTGTGGTTCGTTTCTCAGCCAATGTTAATCGCATGCGGGGCAATCGCGCAGACTCACTCGTTAATTTAACGCTGATACTACAGCGTATCTTAAAGGACGTGCTACTTGAGACGCAATTTTGTCGTTTGCAAGTCCTCACAAAAAAGAAGCTGATTCTCCTGAAATCCGAGTGTTGTAAAGGCTCAGAAAATGAACTTAAGCTGTAGTACTAACATATTGTTGGTTCACTGTCAATACTTTACTGGTTTTTCTTTCACCTGAAAACCATATTGGCGATGAATACAGAGCCCACAAGCGTGGAAATATCGGCGGAAAGGCCTGAAATAACGGAGTACCTGTACTTCCGGACCCCCACCGATCCAAAATATAAGGTCAGGACATAAAATGTGGTATCGGTGGTGCCCTGCATGATGGAAACCAAGCGTCCGAGAAAACTATCCGGCCCGTTGGTGCGAATGATATCCGAGGCAATGCCGAAGGCGGCCCCCCCGGAAAGAGGCCGCATAATGGCGTGTGGCAGAACCTCCACGGGCACACCAACCAGGTTCAGGACCGGCGCCAAAAACCCCGCCAGCACCCCCATCGCCCCGGATGCGCGGAAGATGCTGATAGCCACCAGCATGGCCACCAGGAAGGGGATGGTTTTTATCGCCGTTGCAAAACCGGCCTCGGCTCCTTCGACGAAGGTTTCATATACTTTGATCCCCCTTAAAAAGGCGATGAGCGGCACGGCCAGAAGCACGGCAGGCACCGCCCAGCGGGAAATTTCAGCGATGAACTCAAACACGCCGCTGCCCCCCTTGGCCGAAGTTGGCCCGTAAAATCCGGTCCACGACGACGGCCACGGCCATGCTGAACGCAGTGGCCACAATCGTCGGGCCGACAATTTCAGTGGGGTCGGCTGACCCGTAAGTTGAGCGAATGCCGATGACCGTAGTCGGAATCAAGGTGACACAGGAGGTGTTGAGCGCGAGAAAGGTGCACATGGCATCGGAAGCCGTGTCTTTTTGCCGGTTGAGTTTCTGCAGCTCCTGCATGGCAATCAGCCCCATCGGTGTGGCGGCGTTGCCCAGGCCGAGGATATTGGCGGACAGATTCATCACGATGGCCCCCATCGCCGGATGGTCCCTGGGCACACTGGGGAAGAGGAAACGCAGCAGCGGGCGTACCAGCCAGGCAAAGGCCCGGACCAGTCCCGCTTCCTCAGCCAGTTTCATGATGCCGAGCCAGAAGGTGATGATGGCAATCAGGCTGATGGAGATTTTCACGGCATGGTCCGCCCCGTCCAGGGCCGCTTCCGTCACCGCGTCAATATTGCCGTTCATCCCGGCCACAACGATGCCGAAAAAAATCATGCCGAACCAGATCAAATTCACCATCTTAAAAGCACCCCCTGCAAAAGGTTGTCTACAACTAATTTATGGCAGGGGGTGGGTAAATAGTACTAATAATGGTAAAAAGATCCTCGCACGCCAATCCGTTGCGTGTGCAATAGTTAAGTTCGTTAACTTAGATTATTTTTGTCTTAAATACTCCCTCCAACCCGGCCTTCTCAACCCTTTGCCGGACAGCTTCCACGTCCGTGGTGTAGATGCCCGATGATTGCATGCGCTCAAAATAGACCGAGCCGGAAAAAGTGTACTTTTTCTTCATTCCCTCCGGCTGCTTCATCTCCCCGTGCATAAAAGAGACAATGTCCCCGCAGGCCAGCTCCGGCGGTAAGATCAGCGGCTCTTTCCCCGCCAGCAGTCTCACCGCATTGTGCCCGGCCAGAAAGCCGGTGGCAATCGCCTCCGTGTGACCGAGCAGAAGCCCTGTTTTTTCACCGGCACAGAAGAGATTAGACACGCCGCGCACCCTTAGTGCGTCGTCACAGGGCGCCACCGCCATGAATCGCACCGAGTTGCCCCTGCCGCCCGAATACGGATCGGCGTAGCGCGCATCCTGAAAGCCCTCCAGTGTCCGCAGCACATCAAGGGGGAAATAGGGCGTCATCACCTTGGCGTGTCCCGTGTCCAGTACGACCAGGTTTTCCGCAAATTCACTCCGGGAGTACTGCTGGCAGGCCTTTTTAGCCAACATGTCCTGCTTGCGCAGCCCTGGGGGCAGGGGTACGATCACGACCCCATCCCGCTCCAGTTTTTTTGTGAGGACGGCGGAAAGCGACTTTTTGTCCAGTTTGCAAGAGCCGCTCATGCCCTCAAAATGGGGGCAGCCTTCGCCAGCTTTCAGTTCAACCACGCCCGCCAGTTCCGTCAGGCTCACCCGCGGCCCGAAAGTGGGGCAGCGCAGGATGCACATGGCGCAACCGGCGCCGTACCGGGTGCAATTATTGGCGGGGCCGGCCGATCCTGTGCAGTCGATAAAGACGTCCGCCTTCAGCCTCACTTCTTCTCGCGTCTGCAGTTCGGCAAGGAAACTGCCGCTTTTTACCACACCGGTGACTCTGTTCTGCATAAGGAGCCTTACCCCCCGAGCGCGCAGGGCATCCTTAATTGCGGGTTCGATCCGGGTCACGTCGTATAGCGTGGCGTGACGGTGCCCTGGAAAATCCACGTCCCGGTGGGTGGCCCGCCCGTCGATCAGGTGAAAGAGGTCACCGCCGCCCAGCGCGATCACTTCCTCGGCCGCGGTGAAGCGGCCGTTGTTGCGCATGATCCCGCCAACCAGACCGGTACCCAGGAGCATATCGGTTTTTTCCACGATCGTCACCGCGGCGCCTGCGGCCGCAGCCGCATAGGCGGCCGCGCAGCCTGCCCATCCTCCTCCGACTACCACCACGCCCATTCAAAACGCCCCCTCGTAATCGCTTTAAAACCGGTAGATGGGCGCGGCCCTCCATCTCGTTTATGCTATTCCCGGGAAAAATAAGATGTGCCATGTTTTCCAGAAACAGGCACAATAGAACCCATGAAATGATCTACAAAAATTTCTTTGCGCCTTTATCCCCATTAAAGGTAAATAAAACCGGTTTGTTGTCAACTACAGTTTCCAGATGCACCGGCCGTCCCCACATGGAAAAAACGTGGGGCATGGTCTTTTCCAGGTAAAACACGTCCAGTTCCATCTCCTCATAAAAGTGCTTCAAGTACAGTTCACCTCTCTTGTTGAAATCACCGTCTTCAATCACGATGTAAGGGTATCCGCCGTTGTTCAAACCGGCCACCAGACCGTCGCGAACCTTTTCCCAGTCTTTTTCGACGATCTTCCACTCGTAGCCGATTTTTTTATACAGGTACAGGTCCTGTTCCTCGATCAATTCTTTGGTCAGGTAGTTGCGTAAAAAGGATATGTCGTTTTCCGTAGCCCGCACCTCGAATATTTTTTTTCGGCCCTCGCCGCCGGGTCTGCCGAACTTGCGTTTTTCTTCTTCCGTCGGGTCATCCCAGCGTTTTTCGATGTCCTCGAAGATCTTCAGACCCAGAGTGTACGGGTTTATCCGGGTGCGGGAAGTCTGGACGATACCGGCGTTCATTTTGGAAAACTCGATCGCTTCGGCCTCGTCCAAATCGATTTCCCGCATGATTCGCAGGTGCCAGTAAGTCGCCCAGCCCTCGTTCATGATCTTGGTTTCCAACTGGGGCCAGAAATAGGTCATTTCCTGCCGCACCACGGTCATGATATCCCGCTGCCAGTCTTCCAGGTCCTTGGCGTGCTGGATGAGAAACAGCATCAGATCTTTCTCTGGCTCGGGCGGGAATTTCCTGGTCTTTTCGCAGCTGCCGCAATCGCACGAATGCTTGTCTTCGAGACTCCAGAGGTCGTCGTAAGGGGATTCTTCCTTCTGGGCGTGGCGGCAGTGCTTCTCTCCCTCCTTTTGATCAGCAGGGTTGGCTTTTTTGATCAAGCGGCGGGGCTCGATATGTTCCTGGATGGCGATGGAGGCGTCAAGAAAGGCCTCCACCCGGTTCCGGCCGTACTTGAATTCATAGCCCCGAAACCGCTCGGCCGCGGCCGCCATTGACTCGACCATGTCCCGGTTGGTGTGGCCGAAATAGGCGTTATTTTTGAAAAAATCGCAGTGTCCCAGGACGTGAGCCATGACCAGTTTGTTCTGGATGACGCTGTTGCCGTCCAGGAGGAAGGCGTAACAGGGGTTGGAGTTGATGACCATCTCGTAGATGCGGCCGAGGTTGTAATCATACTGGGTCTTCATCTTATGGTAGGCCTTGCCGAAACTCCAGTGGCTGAAACGGGTCGGCATACCGTAGGCGCCGAAAGTGTAAATGATGTCGGCCGGACAGATTTCAAAAATCATATCATAAAAATCAAGTCCAAACTGTTTGGCCTGGTCTGTAATATTTTCAAAGGCGCTTTCCAGTATCTGCATTTCATTGTTTTTTTCCATCAGGCAACCCCCCTTCGATCTAGAATATGCCCGGGCAGCCTTTTAATTGACAGCGACGATATTCTTTTTACCATGGATTTACTATTGGCTTGATCAAAAGCCCGGAAGAATAACCGTGGAACTGATGAACGGGAGTTTTTCAGCCCGACTTTCGTCTTTACCAGCTGACCGGCAAGTCAAGAACCGACCCTGCTTGCCCTTAAAGCCCCAGGTAAGTCCTTTTGATTTCCGCCGAGTTTTTAATTTTCTCTACCGGGCCTTCCAGGATTATCTTGCCTTTTTCCAGGACATAGGCATAGTCGGATATTTCTAATGAGGCATAGACGTTTTGCTCGACGAGAAGAATCGTTAAGCCCTGCTCCTTTAATTTCGCGATGGCCCTGAAAACTTCCGTCATCAGCCTGGGGGCGATCCCCTGGCTGGGCTCATCCATGAGGATTAAGTCCGGATTTGCCATCAGGGCCCTGGCGATGGCAACCATTTGCTGTTCACCACCGCTGAGCGTGCCGGTTTTTTGCCCGGCCCTTTCTTGCAGAATGGGGAAAAGGGAATAAACGAGAGCCAGCGAATGACCGGCTCTTTTCATTGCCCGGCCCGTGTAAGCCCCGATCCGGAGGTTGTCTCCCACCGTCATATTGGGAAACAGATGCCTGCCTTCCAGCACCATGGTTATCCCTTTTGCGACCTTGAGATGAGGCGCGAGCCCGGTGATGTCCTCGTTTGCGTAAGTTACCCTGCCCTTCCAGGGCGGGACAATCCCCATTATCGTCTTCAGCAGGGTGGTTTTGCCGGCGCCGTTCGGTCCCAGGATGGTTGTGATCATGTTCCTTTTTACTTCGATGCCGGCGCCCCAGAGCACCTGCATCATATCGTAACCGGATTCTATGCCTTCTACCTTCAGCATGTTGTTATTCCCACCATTTTCTTCCCTAAATAAACGTCTATCACTTCCTGGGTGTTTAAAACCTCGATCGTTCCGCCTTCCATTAGCTTTTTACCGCGGTGCATAACCATCAAGCGGCCGGCAAATTTAGTGATGGCGTGCATCAGGTGCTCCACCATCGCTATTACGGAGATGTTTTCCTCGTCTTTAATTCGCTTTAAAAGCGTGATCAGCCTGTCAATATCGCCGGGGTTCATACCGGCCATTACCTCGTCTAAAAGCAACAGCTTCGGTTTCATCGCCAGCGCCCTGGCAATTTCCACAAGCCTTTTCTCAAGCGGGGTGAGCTTCATTGCTTTTTCATCCTTTTTATGATCGATGCCGATTAATTCCAGGTACTGGCCGGCGATCTTAAAAGCGTCGCCGACGCCGGCCCCGGCGTAACCAAACATCGCGCCCACGGCGACATTTTCCAGCACAGTGGCGGAATTAAAGGGCCTTGGAATTTGAAAGGTCCTGGCTATCCCCAGGCGGGCCCTGGCGTGCGGAGGCAGGTTCGTGATCTCTTTGCCGGCCAGGTAGATCTTGCCTTCATCCGGCCTGTAAACCCCGCTGATTAAATTATAAAGAGTCGTTTTGCCGCTTCCGTTGGGTCCTACAATGCCGAATGATTCACCGGCCTGTACAGTCAGGTTGAGTTTGTCTACGGCAACCAGCCCGCCAAAATTTTTGCTGACATTCTCCAGACTCAAGAATTCCACGGCCGCCACGCCCCCCGCTTTTTAATTGTTCCCACGACGCCTTCCGGGAATATAACGATGATTATGATTAAAAGGGGGGCCAGGATGAGTAATTGCAGGCCGGGTAATTTTATCGCCAGGTAATATTTCAAGATCCCGTAAATCAGCCCGCCGGCGGCAGGTCCTAAAAGGGTTCCCGCGCCGCCGAGCATAACGATGGCGATGGCCTCAATTGTATAAGTAATCAGGAACACATCCGCCGGAAAGACGTAGGTCATTTTCAGGGTCCAGGCGCAGGCGCCGAGCAGGCCGGCAAAAGAGGCGCTGATCACAAAAGCGATAATTTTATATTTGGTGACGTTAACCCCGATTACCTTAGCCGCGTCTTCATCTTCCCTTAAAGCCATCATGGCATAGCCCATTTTCCCGTTAATAATCCGCGCCGTGACAAAAGCCGCCAGAATGGCGATCAGAAAGACCAGCACGTCGGCGACAAAAGTAGAAAGATAATTTACCGTTTGCGGCCCCAGTGATTGCCGTAAAGGACCGGAAATAATAATACCCTCGGAGCCGCCCCAGAGCCGCGCGCCTTCTATAAAATAACGAAAACCCTCATTAACACCGATGGTGGCAATAGCAAAATACGCGCCTCTCAGGCGCAGGGCGACGGCCCCTACGGCCAGGGAGAGCAGGGTGGACATGAGCACCGCCAGGACCAGGCCGATGAAAATAATAAAGACCCCCAGCCCCTGCCGGTGGAGTAAGTCTACCGCAATAGCCATGCCGTAGGCGCCCATGGCCAGGAAGGCCACGTAGCCAAAATCAACGTACCCGGTCAGGCCGAGGAAAATATTAAAACACTGTCCCAGCGCCACATAGAACATAATCAGGGATACCGGCTGCCACATTCCCGGGATGGCCAGGCCGAGAAAAAAAAGGACCGCGTAAAAAACCAGGAGGGAAAGAAACTCGTAATATTTTTTCAAGCTCATTTGTTTTTACCACCCAGCAGTCCATCAGGTTTAATCAGCAAAATCAGAAGCAAAACAAGAAAGGTGACGGTTCTGGTCAGGCTGAACGGCTCTACTCCCGGAATCGAGCTGAGAACCGTATACGAGCCGTTTTCCAGGAGGCCGAAAATAAATCCGGCGTAGAAAGCGCCCCAGGGAGAAAAAAGGCCGCCCAAAACGGCGATAACAAACGCTTTGAGGGTGTATTCATGGCCCATATAGGGGTTTATCCCGACCGGGACAAAAAGTGTCACCAGTACCCCGCTGGTGACAGTCAAGGCAATACCGAGGGCAAAACTGAGGGCGTACACCTTCTGAACGTCGATCCCGCAGACCATGGCGCCCTGGCGGTCTTCAACCACGGCCCTGATTGCCATGCCGAGTTTGGTTTTTTGAAACCACAGGTAAATTAAAAAGGCAATGGCAATGCTCAGGAGCAGGGCGTAGATTTTAGAATAAGAGAGCAGGGTAAAACCGAGGTCAACCCGGCCCAGATCCCAGTTATACCCCCTGTAATCCGGCCCCCAGAAAAATTTCGCCAATTCTTCAATAAAGATACCCGTGGCAAAGGTTGCCAGCAGGGTGGTTAATTCCGGGGCGCCGGTCAGCCTTTTGATGATTGTGTAAAAGATGATCAAACCAACGGCCAGCCCGATGATAAAGGCAATAAAGAGCGAGCCGAGAGGTGAAATTTTGTACAGGGTAAACATCCAGAAGGCTGTATACGCCCCGATCATGATAAACTGGCCGTGACCGACATTGACTATTTTCAAGACGCCGAAAATAAGGCTCAGGCCCATCGTCGCCAGTCCGTAAACCGCACCCAGCACTATCCCAAATAATAGATTTCCGGCAAGCTGGTCGAACATTTTTTCACCCGTTGTTAAAATTATTGGTGATATTTAAGCAATGCCGCTCCATTTACCCTTTTTATTGTTGACGATTATTCTTTTGCCAATGTGCCCCTGGCTTTTTCCGCCCAGGACGGGAGCGGGTAAAATAGTTTGGCGCCGGCGGCTTCCGGTGGCCAGACGACGATGTTCTCCCCTGCCTGCCACTGGGTGACAACCATGTTGTGACCTGTTTGTTTTCCTGTTTCGTCTATATCCCAAGTGCCGAAAAAGTTCATCATTTTTAATTTGCCGAGTTCCTCTCTGATCTTATCCGGGTCAAGACTTTGTGCTTTTTCAACGGCCCTGGCGTAGATGAGCAGGCACGCGCCCGCCCCGGCGGCATGGTAGCTTGGTTTTTGATTGGCCGCGGCGTTGAAAAGGCCGGCAAAATCTTCCTGGGACGGCCCGAACCATTCAAGGCCGGCCTTGCCGGCGGCTTCCGGCGAATATTTAACCCCCATTTCCCATTGTCCCGGGCACATTATTCCTTCCGCCTTAACGCCCAGGGCCTTGTAATAATCCGGTATGGCCGGCGCCACATTGATCGATACCGCTTTTACGTTTACTTCCAAAGAAGACAGCTGTTCGGTCAAAAGCTGGCCGTCGGCAAAGTGGCCGCCGCCGATGATTAGATCCGGTTTAGTTGTCTTCAGTTCCTGAATCAGCGGGCTCAAGTCCGTTGGCTTGGACGGATAGGTTTTATCGAAAACCACCTCAAAGCCCTGCTTGTTCGCGTAAGCCCTGGCGCCGTTAATTACCGAACGTGAGAATTCATCGTCTTCGTAAATAAAAGCTGCTTTTTTTGCCTCCGGGTCCTTGTTTTTGATCATGTCGAGGAACCCCGTCTGATAACGGCTGCCGGGCGTGTAGACCTGGGTTATGTATTTGTAGCCCTGCTGGTAGACCCTGTCCGTCGCGGCGCCATGGGTGATCATCACCTTCCGGTGGCTGTCCGCTATGGGCGCGGAAGCCAGGGCCAGGTCGGAACTGTACGGCGAAATAAGAAAATCCACCTTATCCACCGTGATCAGCCTTTCGACAAGGCTCTGAACGCTCTCTTTCTTCGATTCGTCATCGTAATACTTAAATTCAACGGGGAGTTTTTTGCCGCTCAGCTCAATCCCCCCGTTTACCTCGTTGATCCACCGCCTGATTGCTTCAGCCCCCCATAAAGCCATTTGCCCTTCTTTGGCATACTTTCCGGAAAGGCTGAGGGGCGCCCCGATTACAATTTTGTCCGCCGCCTGTTGCCCTACCCCGCTTTGCCTGGCGCAGCCGTAATTCAGCCCGGTTAAAAAAAACATCGCTATTACGACGCATAAGACCCGTGCCCTTTTCACGCAACTCCACCTCCTGAATTTTTACCCGGGTATTTAAATTTATCTTCTTTTCTTTTTTTGAAAATCCTGCCTGTTAACAAATAAAATTTGCAACATTTTTAATATTGCAAATTTTAGCCCCTTTTTTTTACGCTATAAACAGACAGTATAATTCGCCAGGTTATATTCATGAAGATTTGCCTCTGGCACAGAAAAACCGGCTGGGGGTGTCCGGCCTTTGATCTTCCAGGTTTTCCCCGGCGGCCTCAGTTTTCAGCGGAAGCCTGCCGCCTGGCCACGTAGTCCCGCAATTGTTCGTGAACGGTCCGGAGCGCCACGGTTTTTGGCAGAACCGCCATGAGCTTTCCGACAATGTCGTTAGCGGCAATCTCCGACAGGGTATGGGGGAAATTAATGTCGAAAAGCCACGACAGGAGCAGCAGCTTCCGGTCATTTAAATTTTTTACGTCATCGTAGCCGCACCGCCGCTGATGCAGCAGGTCTTCCACCAGGACGGGTGAATACCCGGGCGTGTCGGGCAGGCCCGGCTCCAGCGCCGGGTTGGACTCGCGGCCCTGCCGTCTGTAGTGGTCAGTGGTTATCTTCAGGATGTCCAGTTTGTCTGCGTCCCGGATCAGGCGCGCGAACAACAGGCAGCGTTCCGGCGCGTCCGGCGGCAGTTCAAGCAGGTTGTGGTATTCGATGGCCTTTAAAACCAGCTCCCGTTCATCCTCCGCCAGGGCGGCCAGCACCCCGGCCGCTGACAGCTCCCGCACCCCCAGCAGCGCATGGTTTTCCGAGCGCCGGTCATTGAAGGTCCGGTAAACGGCATACTGCCTGAAGCGCCCAATGTCGTGGAAAAGGGCAACGGTTTCGGCCAGGCGGAGATCGTTTTCTTCCAGGCTCAAGGAGCTGCCGATCCGGACAATGTTTTCCCGCACCCGGCCGGTGTGTTTTTCCTTGAGTCCGATACCCGCCTGGACCTTCGGGTCGGCGCTGTAAAAATCTTTTACGTAACGCTCAAACCAGGCCGTAAAAGAATGCAAGTGTTCCCTCTGCAAAAAGCCTACCTCCTGATTTTAATATCGGCGCTATTCCAGCCCATTGTAGTTTATCATAAGTTGAAGAATTCCAAAATGTTTGCCCCCTTTTTTGATATAACCCGAGTTTCAAAATAAATATAAAGTAGAAATGGCCTAAAATCTTTGAAATTAATGGATTTCAGGCTTTATTTTTGGCTAATTTTATGATATAATATATACATGCTAACATACTAATTATGGAAGGT
>Ga0209347_1003398_pt1 | contig 18626 bp, 9 predicted proteins | sample AutmiccommuBRH23_FD_187382 | JGI IMG/M metagenome (GOLD analysis project Ga0209347, IMG submission 187382) | Deep subsurface microbial communities from Mt. Terri, Switzerland - Autotrophic microbial communities BRH/23 (SPAdes) (version 2) | ecosystem: Environmental > Aquatic > Deep subsurface >...
ACAGATAGCAAATGAAATAGTTCAACTGCTTGAAATATTACCACTCAAACAGAGAAAAATCATTAAATACCACTTTCACCTTAACCTTAGCCATACAGAAATAGGCGAACTTTTAGATCTGTCTCCTGAAGCTGTGAAAAAATCGATCTACAGGGCACTAAAAAAAATGAAGGAAAAATCATCACTCTTTTTAAAACAAGATAGCTCAATATAAGATCTGGCAAAGTTAAATTTTGTTAATTTTGTCCTCTTTTTATTTAATATTGGGTCTTGTCAAAAAAAGCGTGAATGAAACAGATTATCAACCATAAAGATTTTTTGTGTGACGACTTATTTATTTACTGGAGAACGCATCCCTCGGAGAAGTTAAACCTTTACTGGGAAGAGTATCTCCGGGCGAATGAAGAGAAGAGAGATGAGTTCTGTCGGGCTGTTGCTGAATTTGACAACATCAGAGAGGTTAATGATCATTACCATCTCAACGAGATAGCCGTAAAGAGATTAATAGCTCATCGCATTAAAGTGAGCAAGCGAAACAAATTGCGCACGTTCTACACCTCCTTGTCGGCTGCTGTGTTGTTACTGGGAGTAATCACAACGCTATTCTTTGTCGGCAAAAAAGCAGAAAACAGGGAACCATCCATTGCAACTATTGGTAACGTGATGAACGATTCTACTGTACAGCTTCTGGCTGGTGGTAACATCACCGATATCAACAACAACTCCACGCTCGATCTGTCCGAGAAGAAAAACAGTGCGGTGATTCAGGATTCGCTTTCACAGAAAGAGGTTATGTTGGACCGAAATCAAACCAACAAACTTATCGTCCCCTTCGGTAAAAGAAGCTCCATTGTTTTAGCCGATGGATCTAAAGTTTATCTCAATTCCGGTACAGAGATGGATTTCCCATCAACCTTTGCCAACCATTCCAGAGAGATATGGGTGGAAGGAGAGATTTTTATTGATGTGGTACATCAGGGTGGTACTCCCTTCACGATTCATACACCCCATTCAGAGATCATCGTTTACGGTACCTCTTTCAATGTCTCCTCCTATTCCGATGAAAGCAGAGAGTCAGTCGTGCTGGTTAACGGCTCAGTGGAGGTAAAGAGTGAGAACAGCTCACTGCTGCTTAAGCCAAACGAGATGGCATTGATTGAAAATGGCGCTGTGATACGTAAACAGGTGGATGTATCAGAATATATCAGCTGGAAGCATGGTTTTCTGCAGTTAAGCAAAACACCTCTTGACGAAGTACTGAAGAAAATTGGACGTTACTACAATGTGGAATTCCGATATCAAAGTGACCTGAGACTCCCTGATAAAACCTGTTCAGGCAAACTTTACCTGTCCGACAATCTGAAAGATGTGCTAGAAGCATTTTCAGAACTTACATTCCTGTCACACGAGATAAACAATGAAGCAATCAATATCAATCAATAATCTTAAAATCAAAATTTCTAACTTAAAAAATTAGCCTATGAGATAAGAATGAAGAGTAATAAATAGAGCCGAATAATGCCGCAAACATTACCCGGCTAAATGAATCATAATTTACATTGGTAACAAATTAAAATTCAAAAACAAAGGTATGCAAGAAAAGTATAACTATAAAACACTAACCCCGAAAAAAAACAATAAGTTTTTAAAAATCATGAAAATTCACTTTTTATTAACTTTACTTTGTGTTTTTTCAGTGACGGCAGAAAATTCCTATTCACAGTCGAAGACTGTAACGGTTGAATTGAACAACATCACTTTAAAAGAGGCACTTAATCAGATAGAGAAAAACAGTGACTACCTTTTTCTCATTATGGATGAGGCAGAAGGAGAATTAGCCGAAAGGGTCAATCTCTCCTACCGTAACAAGTCTATCACAGAGGTACTCGATGGACTGTTGAAAAAAACAGACCTGACCTATGCCATTGTTAGCAGACAGATAACGATCGCCAGAAAAGAGGGGTCAGTCAAGAGCAGCAATCCTGAAAGTGCATCTCCTGAAAAAATTGTGCAGCAGACCCAAAAAACAATTACCGGAACGATAGTCGATGCAAATGGTCAATCCATTATCGGTGCCAATATCATAGAATTGGGGACACCTTCCAATGGTACCATCACCGATTTCAACGGGAGGTTTACACTGAACGTCTCCATCGATGCATCCATACATATCTCATACATCGGTTACCTGAGCCAGACAATCAATACTGCCGGAAGAACCGATTTCAACATCACCCTTGCTGAAGACACTCAGGCACTGGAGGAGGTGGTTGTGGTGGGCTACGGCACTCAGCGCAAGGAGAATCTTACCGGTGCCGTCTCTACCGTGAACGTGGAAGAGACGTTGGGTAGCAGGCCTATCTCAGACGTGGGCAGAGGTTTGCAGGGTACCATCCCGGGCCTCTCTATCGTCGTCCCCAGCGGTGAAGTGGGATCAGACCCCCTGATGAAGATCAGAGGACAGATAGGCTCAATCGCCGGCTCCAGCAGCCCCCTTATCCTGGTTGATAACGTGGAGATACCGAGCATACAGATGATCAACCCCAACGACATTGAATCGATCTCTGTGCTGAAGGACGCTGCTGCCAGCTCTATTTATGGATCGAAAGCCGCATTTGGCGTAATCCTGATTACTACAAAAAAAGGAGCCGCAACAGAGAAAACAGAGATCACCTACTCTACCAATCTCTCCTGGCAACAACCTTTTAAGGAGATTGAGATTGCCGGCGTAGACGGTCTTGAATATACGCTGGAGGCACATAAGAATATGAAGGCAGGCGGACCTGCCGGTGGTTTCTGGCGCATCAGCGATGAAAGTTTCGAAAAGATCAAAGAGTGGCAGGATAAATATGGTAATACGATCAACTATAATGATCCTGTTGTTTATGGAAGAGACTGGATCTATGACGGAAAAGATAAGTATGGTTATCGCGTCTACGACCCCGTGGAGGCAATGATCAAGAACTCAGCCTTTTCTCAGAATCACAATATATCACTGAATGGAAAACGAAATGACACCAGTTATAGCCTTAGTTTTGGCTACCTGGGCCAGGAGGGGATGATGAAACCCGCCAAGGATGATAACTTCGATCGATTCACGGGAAACCTGAATTTATCGACCAAAATAACCCCGTTCTTAACCGTAAGGGGAGGAGCTATGTTCTCAGATGCAACGAAAAAGTATCCCAACTCATCTACCGGGTTTACTGCCGACCCATGGTTGTATCTCTACAGATGGAGCCGTTTGTTCCCCACCGGCGTACTCGAAGATGGTGAAGAGATCAGAGACCCCTATTTTGATACCAGGAATGCACATACAGCTGTCGACAGGAAGAAATATACCAATCTGAACCTGGGGACCACCCTCGACCTGACAGACAACTGGGATGTGAACCTTGATTACGCATACAGTACACAGTTTAATCAGGAGACAGCTTCCAGACCCACATTCTCGGGAAGAGAGCCCTGGTATACTCCTGTTTTACTTTATGATGAGAACGGAGATCAAGTCTACGTGGATGAAAATGGTAATCCGACCGACACCGAAGGAATGCCGGCATACAGGTTCCCCTTTGTGAACTACGTCACACAGGATAAAACCTATTTCTACAAATACTCATTCACCTCCGACAAGCATACAGTGAATGCCATCACCAACTATTATCTGAACCTGGCCGACCAGCATCAGTTCAAATTTATGCTCGGAACAAATATCGTGAGCTATAAATGGGATAGTCACTGGTCCAACAAGACAGACCTGATCGATAACAACAACCCCCAGTTTAATTTTGCTGTCGGCACAGAAACAGTAGGCGGTGGTGCCAACTGGGATTCCCAGCTCGGTTACTTCGGCCGTACCAACTATTCATTCATGGATAGATATTTGCTGGAAGCAAACCTGCGTTATGATGCCACCTCGAAATTCCCGTCACACCTGCGCTGGAGATGGTATCCCTCTTTCTCGGGAGGGTGGGTGATCACCAATGAATCGTTTATGCAGGAGCTGGATCCGGCGCTCAGTTTTGCCAAAATACGCGGATCATGGGGATTGATCGGCGACCAGTCGGTACCCAACTCCTTATATCTTGCCACAATGGCCATTAACAAGAACGCCTGGTTATCGGGCAACGGTGAACAGTTTTTCCAGTTAGGCACACCCAACCCTATCTCTGCAGGAATAAGCTGGCAGGATATTGAATCGTTGAATATAGGTCTTGACCTGCGCTTCTTCAATAACAAGATGGGCCTTGTCTTCGAATGGTACAGGAGAGATACCAAAAACATGATCATCCCGGGTGAATCACTACCCGCTACCTATGGCGCATCTGCTCCCCAGGGAAATTACGGTAATCTCCAGACGAAAGGATGGGAAATATCGGCCGATTTCAGTCATCGCTTTGAAAATGGTATTGGCATTACCATGAACGCCAATATTGCCGATGCTGTCACACACATCACAAAAGGGGCCGACTGGAATACACCTTATGAAAACAGGCTGCTGAGTAACACCTATGCAACAGGTAAGAGATATGGAGATATCTACGGATATGTAACAGATCGGTTGTATCAGAAGGAGGACTTTGTCTATGACAGTGATGGGAAAATACAACAAACAACCATTATCTGGGAGGGTACAGGTAAAGTGACAAACATGCTGGCTGGCAACAATCCCGTCTATCAGACCTATTTCGAAGATGGCAATCAGGTGCTGTTAGTCAGTCCCGGTGATGTCAAGTTCGTGGATGTCAATGGTGACGGCTACATCACTCCGGGTAAGAACACCTTTGGTGATCCCGGAGACCAGGTAGTGATTGGTAACTCCACACCCAGGTACGAGTTCGGTTTACGTATGGGTGCCGATTTCAACGGCTTTGATGCCTCTCTCTTCTTCCAGGGTGTTGGTAAGAGAAGCATCTGGGGAGCTGGCCAGCTGGCTATCCCGGGATTTCACGTGAAAGACGGGGCAATGCCACAGGCTATTGCTGCAGATTTCTGGAAAGAGGACCGCACAAATGCTTTCTATCCCAGAGCATGGAACCTGAGTGGATCCAACGAAGGATTTGTGATGAGGAGACAGACACGCTATATGCTTAATATGGCATACCTGAAACTGAAGAATATCACATTTGGCTATACGTTGCCAGATAATCTGCTGAAAAACATGTACCTCTCCAACGCACGCATTTATCTTTCACTGGAAAATTTCGTGACATTCGACAACCTCAGAGGACTGCCTATCGATCCCGAAGCTATCTCAGGCTACTCCATGCTACAATCGGGAGGGAACTACAACTTAGGCCGTACAGGTACATCCAACCCAACCTTTAAATCGGCATCCATAGGTGTTCAATTAAGTTTATAATAAAGATGAATATAATGAAATACAATCAATATACACTTCTGATCATTGGCCTGTTCCTGCTCATTACAGGATGTGATGATTTTCTCGACAGGCCACCTTTAACTGTTGCCAATGATGAAACAGTCTGGACCAGTGAAGACAAAGTACGTCTCTACGCTAATAAATATTATACCGATTTCTTCGTGGGATACAACTCAGGATGGGGTTATACCGGTACGCCACTAATGGGATTCACCTTCAGTGACGATATCGTACATAACGGCTCTCAGGGCAATTTCACCAGATCTGTCCCAAACAGCCAGGTATGGAGCATGAGCCTGATTCGCTCCATCAACATCATGATTGATCGCGTTGAAAACAGAATGCAGGATATCCTGAGTACAGAGGCATATAATCACTGGATGGGTGTGGGACGCTTCTTCAGGGCGCTGGAATATGCAGATATTGTTACTGCCTATGGTGATGTCCCCTATTACGATTACGTGGTGAGTGATACCAACCTCGATGATCTCTACAAACCCAGGACCCCGCGCGATGAGGTGATGGATCATGTATATGATGACCTTATCTTTGCTTTCGAGAATGTGCGCTCTAACGATGGAGACCAATATGTCAACAAATATATAGTGGCTGGGTTTATTTCAAGGGTAGCACTCCATGAGGGCAGCTGGCAGAAAAATTATTACAATAATAACGAAAGGGCGCAGAAATTCTTTAATCTTGCTATTGACGCTTCCGACTTTATTATTGAGAGCGGACGCTACGACATTGTAACTGAGTTCAGAGACCTGTTTACTTCCGAGAACCTCAGTGGAAACAAAGACTGTATCCTTTACAGACATTATGACGAAGCAGTAGGTATCACACACAGTATCGCATCCAACAACAACTTGTCTGAATCAGTGAACTTCGGCGCTACCACCGACCTGATTAAATCATTCATATGTAATGATGGCAACGTGTGGCAAAACTCCGGACTGGCAGGTGTCAGCAACTTCGAGCTGGCGAACATGATCAAAACCAGAGATCCCCGTCTGGAGGCTACCTTCTACGATAAACCAACTCCAAGAAACAAAGGCTCATTCTGGTATATCAATAAGTTCCTGCCGCGCAGTGTAGCAAAAACGGTTGAAGCCGGCAACGCTCCTCCTGTAGAATTTACCAGCACTAACAACAGAACCGATTATCCGGTGTTGAGGTATGCAGAGGTGCTCCTCAACTGGATCGAGGCTAAAGCTGAGCTGGCCACACTCGGAGGCACTGCAGTGACACAACCCGATATCGATGTCTCCATCAATAAGATAAGAAACAGGCCTCTTGCTGCTGAAGCAGTGGCTATGGGTGTGCAGAAAACAGAACCTATGCAACTCTCGGCATTGCCGGATGATCCGGAAAGAGATGCCGATGTCTCTCCGCTGTTATGGGAGATAAGAAGAGAGAGACGCATGGAATTCGTTTTTGAGCGATCCCGCTATGCCGACCTGGAGAGATGGTCCAAGCTTGAATATATGGATACAGATGCGAACATTGATTTGCTGTCCGGTGGTTGGGTCAATTTCCCCAAGGAGTTGAAAGGTGAGTTGAAAACCGCTAATGCAGGCCTGTTCTCTGTTGTCAAACTGAATGGTGATGAAGTTACCTATAACGGAGGGAACGATGCACAGATGACCGGTTTCTATAAAAGCAGCAGTACTTCAGGACGCCAGCCATTCATCAACCAGGTGAATGTGAATCCATACCTTGCCCCTGTAGGCAAAACACAAATGGATGATTATGCCAGTAAAGGATATCTACTGAAACAGACTGAAGGATGGCCTCAGAATTAATTCAACGCTAAAATCAATAAAATGATGAAATTAATATATAAAATATCAAAACCGGGGCTGATTCTCGCTTCACTGCTCATCTGTCTCTTTACATCCTGTGCAGATGACTACCCGGAAAACGTAGAATCACCAAATGAAGTGGTTTTACAATCCATCAAAATACTGAATGCCGGTGCCGGTGGAAATATGGTTGTGGAAGGCATTGTCGACGAAATCACTAAAACAGTCTGGTTTCCCCGCCTGGATCCCGACACCGACCTTGCGGCAATTCGTTTCGAGGCGGTAATGTCCGATGGAGCAAAACTGGACAAAGATGTCTACAGCTTCGAGTTTGAAGAGGGGAAAGATGCAGAAACCATCGTGATAAAAGTCTTTAACGAACCCCGTTTCAGGGAATATTTTGTCACCCTTCGACTGAATGTACCTGTCTTTGGAGCCGATTTCGGCAAGGCGCAGATATATGACTATTCCGGAAATGACCTGGGCAACGATGCTTATCCGTCCTTTGTCTCCAACTTGACGAGGGGCAGCAGCTTCGATGGTGAGCATGTGCTTATTGTCACCCGGGCAGAAGGGGGGTCTCACCGGTTGAAGGTGGAGGATCTGAAGAACAATGTGATCAATCCCATAACGCTCAATGCATCCAATGTGTCGGGAGGCACTTTCCCTGTGAACGTGGGCAGCCAGAACAACGGACACAGTTACGTCGCTAACCTCTCCGGTCTTTATGGCATGAAGATCTACCACTGGACTGATCCTGAAGCAGCCGCTGAGATCATCTTCAATGCCGACCCGGCATCGATAGAGGGAGCAGGGAAGCGCCACGGTGATAATATGTCGGCCAGCATTGATGAGAACGGTGACGGGTATCTCTTCTTCGGAGATAATGCCGTTACAAGTATCATGCGGCTTACAGTGTCCAATTATACCAGTATCACAGAGGTGAAGATTCTTCCCACGCACCCCGGTGTCTCTTTCTGTATGAGCATGAACCGCGTGGAAGATACCGACGATTATATCCTCACCGGCTATGATGCCCCGGTAAACATAGTGAACAGCGAAGCGGCACTCATCTATGCAATGGACAGAGAATCAGTTCCCATACAGGGTTCAGATGCGCGCATCTTCACCTTTAACGAAGAGAGGTATATGATCTTAACCACTGCACCCAGATACTCGGGAAATGCTGTCTTGTATGTCTATGACATCACCAAAGGCAGCAATACGGTGGATGCGCTGAAACTATTTGAAGAGGGCGACAAGAAACCACTCTTTCAATATTCCATAGGCGGAGGAGTGAATCCGGCTCCGGGGACCAATACAGGTTACCACATTGTGAAAGATGATGAGGGTAACGACTCCTCATTGATGATCTATGCAGCCTCCAACAATGCCGGATTTGCACTGCTGGAGATTCCCGCAAAGGAGCTGGATGAATAAACCAAATATCTGAATTATTATGAACCGGACAGGTCTTACAAAGTGAAGTGATTGCATAACTGTCCGGTTCTTTTTTATGATATACCCTTAATTAAACTTTCCCATGTGTTGCCATTACAATTTGCGGGGACACATGTAAAAGCTTAGTCCTTAATTAATTAAATGTTGTAAGGTGATGAAAAAGAACCTGTTATACTATATATTACTGTTTGCTCTTATACTCATTGGTTGTAGCAAAGAGACAGACGATATTGAGATTATTGATCCGGATCCCTCTGTCACTCTCACCTTCCCGAATAAAGAGATGCGCGCAGTGTGGATGGTCACAGCCTGGGAGCTCGACTGGCCACGGGGTGATCACAACGTTGAGACGCAAAAACAACAATATATTACCTATCTTGAGAAATTTGAACAACTGCATATCAATGCGCTCTTTTTTCAGGTGAAAGGTATGGGAGACGCTTTTTACGATTCACCTTACGAGCCGTGGAGTGAAAGTATTTCCGGTGTAAGGGGGAAGGACCCCGGTTATGATATTCTGACCTTTATGATCGATGAAGCACACAAGAGAGGTATTGAGTTCCATGCCTGGATGAACCCCTATCGGATTGATACCCGGGCCAATGACAGTCAGCCTTATTCTCCGTTACATTCGTCTGTAAAACCGGAATGGGTGATGAATCATGAGAAATTACAAATATACAACCCTGCCCTGCCTGAGGTGAGACAACGTCTTTTCGACATTGTAAAAGATCTGATAATGAAATATGATGTGGATGGTATTCATTTCGATGACTACTTCTATCCCGCTCCATCTTCTGCAGGACAAATGGTTCCCGACAAACCCGATTATGAGAAATATGGAGCTGACTATGCCACGATTGAAGATTTCCGCAGAGCCAATGTGGATAAAGCAATCAAAGGAGTACACGATCTGATTCTTACCACAAAGCCGGATGTGGTGTTTTCCGTCTCTCCCGCTGCCAGCTATACCTATAATCTCAACACCCTCTATGCCGATGTGAGGAAATGGTGCCAGGAGGGATGGATGGATCTGTTGATCCCTCAGCTCTATCAGGAGATAGGCAATCCCTACAACGATTTTCAGTCCAACCTGGGCTGGTGGTCACAATATAATTATCAGGCTGCGCTGATGATCGGCCATGCAATCTACAAGTTCGGTGATCCGGCGCAAGATGAAGCCTTTCAATCGACAACTGAGCTGTCACGTCAGTTCGAGCTTACACGGAGAAACAAAAAAGTAACCGGCAATGCACTCTACAGCGCCAGATATATCCTTGAAAATAAAATAGGTATAACAGATATGATTGCCACGTTATACAGCAGACCCTCACTGATTCCTTTTATCGGCAGGAGTGTTGCGCCCGAGCCTCAGGAACCGGAGAACGTAAGGATCGACAATGGTCAGCTGAAATGGAACACCGCAGGTGATGTCAGGTCGGTGATCTACTATTTTGCGGATCCAGAGAAAGAGGGAGTGATCCATGCAGTGACCAGGGATAATTTTACAACTGTCACTTCACAGGGGTTTTACTGCATATCAACCATCAATAAAGACAACAAAGAGAGTGATCCTTCTGAGATTGTTGAGAAGAGATAAAAAAAACAGAAAGAAATAATGATGACAATTAAGAGAGTTTTGTTACTTTTACAATATCATCAAACAATCCCCTATGTGAAGTGCCAGGAAGAAAAATATACCAATTCCATTCGACAACACACTATCTGTTCAGGCATAATAAAGTCGGTTGTCACAATGTTCATCTTTCTATTTGTACATTTTCTCACTTATTCGCAGAATAACAATACTGATTCGATTCAAGAAAGACTCGGTAAATCGCTTACTCACATCTACCGGGAGACAATGCTGCGACCGGGGAGAGTGACGGTGGACAGCATCGCACTGATAGAACGAAGGAAAAGCATCGAATTTCACACCAACCTGTCGCTCTCCTATCTCCCCATGCGGAAAAAAATCGTTCATCATATCTATGACAGCATTCGTTATTATCTCCCCCCGGCACAGAAGAAATACCGCATCAGCGTCTTTACCGACAATCAGGAGATCAGTCATCTCGTGCCAAACCACTTCCGGAGTAAGCAGATAGATAAAAACCGTCTGATCACTCATAAGGTGAAAACAGCACTTGTCACCAATATCTCCGCGCCAATCAATGAATTCAGTAAAGGACTACATAACAACCATATTGCCCTGTGGCAGAGCCACGGCTGGTATTACGAGCAGAAGCTGGGGCGGTGGGAATGGCAGAGAGCACGTATTTTCCAGACAGTGGAGGACCTCTACACACAGAGTTACGTGGTCCCATTCCTGGTGCCGATGCTGGAGAATGCCGGTGCCAGCGTGCTCCTTCCCCGTGAAAGAGATTACAACACTACCGAGCTGATAATCGACAATGACGGTAGCAGCAACGGCTCTGCCTACTCCGAGACAATTGGCAGGGAGAGATGGCAGGAGAGTGACTCCGCAGGGTTTGCCAACCTTAAAGATATCTATATGGATGGTGAAAATCCCTTTAGAATGGGCAGGACAAGACAAACAAAAACCGTTTCAAAGGGTGTAGCATCTGTTGCCACCTGGAGAGCCACCATACCGGTGAAAGGAGAATATGGGGTATACGTTTCTTATCAAACAGTCAAAAACAGTAGCGATGATGCGCTCTATACGGTGTTTCATGCGGGCGGCAAAACCGACTTGCTGGTAAACCAGCAGATGGGAGGCGGCACATGGATCTTCCTTGGATCCTTCCATTTTAATGCGGGCAGTGATCACAAGATCACGCTCTCCAACAGAAGCCGACGCGCCGGAAGAACAGTGACTGCCGACGCAGTGAAAATAGGCGGGGGTATGGGCAATATTGCCCGTATGCCGCACCCCGCCGGATTCGAGAGTGAGAACACAAAGAGCTCTGACAGCCTTATCCGGAAAGAGACGCTCATTTCAAAGATCAGCTATACACCTGAAATCAGTGGTTATCCCCGATATACGGAGGGTGCCCGTTACTGGATGCAGTGGGCAGGGGTACCTGATAGTGTCTACAACCGAAGTAAAGGAAAGAATGATTACACCGACGACTATGCCAGTCGCGGTGCCTGGGTGAACTGGCTGGCCGGGGGCTCTTCCGTGCTGCCTGAAGCCGAAGGGCTTCACATCCCTCTGGATCTGACTTTCGCCTTCCATACCGATGCGGGAACCTTCCGGGGTGATACCATCGTGGGAACGCTGGGCATCTACATGACACACTTCAACGACGAACTGTTCGAAAACGGACGTTCACGATGGGCGTCGCGCGACCTGTCGGAACTGATCATGGAAGAGATCGTGAGCGATATCCGTCGTGATTTCGAACCGGACTGGACACGCCGTCATCTATGGAACCGCTCCTATGCCGAGGCACGCATACCCAATGTGCCCACCATGCTGCTGGAGCTGCTCTCGCACCAGAACTTCGCCGATATGCGTTACGGGCTCGACCCCTCCTTCCGTTTCACGGTGAGCAGATCTATCTACAAGGGGATGCTTAAATTCCTGGCCACACAGTACAACCGTCCTTATGTGGTGCAGCCATTGCCGGTGAAGGAGTTCTCTGCTCTCTTTAGTGACGAAACAGAGGTGGAACTGAGATGGCAGCCAACAGTTGATTCATCAGAGCCATCGGCTACACCCGCACAGTACATTATATACACCCGCATCAATGGCGGGGGATTCGATAACGGCGTGCTGGTGAGCAGCAACAGCTATACAGCAACCCTACGGAAGGATGATATCTATAGTTTCAGGGTGGTTGCCGTAAACGACGGTGGTAAAAGCTTCCCGTCGGAGGTCCTTTCGGTATGCCGTAAATCAGATCAGAAGGGAGAGGTGCTGATCGTGAACGGTTTCACCCGTGTTTCCGCACCCCACAGCTTCACCACCTCGGAGGACAGCATTGCAGGGTTCGTGGGAAGCGTTGACAATGGCGTGCCCTATATTGCCGACCATCACTTTATCGGACAACAACATGAGTTCCGGCGGGTTATCCCCTGGATGGACGACGATGCATCGGGCTTTGGTGATAGCAACGCCAACTATGAAACAACCAGGATTGCAGGCAACACTTTCGACTACCCCTCCATTCATGGAGAGGCATTTGCCACTGCCGGATATTCATTCGTTTCATGCGCAGCAAGCGCTGTGGATAACGGTTCGGTAAATCTGTCCGAGTACAAAACCGTAGACTGGATCCTCGGAAAGCAACGGGAGTGGAGCATTGCCCGCGGAGTGAAGCCACCCCGGTTCAAGACATTCTCCATAAAACAACAGGAGGCACTCACGGCTTATTGTACCAATGGTGGCAACATCATCGTCAGCGGCGCATATGTCGGTACCGACCTGTGGGACAATCCCTTTTCCACCAAAGAAGACCGGGAGTGGGCACAAAAGACACTCAAATACAAATGGCGCAACAACAGCGGTGCTGTGACAGGGCAAATTAAAGCTGTTGCCTCACCTTTTAGTGCGATTGAGGGCAAATATAACTATTATCACGAGCTAAACAGCGAGAGCTACGTGGTGGAGCATCCCGACGCCATTGAGCCGGCAGAGGAGAATGCATTCACCGTTCTTCGTTATTCGGAGAACAACCTGAGTGCAGGCATCCTCTTTAAAGGAGAACATTACAACAGCTGCATCCTGGGGTTCCCGATTGAAGCCATCAAAGGAGAGGTGAACCGCAATAAGCTGATCAAAGGAATAATGGAAGCGATAAGCGGTAAGCGATAAGCGGTAAGCGATAAGCTGTAAGCGGTAAGCGGTAAGCGGTAAGCGGTAGGCTGTAGGCTGTAGGCTGTAGGCTATAGGCTATAAGCAGGAAGTGGAAAACTGACAATTAAAAAAACAAAATATGAAAACAATAGACGCATTTATCCTCTTCACAGAACCGGAACAGGCAGTAAAAACGGTGGAAGAGCTCAGACAATCGGAATCGGTCCACAAGATCTGGCTGCTTACCCCGGAGAATATCACGGCATCAATCAAAGGTTGCGGAAACATCGCCATCGATACGCTCCAGAGCAGCTCCACGGTAAAGAAGATCGCCCGGAAATCGAGCGCCGATTTTACACTCATTTATCAGAAATCGACGGTGTTGAAACCTGGTTACTTCGCACTGGAGCGGATGATACGTATAGCTGAAGATACAGAGGCCGGAATGGTTTATGCCGATTATTACGCCATCAGCGACGGTGTGAAGACAAACCATCCGGTGATCGACTACCAGGAGGGGAGCCTGCGAGATGACTTCAACTTCGGCTCGCTGCTCCTCTACAACGCGAAAGCATTGAAAAAAGCAGCCAGGAGGATGAAAAACGAAGCGTACAGGTTTGCCGGGCTCTACGACCTCAGACTCAAGGTGTCGCAGAAGAACCCGCTACTGCATATCAACGAGTACCTCTACACCGAGATAGAGGAAGATACCCGTGCATCAGGACAAAAAATATTCGATTACGTGGATCCCAAAAACAGACAGGTTCAGCACGAGATGGAGCAGGCTTGTACCCAACATCTCAAGGATGTGGGTGCTTATCTGGAACCAATATTCAAGACCATTGAGTTCAATAAAGGCACTTTTCCCTGTGAAGCCTCGGTGATCATCCCTGTGCGCAACCGTATCAAAACCATTAAAGATGCCATCTCCTCGGTATTGATGCAGAAAACCAATTTCCCCTTCAACCTCATCGTGGTGGACAACCACTCCAGCGATGGTACCACGGAGGCAATCAATGACTTCAGTGAGGATGCAAGGCTGATACATCTCATCCCCGAACGGGACGACCTGGGTATAGGCGGGTGCTGGAACATGGGTGTGCATAACCCTCAATGCGGTAAGTTTTCCGTGCAGCTCGACAGCGACGATGTTTATAGCAGTGAGGATACACTGCAGAAGATAGTCGATGCCTTCTATACACAAAACTGCGGTATGGTGGTGGGCACCTATCAGATGACCAACTTCGATATGGAGATGATCCCGCCAGGCATCATCGACCACAGGGAGTGGACACCCGACAATGGAAGGAACAACGCCTTGCGCATCAACGGGCTGGGTGCTCCCCGCGCCTTCTACACCCCGCTGTTGAGGGAGATCAAGCTGCCCAACACAAGCTACGGTGAAGATTACGCCCTCGGACTGAATATCTCGCGCCACTATCAGATCGGTCGTATCTATGATATATTGTATCTCTGCCGCCGTTGGGAAGAGAACAGTGATGCATCGCTCGATATCGTGAAGATGAACGGGCATAACCTTTACAAAGACAGAATAAGAACATGGGAACTACAGGCACGAAAGAAAATCAAATGAACGACCCGCTGGTACATGTAGGCATTTTACTGGAGCAACCTGAAATCGCTTTTTCGCTGCTAACCACATACAGACTGAAAGGAAAAGTTTTCCTCCCTGGCAATTACAGGGTGGAGCTATCGGAAGGGAAAATCCTCTTCAACGACGAGAAACAGGATGAGATTACTTTTGAGTCGGATGATCTGCACAGCGATTCATTTGAGTTGAAGGATGTGATCATCGGCCTTCGCTTCCACTGGGAACGCAGAGAGAACCAGCGCTTCCAGGGAGGGTTGAAGTTCATTGTGGAGAAGGGTAACATCACGGCCATCAACATTGTCTCCCTGGAGGACTACCTCAAGAGTGTCATCTCATCCGAAATGAGCGCCACCAGCTCCGAAGAGCTGCTGAAGGCACACGCCGTCATCTCCCGCAGCTGGCTGCTGGCACAGATACAAAAGAACAAAGAGATGGAGGGCGACTATCAGACATCCTTCGTGACCCCTACCGAGATCGTTCGCTGGTATGACCGTGAGGATCACTCCCTGTTCGACGTATGTGCCGATGACCACTGCCAGCGCTATCAGGGCATTACCCGTCAAACAACCCCACTGGTAAACAAAGTGATTGATGAGACATGCGGGAAGGTGATCTCCTACGGCAATACCATCTGCGATGCCCGTTTTTCCAAATGCTGCGGTGGCGTGATGGAAGCCTTCGAAAATGTGTGGGAGCCCATCGCTCATCCCTACCTTCAGGGTGAGGCAGATTACACCGATGATGCTCCCCTGCCCGATCTGACAGTGGAAGAGAACGCCGAAGAGTGGATACGTGCCTCACCTCCTGCCTTCTGTAACACTCAGGACGCCGCTATACTCAAACAGGTATTGAACGATTACGACCGTGAGACAGCCGATTTCTACCGGTGGAAGGTGGTCTACTCACAGGAAGAAATAGCACAACTGATCAAAGAACGTTCCGGCATCGATTGGGGGGAGATCATCGCCCTGCAGCCACTCGAGCGGGGCACCTCGGGACGCATCATCAGGCTGAAGATCATTGCTACGGAACGGGTGATGACCATCGGCAAAGAGCTGGAGATCAGGCGTACCCTCTCCCGCTCTCACCTCTACAGCTCCGCCTTTGTGGTAGATACCGGCGAGGAGAACGAGGAGGGAATACCCCAACAGTTTACACTTACCGGTGCCGGCTGGGGGCATGGTGTGGGGTTATGCCAGATTGGAGCAGCCATGATGGCAGAGAAGGGATACAGTTACATTGAAATACTACAACATTACTTTCCCAACATTGAAATAAAGAAGAAATACTAAATAACCATGCAAAGGAAAACATCAGCACGCTCCCCCTGGAGCTGGATACCTACACTCTATTTCGCCGAGGGATTACCCTATGTGGCAGTGATGACCGTATCGGTGATCATGTACAAGCGCTTCGGGCTCTCCAACACCGATATCGCGCTCTATACCAGCTGGCTCTACCTCCCCTGGGTCATCAAACCTTTCTGGAGTCCCTTTGTCGATATACTCAAAACAAAACGATGGTGGATCGTCTCCATGCAGCTGCTGATCGGCGCCGGACTGGCAGGTATAGCATTCACCCTGCCCACACCCTTTTACCTGCAGGCATCACTCGCCTTTTTCTGGCTGATGGCTTTCAGCTCGGCCACGCACGACATCGCTGCTGACGGCTTCTACATGCTGGCGCTCGATGACTCACAGCAATCCTTCTTCGTGGGCATCCGCAGCACCTTCTATCGCCTGGCCATGATCACGGGCCAGGGACTGCTGATTATTCTGGCGGGCGGCCTGGAGATAATGACAGGGCTGGAACCGGTAAATATTCAGGTTAGCACCTCAGAGACGATTCAGAACGAAATAAACATAGCATCGTTGCCGCAATTGAACACACAAAATGAGGCACTCACGTTTCATGTTTATCCTGAGAATCTGGTCCTTGCTACAAGCAGTATAGCGACAGATTCTTTCAACGCAATAAAGAAGAACGCCCGGGATCACAACATCTTCAATGGATTTATCCCATCAGCGGCAGAAAATGCACAAGAAGCAAAGAAAAGGAGCTGGTGGGCTGAAAAAGTAGCAGAGCCCTTTGGCAAATATATACGTGATAATTTTGGAGAAAAGAGAGTAGCAGAGAAACGATCTGAGACAACAGGCAGTGCCGGAATCGTTGCCATCAGGTTGAATAAAGCACCTGAAAAAGGCAAAGAGATTGTGTTAAACACAACCTTCTCAAGCGGAAATAAGAATTTCGCTCTCATTGAAGGCGAAAGATTAATCTTTAACGCTAACAACTGGGAAAAACCGGCCCTGGCAGTGGTGCAAGCCGACCTCAAATTAAAGGAAGAGACAACTGCGGTATTCAAAGGTGCTTCCGGAAACATACCCCTGTCCTGGAGCATCACCTTTTTTATTATGGCGGGACTCTTTGTGGCCTTCATGGTATATCATCGCTTTGCCCTCCCCCGCCCCGCAGAAGATACCGGTAAAGAGGCGCATACACCAAAGATGGTGCTTATAGAATTTGGAAATACGTTCAAGTCCTTCTTCACGAAGAAGGGTATCGGTCTGGCTATCGTCTTTATTTTGATCTATCGGTTGGCTGAAGCGATGCTGGTGAAAATGGCCTCTCCTTTTCTGCTCGATGCCCGCGAGATTGGCGGATTAGGCTTAGGTACGCAAGAGGTAGGACTAGTCTATGGAACAGTGGGTGTGATTGCCCTCACCCTTGGGGGAATCATTGGCGGTGTTGTAGCCTCCCGCAACGGATTAAAACACTGGATCTGGCCTATGGCACTTGCCATCACCCTTCCCAATGCATCCTATCTGCTTCTTTCATTCTTTCAGCCTGATCATTTTATCTGGGTGAATGTCGCAGTAGCTATCGAACAGTTTGGCTATGGCTTTGGCTTTACGGCTTACATGCTTTATCTAATCTATTTTTCACAAGGTGAACACAAGACCGCTTACTACTCCATCTGTACCGGTTTCATGGCATTGGGGATGATGATCCCGGGCATGGCTGCCGGATGGATTCAGGAACAGCTGGGATATGCGCACTTCTTTATATTCATCATGATCCTCACCATCCCTACGCTGATCCTCATCCCTTTTATGAGAGTGGACAAGGATTTCGGGAAAAAGAAGAAGGAGCCTCTGCCGGTTGAAAAAGTCACGACGGAACAGTAATCAATCATTTAAACAAGAAATAATGGATCAACAAATAGTTTCGAAAAGAGATGATTCCGGAAGCTCACTTATTTTATCAGGAAGAACAGGTGTAGTCATGGCATTGATACTGTGCGGGATGATGATCTTCGCCTCCTCTTTTGCCCAAGACATACGCGTTAAAACAGGGATTGAAGTGCTGAAAGCCTCTCACTTCAAGATTCTGCAGGGGAAACGTGTAGGATTGATCACCAATCCTACGGGAGTGGACAACAACCTCCGGTCGACCATCGATATCCTGCATGAAGCACCCAACGTGCAGCTCGTAGCGCTGTACGGGCCGGAGCATGGCGTTCGTGGTGACGTGCATGCGGGTGATAAAGTATCCGACTTCAAAGATCCCAACACCGGAGTGCCAGTCTATTCCCTTTACGGG
>Ga0209347_1003399_pt1 | contig 18618 bp, 11 predicted proteins | sample AutmiccommuBRH23_FD_187382 | JGI IMG/M metagenome (GOLD analysis project Ga0209347, IMG submission 187382) | Deep subsurface microbial communities from Mt. Terri, Switzerland - Autotrophic microbial communities BRH/23 (SPAdes) (version 2) | ecosystem: Environmental > Aquatic > Deep subsurface >...
GATCAAAGTTCAATGATATTCTATCTACTGCCACTGCCTATTGCCTACTATATTTGGTTCCGGGTTCCGGGCCATGATGGGGATTTTCATGTCAACCCTTCACGAATGCCCCATCCCTGCCTCCAAATAAACAACTACACAAATCCCCAAATAAACCTCTTCCCGGTTAATCCCTAAGTCCCTGGCCTTCAACCCATGGGGCGCCGGCTGCTTTCAGCGCGGTTTCCAGGCGAGGCAGGGTATTATTGATCAAAGTTTCAAGACTGCTTTGAAGGCTTTCCAGTTGTTGTTCCGCCCTGCCAAGTGCCTTCTTATGGTTGGCGGTAGGTCCGTATGTATTACCAAGAGCCCGTGAACCTATACTTACGGCATCATCAGGCGAAGGCGGATTATCCTCCCCGATCAGGTTCTTGGCGGTATTTCCGCTGATAACCTTCTTCAGACCCAGTAATTCTTCCCTGGCCTCGTGGATATCGGTATAGAGCGCTGCTGTCGGGGAGCTTGCCTGGTCAAGTGCCCGCTTCATGGCATCTGTCGTGGCAATTCCCCTGTCCAACGAGGTGTTCACCGCCATAAGATCCTGCTGGAATTGCTGGAAACGCTCGCGAAATGCTATTATATCTTCCTGTGGCTTCGGGGTTAGGGTACCTTTCTCCAGGTATACGACTTCAAATGATTCCGGCCCTCCAAGGGCTGTAAGCTGGCCATCAACCCTGCTCGACAGGGTGACCGAGTAGGTCCCGGGGGTAACGTAATATGTCCGCCGGTTCCAGTCGTCCTCCTCCCCTTCCGGTTTCTTCAGGGGGACACCTTCACGCTGGGCAAACGTCAGGCCCCATGCAGCGCGGTTAAATCCCTTTTCCCTGCTGCCCTGTACCGTATTTACAACTTTACCCGAAGCATCTTTTATTGTCAGAATAACAGCGGGGTCTTCCTGGTTGATTTCTTTTTCCAGGGATTCCCAGCCCGGGAACGCAACACCTTCGGTTGATTCTTTCAGGGATTTTTCCTTTTCCCGCCGTGCTTCCTCAAGGCTTTGGATTTTTTCAGGGAGGTAATAGGTGAATACTGCCCCGAAAGGAGGGTTTTCACCGAGAAACTGGGTGTTCCCCTGGCTCTCCGGCGCCTCCCGCTGAATATATAATTCCGCTTTCCTTACCGGATATAACCGGGGCTCTTGTGCCGGAGTGGCAACATTAAAATCGCGCAAGGCACTAATGTCGTCGAGGATAAATATCCCCCGGCCAAAAGAAGCGGCCACCAGGTCGTCTTCATCCCTTTGTATCGTAATATCCCTGAAGGAAATAGTAGGCAGGCCACCTTTTAGTTCTGTCCAGCTGTTTCCCCCATTTTTGGTCATATAAACGCCAAATTCGGTAGCGGCAAAAAGCAGGTCCTTCTGTATATGGTCCTGGACAATCCTCCAGGTTAACAGCTTCTTTGGCAAGTTTCCGTTGATCAGGGTCCAGCTCCGTCCCAGATCCGTGCTTTTGAGCAGATAGGGTTTATAATCCCCTTCCTTATGATTATCAAGTACCAGGTAAACGGTATTGGCGTCGAACAGGTCGGCGCGAACATCGTTTACGAATGCACGGTCTGGCACCCCTTTAATACTTCCAAGTGGTATTTTCCGCCAATTGGCCCCTCCGTCTTCCGTCACCTGCAGAATGCCATCATCAGTACCGGCATACAGGATCCCTTCCTTAACCGGTGACTCCGCAAGCGAAGTGATGGTATTGTAATCGGACATGGCATAGACATCCCAGGCATTATCCCAGCTGGCTTGCCGTCCCATAATCGGAAGTGTCAGCCTTTCTTCGTTCCTGGTAAGGTCACTGGAAATAGCCGTCCAATCATCGCCCATGTTTTCTGACTTCCAAACCCTGTAAGATGCGAAATAGATCCTGGAAGGATTATGCTGGCTCACAAGAATCGGAGAATCCCAGTTAAACCGCTCATAAGGGTCGCCGGGGCCGGGTTGTGGCTGGATAAACACCGTTTCCCTTGTTGTCTGGTCAATCCGCCATAGAACACCCTGCTGGTATTCACCATAAGTGATATCGGGGTTGCCCGGGGTGGTGGCAGACTGATGCCCATCGGCACCCAGGGTTTTCCACCAGTCGGAGTTGAGGATGCCTTCCTTGGTCCTGGTTTGTGAAGGACCGCCCAGGGAGCCGTTGTCCTGGGTACCTCCATATATATGGTAGAACGGTTCTGCATTGTCTACCCCTATTTTATAGAACTGGGTTACGGGAAGATTAGGGAAGTACCGCCATGTTTTGGTAAGGTCATAGGACTCGTACAACCCCCCGTCCGTACCGAACAGTACATAGTCCGGGTCTGAAGCCTTGAATGCCATGGCATGGCTGTCTACATGCTTCTTCTCTTCATTCATCTGGGTGAAGGTCTTCCCGTGATCATCGGAAATCAGTGTGTAATTGCTCATGAGGTACAAGCGGCCTTCCTGATGGGGGGAGGCATATAATTCCTGGTAATAATGGGGTCCGGTCCCCCCTGATACGGCATCCGATTGCTTTTGCCAGGATGCTCCCTGGTCTGTTGACATGTAGAGGCCGCCTTTCTTGCGGTCCAGCTCAATGGCTGCATAAATGGTATGGGGATCGAATGGCGATATCGCCAGGCCGATCTTCCCCAGGTTAGAAGTTGGGATTCCTTCAGTTAGCTCAGTCCAGCTCTGGCCACCATCGGTGCTTTTGTGAATCCCTGAACCCGGGCCCCCGCCCATGTAAGCGGCAACGGTCCGGTGCCTGTCCCAGGTAGCTGCATAGAGGATGTCGGGGTTGCCTGAGTCTATAACAATATCCGTCACCCCTGTCCATTCCTCGTTTCCGAGGGTCCTGGTCCAGCTTGCGCCTCCGTCTGTGGTCATGTATAATCCACGCTCGCCACCTTTGCTCCAGAGAGGACCCTGAGCGGCTACCCACACGGTGTCTGAATTTTCAGGGTGAACGATGATTTTGGAAATATGTTCCGATGCCTTGAGGCCCATATTTTTCCAGCTGTTACCGGCGTCGTGGCTAACATACACCCCGTCGCCGAAGGCTACATGCCGGCCACCCACATTTTCACCGGTACCCACCCAGATGGTGCTTGGCCTTAAAGGATCTATGGTAACGCATCCAATGGAATAGGTATCCTGTTCATCAAATATGGGTTTCCAGGTAGTGCCCATATTCTCTGTCTTCCAGACTCCGCCGGATCCTACCGCCACATACCAGATGCTTTCATTGGCGGGATGGATAGCTATATCCGCGATCCTTCCGGAAACGGTGGCCGGACCTATGGCACGGAACTTAAGCCCGTCAAGAACGGAAGGCTCTTTTTCCTGTGCCCAAGCCTGGGAAAATAAAAATAACAGACAAACTACAAGGTTTGATCGGAAAATAATTCTTTTCATTTGAAATCAGTGTTTGTTAGTGAAGGTTCCAAGATACTTATTTAAGAATTTTTTGGGAGGGCACATTCCCTTAATAGAATGTTAAAAATGGCAGGGGTTTTTCCGCATACGATTAATTGTATGGCCATTCTCATTCCTGATCAGTAAGTGCCGGGGGCTTAATTGCGGGAATTAATGCAGCATGGGAAAATCACCGGATTACGCAGGCTATATGGCCGGCGGCCTTGTACTACCGGCCAACAAGTGTTTCCTGGATATTATTGGGTACAGCCTGAAATGAGGCGAAGGCCGCATTAAAGGTGGCCTTGCCCTGGGTGAGCGAACGCAAATTTGTTGAATACCCGAAAAGTTCGGCTTCCGGGACGGTACATTTAAGGATCTGGTAGTGATCGACGCTGTCGATCCCCTGAATGACGGACCGCCTTGATTGCAGGTCTGTCATTACACTGCCTACCATATCTTCCGGAACCTTTACCGTTAAGTCCTGTATGGGTTCCAGTAACTTCGGTTTCGCATTCAGGAAGGCTTCCTTAAAAGCATGTGCCCCTGCTATCTTAAAGGAAATATCATTGGAATCCACGGGGTGCATCTTCCCGTCGTATACCATCACTCGCACGTCGCGTATATAGGAGCCGGTTAGCGGGCCGGTTTCCATAAACTCCAGGATTCCCTTTTTAATGGACGGCAGATAACGCAGGTCTATAACCCCCCCTACAATACAATTATAAAAGATCAATTTACCGCCCCAGGGCAGGTCCACTTCCTCTTTTCCCCTGATATTAAACCCCTGCGGCTCTTCGATGCCGGGATACCAGGGCTCGATTTTAAGGTGGACTTCGGCAAATTGCCCCGCACCACCCGATTGCTTTTTATGGCGGTAGGTGGCGCTGGAAGAACGTTGAATGGTTTCCCTGTAGGCAATCCTGGGTTGGGTAAATTCTGATTCCACCCCATAAATATGCTCGAGGGCCCATTGAATGGTTGCGAGGTGCAGTTCGCCCTGGCATGACAGGATCTGCTGCTTTAATTCTCCGGAGTATTTAACCTCTACGGTGGGGTCCTGGCTGTGGATCTTCCTTAAGGCATCGGTAAGTTTCTCTTCTTCCTGCTGCTTTACCGCTGAAACAGCCTTCCTGGTCCTTGGCTGTGGGTATTGTATGGGTTTAATTGTGATGCTTTTCCCGGGCTGATGGAGGGTATCATTGGTCTCGGTGTATTTTAACTTGAGGCTTGCCCCAATGTCGCCTACTTCCAGCCGGGTAACCGGTTCCCGTTTTTTACCGTCCATGATAAACAACTGGTTAAGCGTTTCCGTCTCCCCGTTGCGCGAATTCACGAGTTTGTCATTCAACCTCACCATCCCCGATGTAACCTTAAAAAAAGTGATCTGCCCCAGGCTGGGCTGGTAAACAGTTTTGAAGACAAAAAGTGAGGTAGGGGCATCTTTTTTCCGGAGCAGGGTTTCGCCTTCCAGCGTTTGTTCCGGTTGAAGGTCTGCTGCAGCCGGGGCAACATTATCTATGAAGCCCATCAACCGGCCACTTCCGATATCCCTTAAAGCGGAAACACAGAAAACCGGGAATAGTTCATGGTTCAGCATGCCCATTTTAATACCCTGGCGCATTTCATTTTCATCGAGGGTACCTTTTTCAAAGAACAATTCCATAAGGGCTTCATCGTTCTCGGCTGCCTTTTCAACCAGTTCGTTATGCAGAATTTCCGCTTTAAGCTTCTGATCTTCCGGAATGGGGATCTTTTCGGGTTTCCCGCCGTCGGCAGAGAAGCGGTAGCATTTCATTTTAAGGACATCCACTATGCATTGGGCACCATCGAGTTGAAGCGGATATTGCACAAGGACCGCGTTATTCCCAACCAGCTGCTTAATGCTGTTGAAACTGCGGTCGAAATTGGCATTGATATGGTCTATCTGGTTTACTACAAAAAGGGTGGGTTTGTGATAAGTGTCTATATAATTCCAGATAATCTCCGTGCCAATCTCAACCCCCTGCTGGGCATTGAGTACGGTCACGATGGTATCGGCCACCCTGATGGAGGAAATTATTTCCCCTACAAAGTCATCCAGCCCCGGGGTATCAATAATATTGATCTTGTAATTCCGCCATTCCGTGTGCAGGGGGGTAGCGAAAACAGACGTTCCCCTTTCATGTTCAATTTCATGGTAATCCGAAACAGTACTTTTCTGTTCCACAGTGCCCCGGCGGTTTATAAGCCCGGCCTCAAAAAGCATGGTCTCTGCCAGCGTGGTCTTCCCGGCCGCATGGGCGCCCACAAACACCACATTCTTGATATGCTTGTTATCAAAAACCTTCATAAGCCTTAGGTTCAGGATTCACGGTACAGCCCGGATTGGCTGTACTTCATGAAGATATGATTTTTTTTGGTTTTTTCCATGGCTGCCATGGCCGAAAATCAAATTGCTTCAATTCCAATGGTTCCGGGCGCCCTCCCCTGCCACTATCATGCCCGGGCCTTCCGAAACCAGATCATAAATCAGTAGAAATGTTAAATATTGTTTAAAACGGTACTATTTATAACAAGGTACTGTAACAAATTGGTTTTTACGGCGTCTATCAGATAAGCAAGTAAACAACAACAGCCTTGAAAACCTTAGAAAAGAAAAGTAAATACAGCATCACTTATCCCATCATAGGATTTGGATGGAACGGAAGACTAAGAAGCGACAACCTTCCTCAAGCGGTAAAATTAAGAACTAATTAATAATTCCCATAGTCATGAAAAGAATCAGCAGCCCCTCACCAACAGAATCCAGACGTTTTGCATACTTCTCCAATTTCAGGGATAGCAAAAGGGTACGATGGACAGAATCCAGGCAGTACACCATTTAATCTGCCAAAGATCCAGTGAAATTTTAGTAAACGATATAATCCTATAATCATGAAAAGAATAAACAATCCTTCGCCAACAGAAACAAGACGGTTCGCCTTTTTCTCCAGTTTTAGGGAAAGTAAGCGGGTACGATGGTCCGAACTCAGGCAATACGTTCTGTAAGCAGATCACGCCATACGCCGGAAATTAACAACAATCCATAACCTAATAAATATAATAAGATGAAGTCCTATAATAGTCTATCACCAACAGAATCCAGACGTTTTACTTATTTCTCCAATTTTAAGAACAGTAAACGGGTAATCTGGACCGAGAGCAGAAACTATATTTAACCTGCTGCTTAACGGATAACCTTTTAAAGAGACAAATAACATTGTCTCTTTTTTTATTGCCCTAAGATTCGTTTTACCTTTTATCGCAGCGGGTTGACAAAAAAATCCCTGTTACAGAGTTGTAACAGGGAAAGTATCGCAAGTACAACAAAAGAGGGTTCCTAGTCGTCCAGGGTTATTTCTTCCGTACTGTCATCGGGATAGATGATGGTGGCCAGATTGTCGCAGCTACCGTCGCCAAAATCTATGGTTACGGCCAGGCCATTCTTGCCCACATACAACAGCCCGCTTACCAGGTCGTCGCATCCGAAGTTGCCAATAAGGTCTTCAGTAACCTCAACCACATAAGTAGTACCGTCCATTTCAAGCGTCCAGCTGCCACTGATGGCTATACTGCTGCTTTCAAGGGTTTCTCCAAAGGTAAATACCAGGGTTTTGGTGCCAATTTCCTCTATAAGGGAGTCATCGGCAAGGATCAGTTCAATATCGCTTGTTACCGTAAACTCGATGGAGTTTTCCGTTGCGCCCGCGCCGATATTATATGTGCGGCTCCCGTTTATTTTAATATCGCCAACATAAAAATCGGCGAAGGTGGCCGTAAAGGTTGCAGCCTGTGCTTCGGATTCATAAACAACGGAAAGGGTGCCATTGATGTTTCCGCTTCCATTCAGCACACAGTTATTAAATGTAGCGGTAAAGCCGGTTTCGGTATAGGCTGTCACATAGCATTCATTGGCGCCTTTGGCACTGCTGTTGTCGGCGGCATAAATTTCGGCTAGTACCATATCCACCGAAGCTGAGACGTCATCCGTTTCCAGGATTGATTTCAGTTCGGCCTGGCTGAACTGCTGATCTTCATTTAGGTTGGTATCCTCATTGTCTGTACTACAGCTTATCACGAGCGTAGCTGCGATGGCTGCAAGCATAAACCCTTGCAGGGCGTGTTGAATTCTTTTCATTGGTAAACTGTTTGGGGTTAAAGTTCTAAAACGCTGAGGTGAGCGTTTTAGTGTTCAGGAACGCGTAATTACAGAAGGGTACATTGGATGGTACAACCTGTTAACAGCCTCAACCTTTATTCCTTCTCCCTGGTAAATGGGACAAAAACTACGGCCATGAGGTCCCTTTCCCGGTACCTGTCGCCTTTTCTAACAAATAATTTTAACTGCCTGACGCCATGATGCGGTCCAACGGGGATCACCATCCGGCCGCCGTCTTTTAATTGTTCGAGCAGTGGTTGCGGTACGGATTCGGCACCTGCTGTAACTATAATGGCGTCAAAGGGCGCCGCCTCCGGCCATCCGTTGTAGCCGTCCCCTACCCTTACCTGCACATTGGAATACCCCATTGCCTGTAACCTTTTCTCTGCGGCTTTTCCAAGGCTGTTAACAATTTCTATGGTATAAACAGAATCTGTAATCTCAGCCAGCACAGCTGCCTGGTACCCTGAACCTGTCCCGATTTCGAGCACCTTATCCCCGGGATTGAGGTTCAGCGACTGGGTCATGAAGGCAACCATATACGGTTGAGAAATAGTCTGCCCTTCGCCAATAGGCAGCGGCCTGTCTTCATAGGCCCATTCCCTGGCATTCTCGGGGACAAACATATGCCGCTCCACCTTCCCCATGGCTTGCAGGGTGGCTTTGTCCTTAATATCCCGGCCGCTGAGTTGGATCCGGACCATGTGGGCCCGCTGTTTCTCAAAATCCTGCTGTGCCTGTATGCCAGCGGAAGTGAAAATCAGGAAGCCGAGAAGTATACCAAACCCGGCCTTATAACGGAACCTAAAGAATGAATATCTGATAGTTCTAAGGATGAATGAAGATTTTTTATTTCGCCATACTAATTGCCCGAAACCTCTTTAATGGCATTTGTGATCCCATAGTAGCTGATACTGGTGCGGCCACTGCTGATAACAGTTACCCTGCTGTACCCTTCCCTGTTTATGGTCATGATAAAATTGTGTTCTTCTATCCCTTTATCGATACTGAATTTTACTATTGCCCTGCGCTTATCGTCCTTGTACGCTACCGAATAATCCTCCATTTCTCCTTTGTATTTAATCCCTCCATCCGTCATATAAGGGGTATTGGCACGGGCTTCCCCGAAATAAGGCAGGTAGACCTCCACCGATTCGCCCCGGATCCGGATGCTGTTCGGCGTTGTTACAATGCTGTTGGTGTACCCTGTGCTGGAGATAAGCCTGTCTGCTATAAACTCGTACTCCCCGCTTTCTATAAGCGCCCTGGTGGCTTCATAGGCCCGCGTGGCATTCTCCTCCTTCTTCAGGCTTTTGTCTGACTTTTCCTGCCCTCGTAACACAGGGCTGCCTAACATAATCGCGATCAAAATGATGCATGCGTTTTTCATAATTTCCGATTTAAAGCGGGAGTACTACCTGCCATGGCCGGTTTAATCTCCCTTGTTAGTATATCTGAAAATAAAAAAATTCTCAGCCTTCAGGTACCCGGCCGATAAGCAGCCAAATGGTTTTATCGGCTTCCTCTTCCCATTTTCCGAGGTTGTCATATTCCCCGGATACCACAAACCCGGCTTCCTCAAGCTCTTTTTTCACATAATGGGGCGACAGGGTATGGGAGATGGCTTGCTGTTCCCTGTTCTTGCCCCGGGCATGGTCCTTCAATTTTTCCAGGATAACAATTTTCCCTCCGGGTTTAAGGGCTGTCCGCACGTGGTTCAGGATCCCCATATAGTTATCCATTTCATGGTAGGCATCCATAATAAAAACAATATCCAATGCTGCTTCCGGCAATTTCGGATCGTCATACTCCCCCAGGATAGTGGTAATATTTGTCAGGTGGCGCTCTTCAGCATGCCTGCGAAGGCTGAAAAGGTGGTTTTCCTTCACATCTACCGCAAGTACCCTTCCCTTATCGCCAACTTTCCGGCCAAGATGGATGCTCAGATATCCTTCATGGCATCCTATATCAGCTACCATATCACCTGATTCTACACCGGCCCACTCAAGGATTTGATGGATATCCATCCAGCGGTCCCTTGTCTCCCAGTCGCTCTCAACATACTGCGAAGAGCCGGTGGCAGGGAGCAGGAAGATTGCGGCCAACCATAACATCCACAACAGTTTCATTCCATGAAGGTACTAAATATAGGGGCAGGCAACCCCGGGCCATGTCATAAAAATTACTAAAAATTAAGGAGATATGCCAATTTAAAGTTGCTGAGAAAAAGGTTTTAGCATGCCCTATCTTTTCAGCAGGAAAAATCCGCTAACAGAACGGCCATCTGTTGTTTCGATGCGATACCAGTAAGAATCGGAGGCAAGGGGCCTTCCGTTAAAAGTGCCATCCCATGCCTGGTTGGCTTGCAGCTGTTTTAACAACTTGCCAAATCGGTTAAAAATGTATACGCTTCCTATAACTATTTCCGGCGTGGATCGTACCACCCAGCTATCGTTAATGCCGTCGTTGTTTGGCGTAAAAAACTTTGGGATGGGTAAATTCTCTGCCACAGGCTGTCTGAACGTGGTAAAGGACCATACAGGACAATTGGTTGCCTCGCCCCAGTTATTATAAGGGATTACCCTAATAAAAATCCGTGTACCTTCCGGCAAATCTTCCTCAAATGAATAGCTTGTCGCCGGCCCAAGGTCAAGTCTGTCAACAATATCTGTACGATTGTCTGCCGTTCCTGCAAGTAACAAATAACCCCTTGCTCCTGTTACCGCTTCCCATTCAATAGTGATATCCAAAGAAACGCCGGTCTCCCCGTCGCCCGGACTCAACAGGTTGCTGCAGCCGGGAGGTGGTGGGGCATCACCTGTCGTAAAGGAAATAACCTCGCAATTCTGCGCGTCCCCGAGGTCATTGTAAGGTATCAAGGTTAGAAAATAGGTGGTATTCGCCATAAAATCCGGGGGCTTGTAATTGGTCCCACCACCAACGTCTACGTTGTCTACGAGTCTTATACCTCCCGGGGTTTTTTCTTCTATGGTCATCCGGTACCCCACCGCGTTAAACTCCCGTCTCCAGGTGATATTGGCAGTAACTGAAACGAATTCCGATCCATTCCGTGGTTCTAATAGATCGGTGCAAGACGGTGCGTTGCTCCCCCTGGTACGGAAAGTTCGCACGGCACAATCTGCGCGTTCACCCGCTTGGTTGTAGGGGATAATCCTTACGTATATCTGTTGCAGGAAAGGCAGGTCATCCGGGAGGTCGAAACTGGTAACATTACCCACATCCTGTTCGGCAAGGATATCCATATTCATCGATGAGGTACCCAAGGCCAGCAGGTATCCTGTCGCCCCTGACTGCGGATACCAGCTTATATCGATATCCGGCGCGATGCCGTATGTTCCGTTCTCCGGGTAAAAAAGCGTAACACAGCCGGGCACCCCTCCCCCTGCCCCTGTGGTAAAGGATTCTTCCGTGCAACCAATGGCATCGCCGCTATTATTGTTTGGAATGACCGTAACGAAATAGGTGGTGTTGGGTTGCAGTCCGGATGGAGGGAGGTAATTCAGGTCGCTCCCAAGGTCCAGGGTATCCGCGATATCGGCAGTTCCCGGGCTGCTGCCCACAATCAGGAAGTAACGCGTGGCATTGGGCACCGCGTTCCAGCGGAGATCGGTATTCACGGGCACATTAGTTTCCATGTCTGCCGGGGATACAAGTGTGGTGCATGCTGGTTCCTGGGCACCGACGACAACGGTAAAAATCAGGGATGCCACAAGCCCGGGCCCGACCCTCTTTCGGGATGCATTTGTGCCAGCGCTTGCCCTTTTCCCGGAGATTGGCATCGGATACGTTTTAAATAACGAAAATTCAGGTCCCTATTAAAAATAGTCTAAATATTACGGATCTCCTTACAGCATATCAGCAATTTAGAAGCGCACAGAAATCTTTCCCCTCAGGAAAAAAGGGCTCCCGGGGGTAAAATGTATTTCTTCTACCGGAAATGGTTCATCGCGCAACCGGCTTTCCGTGGCAAATTGCGTTTCCTTCCATTCGGTATTAAAAATGTTTTCCGCAATAATGCCAAAATTCCAGGCCATGTACTGGTAATTCAGGTTGAAATCTGAAACAAAATAGCCTTCTGCAACTATGGAATTATCTTCAATGGCAGGCCTGTCGCCTATGAAGCGAAACTGCCAGCCCCCTGAAAAAGCACCCAGGTCGTTAAAAGTTAGGCCTCCTGAAGATGTCAGGTCAGGCGCAAGGGGGATATAATCTTCCCCTTCGGGCTCTTCGCTGCTGCGGGCATAGGTGTAGTTAAGGTCGCCATTTACATAGAGCCAGTCTGCCAGCTGGTAACGGATCCCAAGGTCGATACCCCTTCGTATTGTTTCCCCACTGGGCTCCACAATGCCGGCATCGCCCACATACACGAATTCCTGCTCCAGAAAAAGTGACCATAGAGCGGCATTGACCACCATCCTGTCTGCTGGCTTTACGATAAGGCCCACGTCTAATCCGAAAGCCCTCGGCAGGATCTCCCGGCTTTTGTTTTGCAGCACCACCCTCGTATCATTGGAATGAAAGCCAATACCGGACTTTGCATAAAATTGCATGCCTGCCGAAGCGGCGTAAAGAACATTGAAATGGGGAGCAAAAATAACCTGATCCTCACTTTGGCTGGTATAGGCATCTGCTAATTTATCTTCGTAATCAAAATTCAGGTAGTCCATTCTTAGTCCCGGGTTGAAGGATAATTTCCCTGTTTTATAGGTGGCATTTATAAAGCCAAAGGCATTCAGTTCATCAACATTGCCATAGGCCAGGCGGTTAAGGATGATTTTCCTGTTCAGGGTATGTGATAGTTGTACATCATTTACATCATCATATCTGAAACCCATGCCTGCCTCGAACCGTAACTGCTTCTTATGGTTTTCGAGGTGTACGGATTGATCGAAGGTTGTCTGCCCTCCTACCATCAGCCGGCCTTCCTTTTGCTGGATCTGGTCCCCATTTTCAGGATCTTCCAGAAAGAAGGTGAAATTTGAGAATAGCTCAAAATCATAGGCAGTTACATAAGCAGAAGAACGAATCTTTCTGTGTTCATCCAACTGGTTCATATGGTTAACCCATAAATTTGTCCGGCTTGTGTTCCCCCCTTCCGTAGCATCGATAGCCCCGAACCTGCCAATCAATCCCTGCTCCACTGCCCGTTCAGGAATCTGGCCCGAAGCATCCCATTTACTCTGAAAATGTGAAACGGAGATATCGAGTTCCTGATTTTCCCTGTTGTTGTAGTTGAACCGCCCCATAAGATTGAAACGGTTAAAATTCTGAGGGGCATCGAAATAGCCATCAGAGGTTATAAACTCGCTTGCCATGTAGGCCGTATTCATCTGGTCATCCATGAGTTTCAGCATGGAAAGGCTCCGGAGGGTGTTGAACTGACCAGCTTCAATGGACAGGAGGTTATTCTCAATGGTTTTCCTGGTCCTCAATTCAACATAACCGGCTGTATTGAAGTTCCCTTTATCTGAATAATAAGGTCCTTTCCCGAAATCGATATTTTCTATGGTTTCCGGAATAATAAAATGCATGTCTGCATACCCTTGTCCATGGGCATGCGATACCATGTTAACGGGCATACCGTCTACACTAATCGCTATATCCGTCCCGTGATCTATATCAAAACCCCTTAAAAAAATCTGCTCCGCTTTCCCGCCTCCGGCATGCTGGCCAATAATCAGGCCAGGGATCTTCCTCAGTATTTCCTGGGACGATTTAACAGGGATGGTCTTAACATCCACATCGATGATATTGCTCAATGCATTCACCTTAGAAACCAGGATAATCTGATCCAGGGAAACTGCGGCCTCCTTTAATATAATCGAGACATCCCCATTGATTAGTTTTTCCTCAACTACCAGCTGCTCACTTGCATAGCCCAGGCTGTAAAAGAAAATACTGTCGCCGAGGGAGACATCATCCAATTCGAAATATCCGGAAATATTGGAAAAGGTATAGCTGCCGGTTGTTTTGTTATGAACCCCCACCCCCTCCAGGGGTGCGCCGGTCTCGTCACTTATAGTACCCCGCAACTCATGGGGATAAGCCCAAAGAAAATTGGCTAAGCAACAAATATAAAGACAACTCTTTAACATGTTAAAGGAGTTTAAATTATTGATAAGAAGCATATTAAGATAATACCGGATGCTGCATTTCCTGTAACCCTATCCCTGATGCCGGCGGTTAAGGCAAGCCTCAGGAAAAAGGCGGGGTACCCCCGGAAGCCGGTTGATTGTTACAGGGCCCGGGAAATGACCGTACCGGTGAGTTGTGGATTAACTAATGGGTGGTTTCAGCGAATTAGCGGGGAATCCGCGCATGGCGACAAATCGTAAGACCCTGTACGTTACCCGGCTATTGCCATTGGCATTATCGGGCGCTACCTCAGGGGTACTTACGAGGTGCTTATCAAGATATTTTTCTTCGGCCGCAGGTCCTGACGGTTCCTTTTTGGTTCCGGACCAACCGTCGATCCCGGTAATAAAATCAATTATTTCGTGTTCGTGCAATGTCATCCCCTGTACATGATCCTGCAATTCATGAGGTTGTCCGGGACTACCCGATAATCCTGCTGAATGCGTAATAATATGGCCCGGCACATCCAGTGCATGCGACAGTGAATGGAAGACACCCTTCAAGCCAGGGAGCACAGGGTTGAAAACATAACACAAACAGATTAATACAGCAACTATTCTTCTGGCCTTGTATATCGGTCCGTTATGGTTAATTACATCCATCCTTGCATTATTCCATGAGTTCCACCAAAGTGTCTTCTATAAACCGGGCATATTCCGAAATAGTGGGCAATTCAAAAATCTTGCTGAGCGGTATATTTATTCCCAGTTCCTCATTGATCCGTGTGGTTATCCTTATAGCTGCCAATGACTGCCCGCCCAGGACGACAAAATTATCCCGGACCCCCACCTGATTTAAGTTCAGGACCTGCTTCCAGATATCTGTGAGGAACGCTTCGGTATCATTGGACGGGGCTACATAAAAGGTCTCACTTTCAGAAACGGATGCTGCCATTTTTACTAGTGAAAACTTGTCGATTTTTCCATTCAGGTTTAAGGGTATTTCATCAAGAAACCTGTACATGCCCGGAACCATGTAATCGGGTAGGCTGCTTGCCAGGTACTGTTGCAGCTCCCTGTAAGAGATCCTGTCCTTTCCCTTGTAAAAGGCCACCAACCTTCTGTTACCGGTTTCGGAAGAATCGAGTTCCCCATAGCCTATTTCCTTCAAAATCCGCTGTACTTCAGCAAGGTCTATGGCTTCATTTATTTCCTCCAGGCTTTCATCCCTGGTTTTATGGCCCAGCCGGACATCCCAGCTGTAGGGAAAGGAATAATTGCTGTACCCTTTCTTTGTTTTGTGGACCTGAATCCCGGCCTGGTTGATCAGACAATTCGTGGACCTGCCGGTATTTGTAGGCCGGACCCAGCCTAATTTCTCATCCAGAAACCGGAGCATCTCCTCCAGGCTCACATCAGAGTACCTGTAAAAATCTATGAACCGAACTTTTTCAAAAACCGCTGGATCTTTATACATGCTCACATCCAGCAGTTTTTTTACGGCATCATCTTCCTGATGGTAAACCTTTCGCGCCTGCAGGATAAGGTCGTCTATGCCGGCAGGATCCAGATCCTTATCCCAGAACAGTTCCTCACTCAGCCGGGTCTCAAAAAATTGTCCCCTGGAAAGGCCGGTAACTATAAAAGGGATGTGTTTCTCCAGAGCCAGCCGGGTGCTGAGTGTATACAGCGTCTTAAAACACCCGTTGCACACATTCTGATGGCGATGAAGGCTATCTACGAAAATTTTGTTCATATAAGGGGTTTGCCCGTAGATATGATCTACCCCCAGGACTTTTACAACACGGCTGATGTTATCCTTTGCCTGCCCGGAAATATAACCGTTGTCCAGGGTATAGGCCAACACCTTCAGGCCCATGTTAACCAGGCGAGCGAGCACATAGGTACTGTCTTTGCCCCCACTCAACAGCGCAAGGCAATCATATGTTTTGTTTTCACGGGCTCTGGTGGTCAATATCCTGATCAACTCGTCTTCTGTCCCGAAATATTTTTTTGTATTCTCCCTGAATCCTTCAAAGGCAATACACAAATTACAAACGCCGTTCTCATCAAAATCTGCCTGGGGATAATTGGAAGGCAACCCGCATTTTATACAATTCTGAAGGTCGGTGTACCCAGCAGCAGCAGGAAGGTCCGAAAGAACAACAGCCGCACTTTCTATCATCGGATGCCCCATCAGCCTTGCTTCAATTTCAGCCAATTCAATCCGGTAGCCATTGTATTTTACCTGTTCATCTTCCCTGCCTAAATACTCCATCATATAGTCTTCCCTATACCTGGCCAGATCGCCGGTAGCATACATCAGACTGCCGTTTTGAAAAGGGTTGGGGACAAATTTTTCTGAAGTAAGGTCGTTCCGGGAAAGATAGCCAGCGGCAAGGCCTTTACCGCTTAAATAAAGCTCTCCCGGCACGCCCTGGGGAACCATATTCCTGTTGGCATCGAGGACGTATGCCTGCATATTTGAAATTGGCCTGCCGATGGGAACTGACGTTCCGGCTGTAGCGGATGGCTGATATTCATGAACGATGCAGCCAACGGTAGCCTCTGTGGGCCCATACTCATTGTAAAGGTGCACCTTGCCGTCCAGGGCGGTGTAAATCCAATTAGCAAGATTGGTTTTAAAATCTTCCCCTCCTACAATAATTGTTTTGATCAGAGAATTGCTTAACCTGCTGCCTTTGAACAATTGCAGGTGCGAAGGGGTAAGTTTAATGGCGGTTACCTGATTATCGGCTATTACCGGCATGATCGACATATCGGGCCCATTATCCGGTTCCCTGTATATCACCACCTTCCCCCCTAAAAGCAGTGGGAGGAAGACCGAAGTAATGGTTAGGTCGAAACCGACCGAGGTGAAAAAGGGGAAAGCAGGTGCCGGCTCCAGGGAGTAGTAGCTGCATGCCCACTGCAGGTAATTGGACAAGGAATCCTGTGATATCATAACGCCCTTGGGCTGTCCGGTAGAACCCGAGGTATACAGTATGTAAGCAATGGCTTTGGGCGATGTGCCGGTTGGCTCATGAACAGGGATTGTTTCAGGTACCATATCGGAATGCATGTCCACCTCCAGCACCGGAATGCCTATGCCATGAAGCTTATTCTGTAAGGCCGGTCCGGAAAGTACCAAACCACAACCGGCATTTTCCAGCATAAAACGCACCCGGTTCAAGGGCTGATCAGAAGCAACCGGCACAAAGGTGGCATGCAGCTTCAATACGGCCAGTACGCTTATAATATATTCCGGGCTGCGGTGAAGGTAAATCCCCACAGTACTGCCTGCCACAACCCCTCTCGCTGCCATCTGGCCTGCCAGGTGATCCGCCATCCGGTTTAGCGTTCCATAGGTTAATTCTGAATCCCCGAATTTAACGGCGATGGCACGCGGATGGTCCGATACGGAATTTTTAAAGAGTTGTACTATGGAAGCAAAGGTGAATTCTGATGCCACAGGGGCCGGGAACTCCTCAATTTCTGAAGCCGTGACAAGGATTGGACGGTCTATTGGTGTATCAATATCGTCCAGCATGGCATCCAGCAGCTTCAAAAAATGAGTGGGCACCCTTTGTTGCAAGTCATAATGGAAGCTTGAATTGTTGAGATCGAAAAGAAGTTCTATCTCCCCGCTGTCGTCAAAATCTACGATATGGCAACGAAGTTTATGGGAGGGGTCGCAATGCCCGGGATGTACCCATTCTGACTTCATTTTAAATCCATCAAATCCTTCAAAGCTTGAATTGATATAATTCAAAACTACATTATAGCTTCTGTTAAGCGCGGCCGATGACATTCCGGCCCGGGCGTATCGCAAATAGTTATTGGTCTCCAGTTTTGTCCGATGAAACAGCGTTCTGAAGGTTTCGTCTTCCGAAACTTCCCCGAATAAGCCGAAAAATTCTATGAACAAGCCCGGGGTTTCCTTAAAAGCGGAAGTTAGCCTGTTGTGGGTTGGAGCGCCGATTGCGAACTTGTGCCGGCCACTGGTACGATATACAAAGGCGACCAGGATGGTGGCAAAAAAGTTGAACAGGGTCAGGTGAGCCGTCCATAATCGCAAGTCTTTTTGGGAGAGGAGGTTCCTTATCCGTTCGCTTCTTTGGATCCCCAGTTTCAGGGAGATCCTCCTGGTCTCCGTCCCGGACTTGTTATTGCTGCTGCCATAAAGTTCCGGATAGCCCATTAACCCTTCAAGTTTATTTCGCCAATATTCGGAGATCTTTTCGCTGCCTGCTTTTTTTCGCTCCCCGCTCTCAAAAATCACGTAATCCTTAAAGGGCGGGATTTCCTTGATTTCCTGACTTGAATTGATATTGCACTTGTGGTAGAAGTATGCCATGTTCTTTTGCAACAGGGCAGATGAGGTGGCATCGGTTACCAAATGATGGATATTCAGGTACCATATGAACCGGTTCCCGGAAAGTATTAAGATGGCTGAATCAAAGAGCGGCTCTGCCAGGTTGAAGATATGCCCGCTTCGCTGCTTAATCCACGCAGATGCCGCTGATTCCCCTCCGTTTCCGCTAAAATCTATCAATGGCAATTCAAAATGGTAGTCATTCAGGACAAATTGTACGGGTTCCGCATTTTCTTCACGGAAAACGGTCCGCAATGAATCTGCCTTGCGGATCAGTTCCAGGAAGGCCTTTTGGAAGGCGTTAACATTCAGATTGCCAACCAATTCAAAGGAATGCACCATGTTATAAAGCGGCATATTCGGATGCAGCCTCTGACCCAGCCATATGGAGAGTTGGCTCTGTGTTAACCCCAGTTTCGAATGTTCCTTATTTTTCATACCCTGAAATAATCCGGTAGTTTATTTCTTCAGATAAGTCCGGATATGGCTTACTGTCATAAAATTCTCAATAGTCATATCTTCGGGAGGGATACTGACATCAAATTCATTC
>Ga0209347_1003400_pt1 | contig 18616 bp, 14 predicted proteins | sample AutmiccommuBRH23_FD_187382 | JGI IMG/M metagenome (GOLD analysis project Ga0209347, IMG submission 187382) | Deep subsurface microbial communities from Mt. Terri, Switzerland - Autotrophic microbial communities BRH/23 (SPAdes) (version 2) | ecosystem: Environmental > Aquatic > Deep subsurface >...
AAAGGCTGGATCGACTCCGGACATGGCCGGACGAGTCAGCGCTCTAGGTCATGCGTCTTTGTGGGCGCCCTGACGCGGCGGATAGACGCGCCTAGGCGTAGTCGTCGACGGACGCGCGGTTCGCGGCATGGGTGCGCGACGGGGCGGGCCGCCACAGTCGGCGGCGCCTTGGCAGCTTCTCGTCGCGGCGGGCTCATGGCTATCGCAATCGATGTTGTTGACTGTGCCTGTGTGACGTCGCACGCTGTTGATGGCGTCTGGGCGGAGGGGCTCCATGGGTAAGTTGATCTACGCGGCCAACATCTCGCTCGACGGCTTCCTCGAGGACGAGGCTGGTTCGTTCGACTGGTCCGTGCCGGACGAGGAAGTGCACGCGTTCTGGAACGAGCACGAGCGGCACATCGGCACGTCGCTCTACGGGCGACGCATGTACGAGACGATGCGCGTGTGGGAGAGCGACGACTGGTTGACGAACGAGCCCCCGGTTGTCCGCGAGTACGCCCGGATCTGGCGTGATCGACAAGGTCGTCTACTCCACCTCACTCACGGACGTGTCGACCGCGCGCACGAGGATCGAGCGGCAGTTCGAGCCCGAGGCGGTACGACGCCTCAAGGAGACGTCCGGCCAGGACCTGAGCATCGGGGGCGCGGGGATCGCGGCCGAGGCCTTCCGGCATGGCTTGGTCGACGAGTGCGTGCTGCTGCTGTGCCCGGTCCTCGTCGGCGGCGGCAAGCCGGCGCTGCCTCGGGGCCTTCGACTCGACCTCGAGCTGCTGGACCACCGGCTATTCGACAACGGTGTGGTCTACGTCCGCCACGCGGTCCGACACCCCGCCTGACACGTGCGCCGGTAGCGGCAGGACGGGACGTTTCGACTACAGCAAGACGCTCCGTAGCACCTTCTCGCGATCCTCGCCGGTCACCTCGGCCAGGCGGTCTACAAGACGGACCGCTACGCCGTAGAGAAACCAGACCGCCGCGTCCGGCCCCGGGTGGGCTCGCGCTGCCTCATCCAGCCAGTTCGCCTCGTCGGCGTCGTCGCCGGACCAGCCGGCGAGCATCGCACGCTCAAGCGCACGGCGACGGACCTTGTCGCCCTTGCGTGCGGCGTCGCGAGCGTCCCGCTTCTCGGAGGGACTCAATTGCGGCTGATCCGTCATGCCGACAGTATCCACAGATCATCGGTAACCGATCGTCCCAAGCGGCACGCGCGTGATGTTTCGTACGCGTCCCTCGCGAGGTGGCTACCGACACGTCGCCGTTGTTCGGCATACTTCGGCCATGCTCTGGCTCGACTGGTCCGACTACAAGCGGGCGCAGGTTGCGAATGGCCTCGTCACGGTGTTCTTTCTCGTAGGCGCATGGCGGATGTTGGCGGCCAACAACGGCCTGTGGACCTTGATCTTCTTGGCGGGGGCTGGGGTGAACATCGTTGGCGGAGTTTGGCGGTCCCGACAGAAACGTCGCGGCGCGTACAACGTGAAAGCGCCGCGAAGGCCCGCAGCGTACGACGTCCTCTACTCGGCATGCCCGTGAAACGACTACGGTCGACAGGCGGCGGTGTGACGCACCTCGAATGACCTCCCCCAACGCGGCCGGTCGGGCTGCAGCGCGCGCGACTTGGGGCCAAGCCGTCCGGAGAGCTTGCTGGCCGTAGAGTGAGGCATGGCAGCTGAGAGCATCCCGACAGACGGAGCCACGTTCCGCGAAGACAACGGCCGATTCTTGATGATGACGAGCGACGGTTCCCAACACGAACTGAGGGACAAAGTGGCGTATGAGGCCGCCGTGGCCGCAAGCAGCTACGGGACCTCGGAACTCCCTCCCGAGTATTTCAAGGCCTGATTCACCTTGCCCTGCACTCGAACGGCCGCAGACGAGACGTCTGGTTTCCGCTCCAACTCGAGTCCCTAGGGCAGGCGGAGAGACGCACCGGGTCGCGACGGGTGCGGGGTCGAACGGCCAACGCTTCGACCATCAGTCGTTTCTGGTAATTCGTCGAGTTGCTCCATGCCCTCGGCGGACGCGCGTTCTACGGTTTCGCCATGGCATCGACAACAACTCCGGGCGAGGCAACCTCGCGCGTGCCTGCCAACCCCACGGATGTCGTAGATGAGCTGTTCGTCGCTCTCGACCACGTTGCCCGCAAGACGCTGCGCGCGGCAGGCCCTCGCTACTCCCCCTCGTTGGATGCGGACGCTCCCAACTTGGAGATCGTCCCCGTGCACCGCGCCGCGAGCGCTCTCGCGCTCGGTTCGACCTTTCGGAATCGGCTGGCGGCGCTGGGTGCCGCCGTCGCGGGCGACGACTCTTTGCGGTCCACGGCCAGCACTGTCTTCGCGCGACGGCAAATCACCCTTGGCTCGCTCGCAGCCGACTCCAGTACGGCGAGCAAACGGCCACCGGACGAGCTGCAGGCCGCGGTCCGCAAGATGCGGCGGCACGAGCGCCAAGTTCGGGAAGTGCTCGAGAAAGCGATCGAGGCCGCGCAGGCTCGAATTGCGGACATTGAGCGCGCGGAGGACGCCACTGACGCCGATGCGAAACGTGCCCAAGCGCAGGAGAAGGATCGCCTTCGAAGTCGAGCGAGCTCCCTCCGCAGGAGCCTCGAACCGCTGTACGAGCTGCAGGAACTCCTCGAGGGCGCCGAAGGCTCGCTCGCATCCGAGCGCCGCACCATGTTCCTCAAGGGCGAGTGGGGGACCGGCAAGACCCACTTCCTTTGCGACTTCGCCTTGGAGTGCCTCGCGGACCACACCCCGGTCGTCGTCGTGCTGGCAAACGAACTTCGAGACGACATCGACCCGATCGATGCGGTCGCCGAAGCCACCGGCCTCGCATCGAGCGGCACGGAGCTTCTGGCCCAACTCACTATCGCCGCTCGGGCCAACGATCGACGCGCGCTCATCCTCATCGACGCGATCAATGAAGCTGACCGAGACGCGTGGCGGCTGCGCTTCGCACCGCTGCTCAAGCAATTCGCACGCCAGCCCGATGTGGGCCTGATCCTGAGCTGCCGCACCCCGTTCGACGAGGCCCTGCTGACACCAAGCACTTCCAAGTACCTGGTACCCATGCGACACCCCGGCTTCGAAGGGCAGCAGTTCGACGCCCAAATCGAGTACTTCAACCACTACGACCTGCCGGCGTTGCACGTGCCTCTCCTCGCTGAAGAGTTCTCCCGCCCCCTCTTCCTGAGATTGATGTGCGAGGGCATGGCGCGGCTGAGCCGAAGTTCGCAACGACGGCAACTCAAGGACATCGCGTCGGGCCAGAAGGGCATGACCTACGTCCTGGAGAACTTCATCAAGCACGTCGGCGCCGAGGTCGAGAAGCGACACGGTCTCGAAACGAAGGCCTGCTGGGACATCGTCAAGGGACATCCGAACAAGGGCCGTCCGGGCTTGGCCGGCGTTCTGGCCGCCAACAGGCGGGAGTGGCTCGAGCCCGCCGAAGTGTTTCAACAGGTCATGCTCCGAACCGGGCTCGACGCCGCCGCCAGCGCCCTCGTCGTTCGGGACATGGCCTCAGCAGGCCTCCTGATCGAGCACTCACGCTTTGACGGGGCCGGCTACGTCGATGCCTTCTCCCTCTCGTACCAACGCTTCTCCGACCACATCGTCGCCCGCCACCTACTCGAGGGCTACCTCGATCTGAAGACTGTTGAAGGCCTGTACCGGTCCTTCTACTCGAATCGCCGGCTCGGTGCAGTGTTCGTCGTCGACCAGTGGGGCCGGGACTACGCCGAGCCCGGAATCGCGTCTGCGCTGATGATCGAGTTTCCAGAACGCGTGAAGCGTCTGGCGGAGGCGAGTTCCGCGCCGATGGAACTCGTGTACTACCTACCGAAGAAGCGCCGACTTGTGAACCCGCTCGTCGACCCGTTCGTCGACGGATTGAACTGGCGCGGCTCCGGTTCGTTTAGTCAGGACACGGAGAACATCCTCAATCAACTGCTCCTTGTGGCGAACGACTACGAGCGTCACCGCATACAGGATGTCTTGTTCGGCATCGCCGCAAGGCCCGACCACCCGTGGAACGCCGCGTGGCTCTGGTCGCGACTTGCCGCCTCCACCATGCCGCAGCGAGATCAAGACTGGTCTGAGTACCTGCGGAAACTCGCAGACGACGCCAACCCGAAGCGAGTCCTCGCATGGATCGAACGAGCTGATTGCGCGCGTATCCCGGCAGACTTCGCCTCCAACGCATGCCGCCTGATCACCCTCACGCTGACAACCACCGACCGTCACCTACGCGACCGGGCGACTCGTGCGCTGGTCCTGATCGGGGAACGACGCCCACCGGTACTCTTCGACCTCGCCGGCGACGCACTCGCGTTCAATGACCCCTACGTGGGCGAGAGGGTTCTAGCAGCCGCCTACGGCATCTGCATGCGGCGGTGGGCGGATCCCGCCATGGCAACCTCGATGCCGGACCACATGGCTGCCCTTTCGCAAACTGTTCTTGACCTTATGTTGCGACCAGCCGCTCCTCACAGCACTTGGCACGCCTTGACGCGCGGATACGCCGAAGGAATCCTCAAGCTCCTCTTCAAGGTGCGACCTCGAGCCATCAGCGCGGCAGACCGAAAGCTCCTCACGCCAGACCCTGCCCGCGTGCCATCTCCGTTCAGACTGGCACGGAACATCCGCAAGAAGGACTACGAGGACGCTGACAACGCCATCCATATGGACTTCGGCAACTACACGATGGGCAGCCTCTTCAAGAACCGGAGGAACTACGACTACAGTCACCCCGGCTACAAAGACATCCGGAAGCAGATCGCCGACCGGATGCGCAGACTCGGATACACGTCTGGGGGCTTCAACGATGCGGACCGCGAGATTGCGCGTATGGGGGAATTCCGGCGAGACGGTCACAAAGTCGACCGCTACGGAAAGAAGTACTCCTGGATCGCCTACTTCGAAATGTACGGCCTCAGGGCCGCTTCCGGCGACATCTCCGACACCGAGGCGAGTTATCCGCGCAGCGCCGACTGCGACATCGACCCGAGTTTCCCTGCCGTGCCGAAGGTGTGGCACGGCGTGGACCACGCGACGTTTGGGTCCTCACCTACGGGCATGAAGGAGTGGCTTCAGAACGGCGGGGACCCCGGTTACGAGCGCCTTGTGACCCTGAATGATGTCGACGGTGAACGTGGCGACTGGGTCCTGCTCGACGCCAACATCCACGAGGGGGTTCCAGACGGCCGCGAAATCCGGGGAGAGGTTCGTTCCATGTTCGTGCCTGTACGGTCCATGTCAAAGGTCCAGGCCGAGATCGCCGCGGGACGCGACCTGTTCGACAACGGTTTCGTCGACCTCGGTTCGGACTACTACACGTTCCATGGCGAGGTTCCGTGGTCGCGGGCATACGGTAGCGACGTCCGCAACGCGTCCGGAAAGGCACGTCGCCTGAACGATCGAGCCTTCGACTACTTCTCGTCCGGCTGGCGGAACGGAATAGCCGTGGAGAATTCGGCGCGGAGCTTCTCTTGGGAGCCGCACCACAGTGACATGAACCAGACACAGGTCGTGTTCCCGGCTCCGCCGATCGCAGAGTTCCTCGACCTGCGAGTCGTCGGCGGTTCGTCGGACATGATCGACGCGGACGGCAAGCTTGCCACCATTTACCGGGAAACGCCCGGGCCCGGATTCGGTTCCCATTTGCTCTACATGCGTCGCGATCTCATTGAACGCTACTCGGCAACCAGGGGCTTGAGGCTCGTTCACGCAGTTGGTGGCGAGAGGAGCATGAACTACCGATTCATGGATCGCCGGATGAGCGATCAGACCCGTGCCCTTTTCCAACGCCAGGTGAGCGGCTTCTCGCGCGTCCTCGGGGTCTGAGAGCGGATGCGCCGCATGGCAATTGCTGTTCGGGGGGTGAAGATCCGGGCCGGTGGTGCAAGCCCTTGTGGGCGCTGTGGCTCCGGCACCACGGATACCTCGGCGCCCTCTCGGACGCTGCCCCACAGTGGGCGGAGTGGGCTACCTCCACGAGCGACCCTCGGCCCCTGCGGACGCACGACCTCGCCGTCTCGCTCGGTGTCCCCCCGACGGATCAACGAGATCATCCAGCGCACGTGGGAGCCGCGAAGCCGGTCATGCTGTCGGTGGGCGCTGACAGGATGGCCACATGTCCGACGAGGAGACGCCGGAGGTGTTGGCCGGCCAGCCGGTGATCTCGTTCGCGACTGTCCCCGACTGCGAGGCCTGGTTCGCCGAGCACTACGCCGACCACCGCGGCTTCTGGCTCAAGATCGGGAAGGTGGGCGCGGCGGAGACGGTGAGCTACGTCGAGGCGCTCGACGTGGCTCTCTGCCACGGCTGGATCGACGGGCAGAAGCGGGGGTACGACGAGGCCTACTGGTTGCAGCGATTCACCCCCCGCGGGCCGCGGAGCAAGTGGTCGCAGATCAACCGGGACAAGGCCGAGGCGCTGATCAAGGCCGGTCGCATGCGCCCGGCCGGGCAGGCGCAGGTCGACGCGGCGAAGACCGACGGCCGGTGGGCTGCGGCGTATGCCGGCCAGAAGAGCGCGACCGTCCCTGACGACTTGGCCGCCGCGCTCGCGGCCGACCCGCAGGCCAAGGCGTTCTTCGACACACTCAAGGGTGCGAACCGCTATGCGATCCTCTACCGCGTCCACGACGCGAAGAAGCCAGAGACCCGGGCCGCGCGCATCGCGAAGTTCGTCGAGATGTGCCACAACCACGAGACCGTCCACTGACTGGTTGCCAGTCTGGCTTCACCTCGACAGGTACTTCCGGCGAGCGTCCGGCCGTTGGCATGTGGCCAAAACAGTTACGCCGCTCGTGGCGGTGTGACCGCTCAAGCGGCGCATGTGCCCGATGCTGTCAGCGGTTTTCCGCCTGGTGGACTCGCTCTTCCAGGCGATCAAGTCCAGCACGGATCAGGGACCCGTATCCGTCGAGGGAAAGAACGTGCCGGGCCCGCATGCCAGCGTCCAGTTGCGCTCTCGCGGCGTCCACCCGACCCTGCCGCAAGTACCCGTCACCGAGGTTGAGGTGCAGGCTGGCTGCCAAGCCGGCGGCGGATGCGATCCCGAGCGGTGCAAGATCCGCATCGGCTACCTGACCATGCTCGGACAGCGCCCGTTCGTCCCAGCCGACCTCCTCGTCGAGGGACGACTGCAGGTCGGCAAGGTAGTGCGCGATGACGCACCGCTGGGCATGGTCGGTCTCGGTCGTTACAGCCCAGCAAGCGGACAACGCGTCGCGTCCCCCTCTCCTGTCCCCGGACAATGCGAGCCCGACTGCGCCTGTGACGCGGTCCCAGTCACTCATGGGGTTGAGGTTATGAGCCGCAGCCGACAGCTGATGGGGACCAGCGCTGTCGGGCACATGGTGGATCTGGGCAGGTCGCCGCTCGAGTGGCCGCAATTCCACGAGCTCGAGCGGTCGATCTCGTCGATCCGGCCACGCTCCAACGGCTGGGCTCCGATCGAAGCGGAGAACACCTCACGATTCTTGCCCCCTGCTGGCCCTCTTCATCGCGAACACGCGACTGCCTGGGCCCAGCGTGGTGCCGCTCGCATGCTCGTCCCGCGCGTCACGCCTTGCCCGCGGCGACGGGGCGGCCCAGGGACGAGCGCCGGGCGCCGGAGCGGGCCGCTGCGGCAACCAGCACGGCGAGAAGGAGCCCGAAGATACCCGCCATCGTGGTCCCTATGCCATAGGCCATGGCCACTTCGCCCGACCCTGCCAAGAGGTCGCCGCTCTGCACATCCAGCCACACGTCCATCGCCACCAGCAACACGACCAAGGGGAGCTGCGGAACGCCGATGAGCAGGCCGCGTTTGCCGTCCGTGGCCAGCGGCACGCGCCGATTCATGACGAATGCGGTGGCGGGTGCTCCCACAAGCACCATGCCGGCCCAGATGAGCGTCAGGACGGGTGCATCTTCAGAGTCTGCCGGGTCGCGAAAGAACTCGGGACCGAACAGCAGCAACGTCACGGCGGCCGGGAGCAGAGCTCCTCGCAAGGTGCCCATGAAGGAGGCTCGGCGGGATCGGGTTGGCGGGGCGTGGTGGATGGCAGCATTGCTGGACGAGTCCGTTGTACCCGTGGGCTTGACCATCGAGTTCGTCTCCTGACGCCCTTGCTTCTGCTGACCTCCAAGCGCCTGTTGCCCCCAGCGGCCGCATTGCTAGTGTGCTCCCCGTTCGGCCCAGCGGTATCGCCTTTGGTGAAGGCGTCCAGCCGCGCCCAGGTGGGCCGGTATCGCGGAGCCACCCCGGTCAGTCCTGGTTCAGAGCCTCCATCGCCGCGTCGATCGACAGCGGCGCGAGCAGGTCCACGTAGTCGCCGGCAGGCGCGCCACACCGGCGGTCACAGCCGGACACGTGCACGGGAAGCGAGCCCAGCGGCATACGGCCAACCAGTTCGCGAGCGAAGGCATGGGTGTCGATGGCGGACTTCGCGCATCCGGGCAGCCCGGTGCACGCGTGCAGCCGGGCCCAGGGGGACCGTGCCGAGACCGCAAGCCCGGACTCCGCGAGGCGGTCGAGCGACCCAGCCGCACCCTCGATGACGAGGCTCCTCCACGGGGTGGCGACGACGTGGGTGGCGGCCTCGCCGAGGGCTGCGACGTGCGCAGTGGTGAGCAGGCCCAGAGGCACGCCGACGACTGCGTGGCGACCGTGCTGCCCCAGCGCGGCTGGAGCTCCCCGCGGCAGCGTGACGGGGGACGCGCCGCCCGGACCGATCGGCACGCCGAGCTCGCGGACGTGCCAGGCAGTGGACCCGAGCCGTTCTCGGGCGGCGAGGAACGAGCGAGCGAGCTCGAGGGCGAACGGCACCGCCGCTTCCGCGTCCACGACCCATCCGCGATCGCTGCCGCCGGCCATGAGGGTGACCGAGCCGGACGGCATCGCGAGGAGGCCGACGTCGAACCCGAACCCGGCGACGTCGCCCCGCCCGTCGTCGACCGCGAAGAGGAAGCGGCCCGGGAGCGCCGCGAGATCGGGGTCGGCGCACAGCCCCTCGTCCAGCTCGCGCACCAGGCTGCGCACGTCGCCGATCCCCTGGCCATCGAGGCCCGAGAGGGGTGACGCGACGATGTTGCGGGCCAGCTCGTGCGGCTGGGACGGCACGAGGCCGGTCGCGACGATGGCCGCCCTGACGTCGCCGGGCACCGGGTCGGGCAGGCCGCGCAGCTGAAGGGCGCCGCGGGACGTCAGCTGGAGGGACGGATCCGGTTGCGAGGCAACGACGTCGAGCAGCTGAACGAGCGCCGCCACCGGCACGGGGCGGGCGCCGGTGCGGATCCGCACGATCGCTCCGTCCGCAGCGCCGAACGGCCGAGCGACCCCGGGGCAGAGGTCGGCCCGCTCCCGGGTGGAGACATCGGTTGCCATGCCGCGATGCTAGACGGGCCTCATGCCCCGAAGGTAGGCGTCGCCCGGTGGGCGTGTCCGGCGAACGCGCCGCTAGGGTGTCCGCAGCGTCGTCGACCAGGAACCCGGTGCGAGCCCGGGACGGTCCCGCCACTGTGAGCGCGCCCTCCGGGGCCGTGAGTCAGGAACTGCCGGCACGCTTCACATCCGACCGAACGCAGGGCGTGGACACCCGGCGAAGGAGCCCCCATGACGCGCATCGTGCTGCTCAGCACCTCTGACACCGACCTGCTCAGTGCCCGCGCGAGCGGCGCCGACTACGTGGTGGCCAACCCGACGCGACCCGGTCACACCGAGCTGGGGGACGCCATCCACGCCGCTGACGTCGTCGTCGCGCGCATCCTCGGGGGCCCGCAGGACCTCTGCGACGGGTTCCGCCGGGTCCGCGACACCGGGGCGCCGCTCGTCGTGCTCGGTGGTGAGCAGGCCCCCAACGCCGAGCTGATGGAGCAGTCCACCGTCGCGCCGGGGATCGTCGCCGAGGCCCACCGCTACCTGGCCCAGGGCGGCCCGGAGAACCTCCGGAACCTGCATGCCTTCCTCTCCGACACGATCCTGCTCACCGGGGACGTCTTCGACCCGCCGGCCGAGCAGCCGCTGTGGGGCGTCACCCAGTCCCGTATGCCGCTGGGCTCGGTTGCGTCACGACGTCACCCACGCGTTGCCATCCTCTACTACCGGGCACACCACTCCGCCGGGAACGTCGCCCACGTCGAGGCGCTCGCCGACGCCGTCGCGGAGGCGGGTGGGATCGGCACCCCGATCTTCGTCACCTCGCTTCGCGACGCTCCCGCAGACCTGCTCGAGCACCTGCGCGGCTATGACGTGCTCGTGACGACGGTCCTGGCGGCGGGCGGCACGCGCCCCGCCGCCGCCGGTGCCGGTGGGGATGACGAGGGCTGGGACGTCGCGGCGCTCGCCCAGCTCGACGTGCCGATCCTGCAGGGCCTGACCCTGACGTGGAGCCGCGAGCAGTGGGCGGCGAGCGACGACGGGATGAGTCCGCTGGATGTGGCGACACAGGTGGCCGTCCCGGAGTTCGACGGACGGATCATCGCAACGGCTTTCTCGCACAAGGAGGTCGACGCGGACGGGCTCCCGCACTACGTCCCGGACGCGGAGCGGTGTCGGCGCCTCGCGACGCTGGCGGTCAACCATGGCCGCCTGCGTCACACGCCGGTCGAGGAGCGCCGGGTCGCGCTGGTCCTCTCGGCCTACCCGACGAAGCACTCCCGCATCGGCAACGCGGTCGGGCTCGACACGCCGGTCTCGATCATCCGTCTGCTCCGGGCGATGCGCGAGCAGGGCTACGACCTCGGCGTCCCCGGCGAGATCCCGGGCACGGGCCTGCTCGACCCGGTCGCGGACGAGGCGCCGGACACGACCGCAGGCAACGCCCTCATCCACGCCCTCATCGAGGCCGGCGGCCAGGACGAGGACTGGCTGACCCAGGAGCAGCTGTCCGGTCAGCCGGTTCGGATCCCTGCGGCGCGTTACCGCGACTTCTTCGCCACGCTCCCGGCGGAGCTGCGCGACGCTGTCACCGAGCACTGGGGGGAGGCCCCGGGCGAGCTCTTCGTCGACCGGCATCTCGACGCGGACGGCGAGATCGTCGCGGCGTCGCTGCGGGCCGGCAACGTCGTCGTCATCGTCCAGCCGCCCCGGGGCTTCGGCGCGAACCCGATCGCGATCTACCACGATCCGGACCTGCCGCCGACGCACCACTACTTGGCCGTCTACGACTGGCTGGCCAGGGACTTCGGTGCCCACGCGATCGTCCACATGGGAAAACACGGCAACCTCGAGTGGCTCCCCGGCAAGAATCTTGCCCTCTCGGCGGCGTGCGGGCCCGACGCGACGATCGGCTCGATCCCGCTCGTCTACCCGTTCCTCGTCAACGACCCGGGCGAGGGCAGCCAGGCCAAGCGCCGTGCCCACGCGACGATCGTCGACCACCTCGTGCCGCCGATGGCGCGGGCCGAGTCCTACGGTGACATCGCCCGGCTCGAGCAGCTCCTCGACGAGTACGGCAACGTCTCGGTCATGGACCCGGCCAAGGCGCCGGCCCTCCGCGCCGAGATCTGGTCGCTGCTGCGGGCCGCCGAGATGCACCACGACCTCGGTCTGGAGGACGCCGCCGACGCCCCGGACGGAGACACCTTCGACGAGCTCGTCATGCACGTCGACGGCTGGCTCTGCGAGATCAAGGACGTCCAGATCCGGGACGGCCTCCACATCCTCGGTCAGGCTCCTCAGGGGGAGAGCCTGACCAACCTCGTCCTCGCGATCCTCCGCGCCAACCAGGTCTTCGCCGGGGCCGTCGGCGCCGTCCCGGGCCTGCGCACGGCGCTGGGGCACGACGAGGCCGCGCTCGACCGCGACGCGGCGGACCGCTTCGAGGGGCAGGCGAGCGCGCTCGTCACGGCCCTCGCCTCGGCGGACTGGCAGCGCGACGCCGTTCCGGCTGTCGTGTGCGCCACGCTCGGTCCGGACGTGGTGGACTCCGTCCACGAGGCCGTGTGCCGCTCACTGTCCTTCGCGTGCGACGAGGTCGTCCCGCGCCTGCTCGGCACGTCGGGCGAGGTGGACGCGGTCCTGCACGCGCTCGACGGCGGCTACGTCCCGGCCGGCCCGTCGGGGTCCCCGTTGCGCGGGCTGGTCAACGTCCTGCCCACGGGCCGCAACTTCTACTCGGTCGACCCCAAGGCGATCCCGTCGCGGCTCGCGTGGGAGACCGGGCAGGCGATGGCGGACAGCCTTCTCGCGCGGCATCGCGCCGACGCGGGGGAGTGGCCGCGCACCGTGGGCCTCTCGGTCTGGGGGACCTCGGCGATGCGGACGTCCGGCGACGACATCGCCGAGGTCCTCGCCCTGATCGGCGTCCGGCCCCGCTGGGACGAGATGTCGCGTCGCGTCGTCGGACTCGACCCCGTCCCGTTGGAGGAGCTGGGCCACCCGCGGATCGACGTCGCGGTCCGCATCTCGGGATTCTTCCGCGACGCGTTCCCGCACGTCATCGACCTGCTCGACGACGCGTTCCGGCTCGTCGCCGCCCTCGACGAGAGCGACGACGACAACTACGTCCGGGCGCACGCGCAGGCCGACCTCGCGGAGCACGGCGACGAGCGCCGCGCGACGACACGGATCTTCGGCTCGAAGCCGGGTTCCTACGGCGCGGGCATCCTCCCGCTCATCGAGTCGGGCAACTGGCGCGACGACCAGGACCTCGCGGAGGTTTATGCGACGTGGGGCGGCTTCGCCTACGGCCGGGAGCTCGACGGCGTGCCGGCCCGGGGCGACATGGAGCGCACCTACCGCCGCATCGACGTCGCCGCGAAGAACGTCGACGCGAGCGAGCACGACATCGCCGACAGCGACGACTACTTCCAGTACCACGGCGGCATGGTCGCGACGGTCCGGGCCCTGACCGGCACGGCCCCGCGCGCCTACGTCGGCGACTCGACGCGACCCGACGCGATCCGCACGCGCACGCTCGCTGAGGAGACGGCCCGCGTGTTCCGAGCCCGGGTGGTCAACCCGCGCTGGATGGCGGCGATGCGCCGGCACGGCTACAAGGGCGCCTTCGAGCTCGCGGCCACGGTGGACTACCTCTTCGGTTTCGATGCGACGGCCGGGGTGGTCCACGACTGGATGTACGACCAGCTCGCGCGGACCTACGTCACCGACAAGGAGAACCAGGACTTCCTGCGGCACGCGAACCCGTGGGCGCTGCACGGGATGATCGAACGGTTCCATGAGGCGGTCGAGCGCGGGCTCTGGGCCGAGCCTGACCCGGAGCTGCTCGCCGAGCTGCAGCAGGTCTACCTCGACGTCGAGGGCGACCTCGAGGCCTGACGGCACCAACTGCACACTCGATGTCCCTCGAGTGTGCAGTTCGTGCCCCTCGGCTCCTCGTCGAGTGTGCAGTTCCTGCCCCCGGGGTGAGCGCTCAGTCGGGCTGGCGCAGCAGGTAGGTGTCCATCAACCAGCCGTGCCGACCGCGCGCCGCGACGCGCAGCCGCTCGACCTCGTCGATGACCTCGCCGAGCGGCCCTCGAACGAGCAGCTCGTCGGGCGAACCGAGGTAGGCGCCCCACAGCAGCTCCAGCTCCGGGTGCCGGTCGACCAGGTCCCGGCAGGTGAGGTGTCCGTCGAGCATGACGACGACGTCCCCGAGCGACGGGTCGTACTCGTCGAGCAGGCGCCGCCCCGTCGTGACGTGGATCGACCCGCCGATCCGGTTGAGCGGCACGCGGTGCCGCGCGGCGAGCAGCTGCGGCGCGCTGATCCCCGGGATGACGTCGTGCTCGAGGTCGAGCCGCTCCGAGAGCGCGTCGACGACCCGGATCGTCGAGTCGTAGAACGCGGGGTCCCCCCAGACGAGGAAGCCCACGGTCCCCTCCTCGGGTCCGAGTCCGGCGAGGACGTCGGCGTAGGCGTCGACGCGCGCTGCGTGCCAGTCGCGCACCCCCTGCCCGTATGCCGCTGGGCTCAGTCCCGCGTCCGGCCCCCGTTGCGGGTCGGTGACCTCGACGAACCGGTAGCGCCGTTCGCGGGGGATGGCTGAGTCGCAGATGGCCTGGCGGGCCGCGACGAGGTCGGCGGACCGCTCGCCCTTGTCGGCGACGAGGAACACGTCGACGGTGCGCAGGGCCTCGACGGCCTCGCCGGTGAGGTGTCGCGGGTCGCCCATGCCGATGCCGATGATCCGGATCCGCTTCGTCATGAACGGCCTCCGACTCGGGTCAGGGCCAGGAGCGCGTCGATGTCGACGTGTTCCTCGAGGGCGGCGGCCAGGGTGTCGAGCATCTGCTCGCGGCGAGCCGCGAAGCTCGGGGCGCCCGGCTGCGGCCGCCAGAGCGAACCGGCCACACCGGCCACCTCGTCCAGCCAGGCCCGGCGGAAGTCGTCGCTCTCGAAGGCGCCGTGCCACATCGTGCCCCAGACCGCCCCGGCCCGCCAGCCGCCCAGGAATGCCTCCACGGGCGGCGCGAAATGCACACTCGACGTGGGAGGCGAACCAGTCGCGCCGGGGGTGCAGCTCCCGACGGTGGGGTGGGCGATGCCGTGGTGGATCTCGTAGGCCCCTTCGACGGGGTGACCGCGCCAGCTGCCGCTCGGCCGGCCCAGGACCTTCTCGGCGCGGAACTCGACCGTGGTCGGGAGCAGCGCGAGGCCCGGGACGACCCCCACCTGACCCTCGACGTTGTCCTCGATCGCCTCGGCGAGCATCTGGTATCCCCCGCAGATCCCGAGCACGGGTCGCCCGGCCGCGGCTCGGCGTGCCACCACCTCCGCGAGGCCTCGCGCGCGCAGCCACGCGAGGTCCCCCGCGGTGGAACGGGATCCGGGCAGGACGAGCAGGTCAGCCGCGTCGCAGACGGCGGGGTCCACGGTCACGAGGACGTCCACGCCGGGCTCCGCGGCGAGGGCGTCGACGTCCGTGGCGTTGGAGATGCGCGGCAGGCGCAGCACGGCGACGCGGAGGCGGTCCCGGGCGGTCGCCGACAGGGAGGTCGAGGCGCGCCAGTGGCCGACCTCGAGGGTGTCCTCGCTGTCGAGCCACACGTCGAGCAGCCACGGGATGACCCCGTGGAAGGGGACTCCGGTGCGGCGGGTGATCTCCTCGAGCCCCGGCTCGAGCACGGCCACGTCCCCGCGGAACTTGTTGATGACGAACGACTTCAGCAGCGCGCGGTCGCCGTCGTCGAGCAGGGCCCACGTGCCGTAGAGGGCGGCGAGAATGCCGCCCCGGTCGATGTCGCCGACGACGACGACGGGCAGACCGAACTCGCGGGCGAGCCCGAGGTTGACGTAGTCGCCGGCCCGCAGGTTGATCTCCGCGGGCGAGCCGGCCCCCTCGCAGACGACGAGCTCGTACTCGTCTGCGAGCTCCCGGTAGGCGGCGAAGGCGGCGTCGCGCAGGTGAGCGCGCCCAGCGGCATACTCCCCGGCTTCCAACGTCCCGGCGGGCTGGCCGCGGACGACGACGAAGGACCTACGGTCGGTGCCCGGCTTGAGCAGGACGGGGTTCATCGCGGTGGTCGGCTCGACCCGGGCGGCCCGGGCCTGGAGGTACTGCGCGCGGCCGATCTCCCCGCCGTCGGCGCAGACCATCGAGTTGTTCGACATGTTCTGCGCCTTGAAGGGTGCGACACGCACGCCCCGGCGGGCCAGCGCCCGGCACAGGCCGGCGACGACGACGGACTTGCCGGCGTCCGACGACGTCCCGGCGACGAGGACCCCGGAAGCGCTCATGACCGCCTACCTGATTGACTGCCCGCCATGCGGATCCTCCTTCTCGGCGGCACGGGCGAGGCCCGCACGCTCGCGGCGCGGCTGGTGGACGCGGGCCACGACGTCGTGTCGAGCCTCGCCGGCCGGGTGAGTCGTCCGGCGCTTCCCGTCGGGAGCGTGCGAACGGGCGGGTTCGGCGGCGTCGACGGGTTGGTGGGTCACCTGCGCGACGACGGGTTCGGCGCTGTCGTCGACGCGACCCACCCGTTCGCGGAGCAGATCACGGCCAACGCCGCCGAGGCCTGCGCCGTGACCGGGCTGCCGCTGCTGCGCCTCCAGCGCCCGGGGTGGGAGCGGCACCGGCTGGCCGAGCGGTTCCACTGGGTCGACGACGTGGAGTCGGCGCGGCTGGCGGCCGAGGGCTTGGGCGTGCGTCCCTTCGTCACGACCGGCCGCCAGCAGCTGGAGACCTTCGCCGCGTGGACCGACCGGTACGTCCTGGTGCGGGTCGTCGACCCCCCCGAGTGGTCGGTGCCCCACACGTGGGAGGTGCTCCGGGCGCGCGGGCCCTACACGTATGCCGCTGAGCTGGCTCTCATGGAGGACCGCCGGGTCGACGTCGTGCTGACGAAGGACTCGGGCGGCGCCCTGACGGAGGCGAAGCTCGAGGCCGCCACGGCCCTCGGCGTCCCCGTCGTCGTGGTGCGCCGGCCGCCCTTGCCCGGCGGTCTGGGAGTCGTGGAGTCCCCCGCCGCCGCCGTCGCCTGGGTGCGATCGCTCGGCTGAGCCGGCTGGCGACGCCGTCACGCGAGGACGTCCAGAGCGGCGACCGCGCCGACGACCGCGACTGCGGGGGCGGTGATGCCCTCGCGCGACGCGGTCTCGGCGATCGAGTCGAGGGGCGCGCGCACGGTGCGCATGCTCGACATCCCCGCGTCGGCGACGACTGCCGCGGGCGTGTCGCCGGCCAGGCCCTGGGCGACGAGCTCCGCCGTGATGGCAGGCAGGGTGGCGACGCCCATGAGGACGACGAGGGTGGTCCCGCTGCGGGCGAGCGCTCCCCAGTCGACCGTGCTGCGGGGATCGCCCGGGGGGACGTGTCCGCTCACGACGCTGAAGCCCTGGACGAGATCGCGATGTGTCACCGGGATCCCGGCCAGGGCTGGTCCCGCGATGCTCGACGTGATGCCGGGGACGACCGTGACGGGGATGCCTGCCGCGCGGCAGGCCTGGGCCTCCTCGCCCCCGCGGCCGAAGACGAACCCGTCACCGCCCTTGAGCCGCACCACGACTCGCCCGCGCCGGGCGTGCTCGAGGAGGATCGCGTTGATGCGTTCCTGCGGCGTGAACTCGCCCCGCGGGATCTTGCCGACGTCGATGATCTCCGTCCCCGCGCGGGCGTGGACGAGGGCTGCGAGCGGGGCGAGACGATCGTGGACGACGACGTCCGCGCGTCTGATGGCGTCCAGCCCGGCGACGGTGAGCAGGCCGGCGTCGCTCGGTCCGCCGCCCACGAGCACCACCTCGCCCGCTCCGCTGCGACCCGGCGGCGGGGTGGGGGTCGCGCTGCGGATGACGACGTCGTATGCCGTGTGCTCGGGTTCCGCTCGGAGCGCGACGAGTCCGCGTTCGGCGAGGTCGCGGACGGAGGTCGGCAGGTCGGCTGGGTCGTCGGGGGCCGCGACCGTGACGTGGGCGCCGTCGCGCAGGAGGGCGTGGACCGTGGCGATGGTGTCGGGTGCGATGCCGGTCAGCAGGACGGACCGTCCGGTGAGCGACAGGTCAAGAGGCACGGAGGCTCCTTCGGAGGTCGGTCAGGGCACCCGCGAGGGCGGCACTGACGTCGGGCGTCCGCACAGCGACGCGGATCCAGGTGGGGCTGAGCCCCGGGAAGGTCTCCCCGCGGCGCACGGCGAACCCGCGCGCGGCCAGATGCTCGCGGATCGAGCCGGGTCCGAGGTCCGACGTGTCGACGAGGACGAACGGGGCTGCGGAGTCCGGCACCACGGTCAGGCCGGTCTCGGTGAGGAGGTCGACGAGGATGGCGCGGTCCCCGGTGATGAGCCCAGCCGCACGGTCCGCCTCGGCCACCGCCGCCGGAGAGCTGCAGGCCACCATGGCGGCGAGGGCAGGGGTGGAGACGGACCACGGGGGCTGCACGGCGGCGAGGCGCGCGACGAGGGCCGGGTCGCCGATCACGTAGCCGGCCCGCAGACCGGCGAGACCCCAGGTCTTGGTCAGCGACCGCAGCACCAGCACCCCGCGCAGGTCGGCTCCGGGCTGCAGGAGCGACTCCGGCTCTCCCGGCACGGCATCCATGAAGGCCTCGTCGACGACGAGGACCCGTCCGTCACCACGCAGGGCTCGCAGTGCCTCGGCGGGGTGGAGGACACCGGTGGGGTTGGTCGGGTTGCCGACGACGACGAGGTCGGGCTGTGCGGGAACTGCGGCCGGGTCGAGCCGGAAGCCGTGGTCCGCGGTCAGGACGTGCCGCCCGACGGCGTGACCTGCCGCGCGGAGCGCCGCCTCCGGCTCGGTGAACTGCGGGTGGACGACGAGGGCTTGACGGCTGGCGATCCCGCGAGCGACGAGCGTGAACGCCTCGGCGCCACCCGAGGTCGGCAGCACGCAGGACGGGTCGACCCCGTGCCGCGCGGCGAGGGCCTGCCTGGCCTGTCGGGTGTCGGGGTAGGTGCCGAGCCCGTCGATGGTCCCGGCGATGACGTCGGCGAGCCAGGCCGGCGGCGCGGCGCGTCGGACGTTGACGGCGAGGTCGACGAGGCCGCGTTGCACGTCGCGATCCCCGTGGTGCAGCAGGTCGTGGCCGTCCGCCCTCGACGGGGTGGGGGGTGGGGCGGAGGAGGGCACGAAGTGCGCACTCGACGGGGTGGGCGCGGCGGCGAAGGCGTGGACCGCGTCGGCGAACCGGCTCGCCAGCCCGGGATGACCGGCCCAGTGC
>Ga0209347_1003403_pt1 | contig 18609 bp, 18 predicted proteins | sample AutmiccommuBRH23_FD_187382 | JGI IMG/M metagenome (GOLD analysis project Ga0209347, IMG submission 187382) | Deep subsurface microbial communities from Mt. Terri, Switzerland - Autotrophic microbial communities BRH/23 (SPAdes) (version 2) | ecosystem: Environmental > Aquatic > Deep subsurface >...
CAGAATGCACTAAATCATTCACTTCTTCTTTTGCTTCAGTAAGTTCCTCATCATTTTCATCTGAGGTGTGTAACTCTACAGGATTTTTACTTGCTAAAGGTGCTTCATCTTCCTGAACAGGAGTTTGGGGTACATTCAGTTCTTCCTGTTCAACCTGTTCTACTTTTTCATTTTTATTCTCTGTCATTCTAATTTTAAAATAATTAATAAGTTAGACATTATTTTTGTTCTAAAACGCGCGCAAAATTATAACTTAATTCACTTGAATCAAAGGTTTTCCATGATTTTATTTCATTTTATTTATATTCCACCTGTTAAACTGTTACAAACAAGTTCGCTCCATTGTTTTAGTTTTGCCTAAATTATGACAGCGCATTTAATTTTACTAATTTTGAATCCTTTTAAAAATTAAACCAGATAGCATGAAGGGAATTATTCTTGCCGGAGGGTCAGGTACCAGGCTTTATCCCATTACAAGAACTGTTTCAAAACAACTTATACCGGTTTATGATAAGCCGATGATATACTATCCGTTATCTGTGCTGATGCTGGCCGGGATTCGCGAAATCCTTATCATCTCCACTCCTGCAGATATCAGGCTTTATGAAGAATTATTCGGTGACGGCAGTCAGTTGGGGTTAAACTTCTCCTATAAGATTCAACCTTCACCCGACGGATTAGCCCAGGCTTTTCTGCTTGGTGAAGAATTTTTAGGCAATGACTCCGTTTGTCTGATTTTGGGTGATAACATTTTCTATGGGTATAATTTTCGTTCCATCCTTGAAGAGGCAGCTCAACTGGAAGATGGCGCTATTGTGTTCGGTTATTTTGTAAATGATCCACAGCGTTATGGTGTAGTGGAGTTTGATAATACCCGGAAGGTAGTTTCAATAGAGGAGAAGCCTCAGCATCCAAGGTCAAATTATGCTGTGACAGGATTGTACTTTTATTCAAACGATGTGGTGGAGAAGGCCAAAAGATTGAAACCATCCAAAAGAGGTGAACTTGAAATTACGGATTTAAACCGGTTATATCTTGAGGAAGACAGGCTCAATGTAAAACTCCTGGGACGCGGTTTTGCCTGGCTGGATACAGGTACCCATGATAGTCTGCTGCAGGCATCAAATTTTATTGCAACCATTGAACAGCGACAGGGTTTAAAAGTATCCTGTATTGAAGAGATCGCCTACAAAAAAGGATTTATTTCAAGAGAAAAGCTGATTGAACTGGCCCAGCCTCTGAGTAAAAATCAATATGGAGAATATCTGTTACGCCTTGCTGAAAAACAAATTCTTTCTTTTTAGTATCTGCCGGTGAAATAAATCATAAACAGGGTAGTAAGGCAGGAATTATTTGTTTCAGCTTAAAAATATATTATAAATAAGTATAAAACAGTTATTTAAAAATGAAAGTTATTGAAACACCGGTTCAGGGATTACTCATTATTGAACCGGATGTAAAATCTGATCATAGAGGATATTTTTTTGAATCATGGCAGGCTGAACGTTACAAAAAGGCCGGAGTAAAAACGCATTTTATTCAGGACAATGAATCCCAGTCGACGCAAGGTGTAGTCAGAGGGCTTCATTACCAGCTCGAGCCATGGGCTCAGGCTAAGCTGGTAAGGGTAGTGGAAGGCAGAATTCTTGATGTAGCCCTGGATTTACGTAAAGGTTCACCTACTTTTGGAAAATGGTTCGGTCTTGAACTTGATGGAGATTCAAAAAAACAATTGTATATACCAAGAGGATTTGCACATGGATTCTCTGTTTTAAGCAAAAAGGCAATTTTTAGTTACAAATGTGATAACTTTTACAACAACAGTTTCGAGCGGTGTGTTAATATAAACGATCCGGATCTGGCAATTGACTGGAGACTTGGAAATATAGAGCCTGTTATTTCAGAAAAAGACAGGAACGCGCCATTCTTCAGCCAGGCGGAAATGAATTTTAATTTCACATGAAGATGAAGATACTCGTTACGGGTGCATATGGCCAGCTTGGAAATGAACTGAAGGAACTTTCGGCAAAATATCCTGATTGGGATTTTCTATTTACTGATGTCGATACATTGGATATCACCGATGAAAAAGCTGTAGGTTCATTTTTTCAGCAACACCATCCTGATTTCTTAATCAACTGTGCTGCATACACTGCAGTTGATAAAGCTGAAACGGAAACGCAGGTTGCACTGAAAATTAATGCTGTAGCCCCGGGAATCCTTGCACGCACCACAAAAGCTCAAAAGGCAGGTTTTATCCATATCTCAACGGATTATGTTTTCGATGGCCATTCTTATGCTCCATATACAGAAATTGATTCTGTAAACCCGCAGGGGGCTTACGGAAAAACAAAACTTGCAGGGGAGCATCTGGTTAAAGGTGGCAATCCGGAAGCTTTGATAATAAGAACAGCCTGGTTGTATTCTGTTTATGGTAATAATTTCGTTAAAACCATGCTCAGGCTTGGGAATGAGCGGGAAACGCTGAATGTAGTTTTCGACCAGGTAGGAACACCAACCTATGCAGCTGATCTGGCTGCTGTCATTCTTTTGATTGTTAAACAGAGTGAGGACGGGACAAAGAAAATTCCACCTGGCGTTTATCATTATTCAAATGAAGGGGTGGCAAGCTGGTACGACTTTGCAAAAACAATATTTGAGCTCGCAGGATTGCCTGTAAAGGTATTTCCTATTCTGACAAAGGAATATCCAACACCGGCAAAACGTCCTCACTACAGCATATTGAATAAGTCGAAAATTAAAGCTACATTTAATATTGAAATTCCTTTCTGGAAGGACAGTCTTAAAATTTGCCTTAATAAACTAATAGTACAATAATAATATGGAAAATAAAACTTTGCTTACAGAGATTCATGAAAAGGCACAGGAATGGTTATCTGAAATTTATGACCTGGAAACAAGAAACGAAGTTCAGCGTATGCTTGATGCTGACGATTCCACTGAACTGGTCGATTCTTTTTACAAAAATCTTGAATTCGGGACCGGCGGATTACGCGGTGTTATGGGAGCAGGCACAAACCGGATGAATAAGTACACTGTGGGCGCAGCAACCCAGGGCCTTGCCAATTACCTGAAGAAAAATTTTGCCTCCCTGCCTCTGATAAAGGTGGCAATTGGTCATGATTGCAGAAATAACAGCAGGTTTTATGCCGAAACATGCGCTCAGATTTTTGCTGCCAACGGTATAAAAGCATACCTTTTTGAAGACCTTCGCCCCACACCTGAACTTTCATTTGCGATACGTGAACTCGGCTGCCAGAGCGGAATCATTCTTACAGCTTCTCATAACCCTAAGGAATATAATGGCTATAAAGCATACTGGGACGACGGCTCACAGATTGTTGCCCCTCATGATGAAAATATTGTAAACGAAGTTTTGAAGGTTAAACCTGAAGATATTCTTTTTGAAGGTCCCGGTGATCTCATTGAGATCATGGGAGAGAAAATGGATGAGAAGTTCCTTGAAAAAGTAAAAACAGTATCGATTTCGCCCGAAGTTGTTCAAAAGCATCACGATATTAAAATTATCTATACTCCTATTCATGGTACAGGTGTTAAACTTGTTCCTGCTGCCCTTAGGAAGTTTGGTTTTACCAATATCATCAACATTCCCGAACAGGATGTGGTAAGCGGAGATTTCCCAACAGTTGTATCTCCCAATCCCGAAGAGGAGGCTGCAATGGAAATGGCCATTAAAAAAGCGTACGAAGTGGATGCAGATGTTGTGATGGCAACCGATCCCGATGCCGACAGGATTGGTGTGGCCGTTAAAAACGACAAGGGAAAATATATCATTGTTAACGGGAACCAGACCGCCCTCCTTTTTATTTACTATATCATTACCAAAATGAAGGAAGAAGGTACCTTAAAAGGTGATGAATATGTTGTTAAAACAATCGTATCAACGGAAATGATTGCTGAGATTGCCGACAGGAACGATATCGAATGCTTCGACGTATACACCGGCTTTAAATTCATAGCAGAAGTCATACGTGAACAGGAAGGTAAGAAGAAATATATCGGGGGTGGAGAAGAAAGTTTCGGATTTATGCCGGCTGATTTTGTACGCGACAAGGATGCTGTATCATCATGTGCGCTCATGGCAGAAATAACTGCCTGGGCTATCGATCAGGGTAAAACGTTGTATGAACTGCTGCAGGATATTTATCTTGAATATGGCTTTTCAAAGGAAAAAATGAAGTATGTGGTACGCCCCGGAAAAACAGGTGCCGAAGAAATCCAGAAAATCATGGAGGATTTCCGGGTCAGGCCACCAAAGACTCTTGGAGGCTCTCCGCTTGAATGGGTGAAGGATTATTCAACTCTTGAAGCTAAAAGCCCGGTAACCGGTGAAAAAGTAGAAATCGACCAGAAGACAACTTCCAATGTCCTTCAGTTTTTTACCCGGGATGGCACAAAAATTTCAGTCCGGCCTTCAGGGACCGAGCCTAAAATTAAGTTTTATTTTGAAGTTAAAGGGGAACTGGATTCAAGATCAGATTTTGATAAAGCCGGCCATGCAGCTGATGCCAAAATTGAAGCAATTATGGAGGAGTTGGGATTGTAAATGCACATTTTTGCTAATTTTGAAGCCGGGCCTGTTAAAAATTGCAGCAGAACTTTAATCAACTAAAATAAAAAATCAAAAATGAAAAGAATTTGTATACTATTTTGTGTGTTAACTTTAACAACATTTGGACTAATGGCACAGACAGAAGGGCCTATGCCCATGAAACCTGAAATGACAGAAATATGGGACCCCGAAGTACGGGTAGTTACTCCGGGTACAGCGCCTATGGATGCACCCTCGGATGCAATCGTTCTGTTTAACGGTACTGATATTGAAAGCGAATGGACCAGCGGCGACGGAAACCTGCCAAAGTGGAAAGTTGAAAATGGAGCAGTGACTGTTCAAAGAGGTGGCGGAATCATCAAAACCAAAAGGGTATTTGAAGATTTTCAGCTGCATATTGAGTGGCGCTCTCCCTCAGAAGTTGTTGGCACAAGCCAGGGGCGAGGAAACAGTGGTGTGTTCCTTCAGGAACGTTATGAAATCCAGATCCTTGATAACTACAACAACCGCACTTACCGTAACGGGCAGGCAGGAAGTATTTATAAGCAGAATGCACCTCTTGTGAATGCCTGCAAGGCTCCCGGTGAATGGCAGACATATGATATCATTTATACTGCTCCCCGTTTTAAAGATGATAATACTTATTTTACCCCTCCTGTGGTTACTGTGCTTCACAACGGCGTGCTTGTTCAAAATAATGTACAATTACGTGGTCCGACAGAATATATTGGCATACCTGAATATAACATTAAAAAGCATGGCCCCGGCAGTATTACACTGCAGGACCATGGAAATCCGGTAAGCTTTAGAAATATCTGGATAAGAGAGCTGTAATCAGTTCTTATACATAAAAACAAGGAATTATCCCGGAAAAATTCCGGGATAATTTTTTTTAAAGGGAATAGTAACCGAAATGCTTAAAAAATTAGTCTTCACTGCAGGAGTACTGTTGATTATGATGCTTTCTGTTGCTCAAAACCGGCAGTTCAGTTCAGCCCTGCCATTGGTCTTTATTGATACAGAAGGAAAGCAAATTCCAGATGAGCCTAAAGTTGTGGCTAATATGAATATCATCTGGGATGTGGAGGGAAATTTAAACCACACAAGCGATACCCCCAATCACTACAACGGCCGTATTGACATTGAACTACGTGGCTCTTCATCCCAGATGTTTCCAAAAAAGTCATATGGATTTGAAACGAAAAATGAGGCTGGTGAAGATTTAGATTTCCCTTTGCTGGGATTACCCGAAGAAGAAGACTGGATTTTTTACGGCCCATATTCAGATAAATCACTTATCAGAAATGCACTTACCTTTACACTCGCACAGACTTTAGGCCATTATGCATCGAGATTCGTTTTTGTTGAACTCTTTCTGAATAACCAATACCAGGGCATTTATATGCTGATGGAAAAGATTAAGCGCGAAAAGGTTAGAGTTGACATTGCAAAACTTAATCCTGATGAAGTTTCAGGTGATGATTTAACAGGAGGCTACATCATAAAAATCGATAAAAGTACCGGTAGCGGGGGAGGCGGGTGGTTTTCCCCATACAGGAATTCAAATGGGAATTCTACTTTTTATCAGTTTGAAGTACCGGCTGATGAAGAAATTGTAAATGAGCAGAAAAACTACATACGAAATTATATTACACAATTTGAGGAAGCAGTATTCAACAGGAAGTTTCAGGGGCCGGGCAGCTATAAGGAATATATTGATATACCTTCATTCGTCGACTTTATTTTAATAAACGAGCTTTCAAAAAATGTAGATGGTTACCGGTTAAGCACCTTTATGCATAAGGATAAAAATGATAAACTGAAAGCAGGCCCTATATGGGATTTTAATCTGGCGTTCGGAAATGCCAATTATCAGAATGCATGGACTCCTTTTGACTTCCAGATTTATTCACCAATGACAGGAGATAGTTGGGTGAACCCTTTCTGGTGGACTGGGCTTATGGCCGATACCGCTTTTACCCGTATTCTGAGGTGCCGCTGGAATGAGTTAAGGGAAAACCAGTGGACAAATCCAAGGATTGCTGAAGTTGCCGACAGCCTTGTTCAAGTTCTTGATGGCGCCATTGCCCGAAACTTTGAGCGCTGGCCGGTACTGGGGCAGTATGTCTGGCCAAATTACTATGTTGCCGCAACGCACTCCGACGAAATTGCATGGATGGAAAACTGGCTGACAAGCAGGCTTTATTATATGGATACCCATCTGCCCGGCCTGTGTGGTGGTTCGGTACCTCAGCCAGAAATAGAATTTGCTGCTGAGGTCTTTCCAAATCCTATAGTCGATGAACTAAAAATAAAGGTTGTTTCTCAGAATAACCTGAATATACGTATTCAATTATTTAATATCGGTGGATCACTGATCACTGAGGAGCAGTTCATGATCGCAGAAGGGGAGCAGATTCTGGATATAAGAGCTGACGCCTTACCTAAAGGCTTATATATATATGTTTTGTGGAAAGGAAATACAATATTCAAAAAAGGGAAAATTGTAAAATTATAATACAACTTGATTCGGCTGTCTATTTAGTTACAGATCTTTTTATATGTGAAATGGTTGGACACAAGTCCCTCAGTAAAAAGTTTTATAGCCATATGAAAAATAATATTATAAATGACCCCCTAAATCCCCCGACGTGGGACTTTAGGCCTGTGCAAGTTTGGTAGGATACTGCAAAAAGAGCGTCTTACACCTCCCCTTCGGGGAGGATGGGAGGGGTCGTGATCCACAAAACGCAATATTTATTCATGTAGTACAAATTTAAGTCGTGATACTTGTGTCTATACATCTTGTGTCTTTTAACCTATATTATTTTTATCCGGGCTGTAACTATATTTACTGAGGAACTTGTGTCTATTCATCTTGTGTCTGAAGTTCATTTAAAAATTAAGTTCAGGCCCTTATTTTATGAGTCATTTTAAAACTGTCCCTTTTGTTGCCCACCAATAAAAGGCATTCATTTTAAGCCTGCCGCTTTTTACAGCAGGATCCTCACCTTCCAGTTCCAGGGCTTCTTCAACTGTTTCAATGTCAAACACAAGGAGTCCCCGATGATCGCCGCCGTTTTCAAAAGGTCCTGCAAGAATGAGTTTTCCTGAATCTGCCATTTTATTCAGGTGGGCCATATGCTGTTCCTGTATTTTTACTGCTTCCGTTGAATCCTGGGTGCGGTTATCTCCTTTATCGAGCAACATAAACACGTACCTCTTCATGGTATAAACTGAATCGTTTTCAGTATAAGTAAACTCCCTCTGGCCAAAAGCTATGCCTGAAGCCAGCAGTGGGATCATGAGAAGCATCAATTTATTCACCGGGTTTCGCTTTTTAACTTTTCTTTAAAGACCTTTTTGAATTTTTCAACTTTAGGGGCAACTACAAACTGGCAGTAGGGTTGGTTCTTATTTCTTGCAAAATAGTTGTGATGGTAATCTTCGGCAAGGTAAAAGGCGTTGAATGATGTTACTTCAGTAACGATAGGATCATCATATGCCTTTTCCTTTTCCAGGAGTTGAATCACTTCTTCAGCAATCTGCCTCTGCTCTTCATTATGGTAAAAAACAGCTGAACGGTACTGAGTTCCCACATCATTTCCTTGTCTGTTCAGGGTAGTAGGGTCATGGGTTGCAAAAAATACCTCAAGTATTTCCTTAAAGCCAACAACCTGCGGTTCGTAAGTCAATTGTACAACTTCGGCATGCCCCGTACGACCGGTAGTTACTTCCCGGTAGGCCGGATTTTTAATATGCCCTCCGCTGTAGCCTGGTACCACTTTTTCAACCCCTTTCAGCTGCAAAAAAACTGCCTCCGTGCACCAGAAACAGCCCCCTCCCAATGTTGCCTTTTCCAGCCCTTTTCCATTTTTTAATGTTGTATTCATAACAAGCGATAAGATGATTAGGATAATGTTTGTCATTTTATTATTATAAGCCGTGAAATTATTTAATTCTTAAAACCTCATGACATAACAACTCAAACGCAAACATGGTTTTACCGCTAAATACTTTCAAATCTTTTCCTGCTGACCACCAGGCTATACCAGGCTATGATTAAAAAAGCAACTGCAGGCACCCAAAAGGCAGTTTTAATGCTTCCCGACTGGTCGGATACAATTCCCTGTATCTGTGTTAAAACAGCTGCACCGGCAATAGCCATAATCATTCCCGCACCTCCTATCTTGGTGTCTTCATCCAAACCGGCAATACCCAGTCCATAAATGGTAGGAAACATCAGCGACATGCACCCTGAAATGGCAATAAGGGCGTATATGCCTGTCCGTCCTTCAGCATAAACTGTAATGATGCTGCAGATGATGGCAAGTATAGATAATGCTGCCAATAACTTACGTGGCCTGATATATTTCATAAGGCCGGTGAAGATGAACCGTCCAATAACGAAAAGTACAAGGGAAATAATATAATAAGTTGCTCCTGCCTGTTCTGCAGTTCGGGGCAGGAAAGCTGTTATCCCAATGAATTCAAGAAAATTATAGAAAAAAGCTGCAAGTGGCTCAACGTTTCTAAGCAATGAAATAACCTCCCCGGGAGAAGCATCATCTCCAAGTTGTGAAACGAGGGCATCGAGCTGAAGTTGCTGCATCACATACCTGATAATAAATGACCAGACGGCAATCTGGGCTCCTACGTAGAAAAACTGTGCCACAACACCCCACACATAATTCCTGTTTTTCATCAGCCTGCGGAATGTGCCCCTGAAATCGAGCGGTTGACCCCCTTCCTTCAAATTCGGCATTCGTGTAAACCAGAAAGCCAGCATCAGAGCAAGCATCACGAGCCCGAGAGCCATATAGGTGCGGGTTACAGCGTTCAGTTCAATTGATTGAATTTGTACAAGTTCACCGGCCGGAAGTGCTGCCCGTTCTGCTGCGCTGATCGTATTCAGCTGCGACAGGATGAAGACCTGGCTCAGCACAACTCCTGTAATTGCGCCAAATGGATTGAACGACTGAGCAAAATTTAGCCTTTGTGTGCCGGTCTGCTCAGGACCTACGGCATATACATATGAATTGGCTGATGTTTCAAGAATGGATAAGCCGGCAAACAAAATTACAAGGGCAAGCAAAAACATCAGGAAACTGAAGTTGATGTTTGTATCTGCCATTTGCATGGCAGGGTAAAACATAAATGTCCCAGCAGCATACATTGCCAGTCCAAGCATTACGCCAGATTTATACGTGTATTTCTTTATAAAAAGGGCTGCCGGTATTGCAAACCCTCCGTAGCCAAAAAGATAACATGCCACCTGTATCCATGCCGTTTTAGAATCGGTAAGGCTCATGATGCGCTTAAATGCGGCCAGCATGGTATCGGTCAGGTTGTTGGGCACTGCCCATGCAAAAAACAGGCTTGTCAGCAGGATAAACGGCCAGATGATGCCTTTTGGAATCATTTCCTTTCTTTCCATAGATGCTTAATTTACTTCAAGTTCCTGCCACTGTGGAAACCTGGGAAATGCAGCATGAGGTTCAGACTGGTACCAGAAACTAACAGAAGAAATATCTGATTTCTGAGGCAGGTACCTTCCTCCGTGGCGCCAGCCAAGATCCTGAATGGTAATCTTTAGATCTTTTTCAAAACGGACAGGGTCCATGATGTGCCAACGGTAAAGTCCAAAACGCTGCTGAGACTTGTAGGTGCCGTCGGGGCGGATAACCTGATGTAAGCCTGCATAAGGTGTATTAAATTCCTTGTACTGTCCTTCGCGGTCGAAATTGTAGGACCCACAGAAATAATCTTCAGTTCCGGTTCCGCATATTGTCGGAAATTTTCCATCGCCATCCATAAAGAATTTGATTTCCCCTTCACCCCACCATCCGTTGTTGTTTACGCCCCATGCCAAATAAAGTCCCACGAAATGCCCTTTTCCTTTTATGTTGTCAACGATGGTATAATCAGAGGTTTCATTGGGATTTTTCCTTCTGAACTGGGCATGAAAATAAGCAGCGTCGGCAGGAACTTCCGTCAAGGTATAATCTATCTGGTAGTAAAGCCGCATTTCTTCCTGGTCGTTTATGTTTTCCATTGTTATTCTGCATTTCCTCCGAAAAGGCATGGTCCAGTAACAGTTAAAGGCACTGCCTGGGTTTACGCAAACAGCCAGTGAACTTAGAGGAGCATATTGGTTCCAGCCCATTGTGAAGAAATCACCAACAGGGACTTCAACTGAAGGAATTATTTCATCGTCCCAATAAATACGGATGATGGAGAACCTCCAGTTACCGGTTGGGGTCATCCAGATGTGCTGTATAGCTCCCGGGCCTTCAATCTCAGCCAGAGTAAATGTTTCTCCTGGCTTTATTCTTACAAAGGGATTTACTTTCCATCCTTGTCCAAGGTCACGTGCAGCATGGGCTGCATTGGTTACATTCAGCTTTTCTCCTTCTTTGGGATCAGCCATCCCACCTTGTCCTTTCTCGCCTGTGAAATTTTCAGGACTGATGGATCGGGATTTAGCATCAGAAAGACGGTACAGATTGCCCATGTTCATTTCGAGTCCGTTGAAATTTGTCTGGGAAAACAAATGATTGACAAAAACAACCGCCATCAGCAGGAATACAGTTTTTTTCATGATCCGGTTTATTAAAAAAGGCCCGCTGAGGGGCCTATGGTTTCATTCAAATGGTATTGCGAACATAAAAAGAAAATCTGAGAATCCTTCCACATTTCATAACAGAACATTGCTGCTCATGATTATTAAATCTGGTGGGTCTGAAATACTATGTACCCGTATACTGCAAAACGCAGAATCCGGAAAAGTGCATATCTTAAAAAGCGTTCTGCCGGATATCCCGCAGAGCCTACCAACAGGCAGGTGGCAGACCATGGAATTGGAGTCAGGGCAGCCACAATAATGAGAAATATTCCATATTTTTTAAGCTGGGGCCACGAATTTTTAAGATACTTTATCCTGATATACCTGAACGAAACCCTTTTATGAAGATATTGTCCTATCAGAAAGGTAAGGAATCCCAAGCCATACGAAATCGATGCAAAAAAAGCCACATTAAAAATGTAATGCAATGTACTACCTTTATTGAAAGCCCATATCATAAAAAGCTCTGGAGGTAAAATGCCAATGAAGAACTCAGAAGCAACATAAATCAAATAAATGACGATTGGGCGGGCATAAAACCTTTCAACCCATATATCAGGATCTCTTGAGATAACTATTTTTTCAAAAAAGAAATAGGCTAATAGCAAAAGCGCGAGCCAGGCAATCCCTCTTAACCCGTTTTTAATCAAAAAATGCATTCTCGAACTGAGTTTCATGGCTTCTTCCAATGTTTTTTAAACCGCCACAAAATACAACAATTTTTATATGAAAAGAGAGTATTTACTAACCCTTTAGGATTATTCACAACTGATAGGTAGGGTTTAACTTACTCCGGTATATTATATTAGAGCTTGCAGTAAATGATCTGAAATTTATCGTATTGATAATCAATTCCATTCTTTCTGAAGGACATAGTCTGAAATCTCAGTCAGCTGCTTATCGCTAAGGTGCGGGAAACCTGTCATAGCTGGATAATCCATCCTTTTCCGGCCGGGATTTTTAATCCACAATTTCAGCGCTTCATTATTATCACGGTATATTTGTGCCGCTTCTGCCATTGAAGGGCCTACCAGCCTTGTTGTTGCTGCATGGCACACTGCGCAATTTGTCTGAAACAGGTTCTGTCCGGGCAGAAATGAACCTTCCTTGCCCTCCACCTGGGGTAGAAGGAGGTTTTCATGTGCCTGTTTTACTGCTTTCCAATGGGCCTTAGTGCGTTCAGCCATCATCTCCCTATGTGTTTTTAATGCATTTTCACGGTAAATATGCCTGCCGGTTCCCATGAAACTTACAATACCTGCTACCAATATCACCGAAATATAAAATCTTCTCCCAAACTGTTTCTCAGGTTCATTTATAAGTTTCCATAACTGTACCATCACAATCACTGCAATTGTAACACCTCCCAGGATGACCCAGAATAATCCCCAGCTAACCCCCTTTGACGGGAGTGTCAGAAACAGCAATGGCCCAATAATGAATTGTATACCTGTAGCTGTTAAAGCAAGAGTTAGCATTTGTTTCCGGATCCATTCTTTTGATATGGGTGCAAAAGCGGTATCTGCATCAAACTTCCTCCTCCCGAACCACCAGGCCAGAAATAATCCGGTAACAGCCATACTTGCCGTTATGAAGTGGAAATACCTTGGAAAAACATTGGGTAATGTAAGCGCGTCAAAAAATCCGGTGATCTCTCCCCATTTTTCCGGAAACAACATCAGGTTGATATTTGTAAGAAAAATAAATGGAATGAGAAGAAAACTGAAAATGCCGGTGCCGAGAATACTTAGATGAATAGGCTTGTGCGAAGCCAGCCGGTCCCATGAATATTTATGCAGATAAAAGATTAAAAAGCTAACAGCAACCCATGGTACAATCGAAAGCCAGGCATAGCCGGTGAGGGCATTTGATGAATAAAAGTAAAGGGTATATAGAACGTTAATGGAAAGTAGCGGTGCAACTCCCAGAACTACAGCTAAACTTTTATTTACTGTAATGGTTGAGGAAATGTGACGAGCCAGGCGATCGTATTCCTGTTTCTTCAGACCCTTCACTTCATACCAGAAGGTAAGAATACTTCCCCCAACCATAAGGTTAATGAACAGGATATGCATCAGGAATGAAAAAACCAGAATAACCACAAGTAACCATTCAGGCAGTGGCAGGGGTAGGGGAATATCTTTGGGAACAGGAATCTGATTAAGTATTGCAGATATCATTTCATTGAGTTTACAGGTTCGTAATTGATTTCTTTCACATTCACACCTTTTATCTGTGGCCCCTCGAGCTTCTTAGGCCTTTTTTGTTGTTCGGCAACATAAGATGTCAGTGCATCCAGTTCTGCATCATTACCCGGGAAAGGGGGCATGTAATGTCGCACATTGTGCATGCTTTTCACATATGCTTTCATGGCCTCTGCATCAAGTGGAACCGCGTTCCCGTAAAGCCTTTCAAATTTCCTTACCACCGAACTGATACCATGTGTGGTATGACATCGCGAACAGGCAAGGGTGAACACAGCCTCCCCAGCTGCAATTTTATTGTCTTCAGTGATATCTGAAAATTCTGAATAGGGGGTATGTTTCAGTAATCCTGTTTGCTGGTAGAGTGGATATTCCTCCACAAGGATGCCGTTGGCATACATATATTCTCCAATAACAAATGGCTTCCTGATAAACTCCCTCAGCCTTTCAAAAGTCCCAAGAAAAATGAATGAAGCAAGCACAGGAATTACTAATAAATGTTTTGGAAGCCTTTTTGGTGAAAATGTTCCGGTAATGCCAATTATGAAACCGATCGCTATAACCACAAGCGTGACAGTCAGCAGTGAACCATACCAATCCTGGAACTGCTGGGTTCCCAGGGCAACAGGTAAATTTCCTATCATGGTACGTGGGATGTGCCAGTAGTAAAGAAATGCACCGGCAGCAGCAACAGGCATCCAGAGCAGAATCCAGAAGGATATGTACTTCATGATTCCCGGTTTGTGGCTGTTGTTCTTATTCATCACATAGCCGGTAATCATAAGTGCAATGGTTCCGGCCATCATCATAGCAACCGGTGTCCTGAAAATAAGCTGTGGCAGATATATCGGGTTAAGGAATCCGGTGAACAGTGATTTTTTTTCAATCCAGCTTCCGGGGTCCATCATAAATGCGAGAATACCAACGATAATAGCCATTGTGAGCCAGGAGAAAATGCTGAGCCAGGCACCAAACAATATGTGCCTTCTTTTATTTTTTGCAGACTCGTTTGACTTTTTCCAGGTAAGATAATAAATCATGATGAAAACTACTTCCAGCACAAATATAATCCACTCTGAAAACCAGGCAAAGTAGAAGACCCTGATAAGGCTTCCAAGTGAGGCAGGATTTGCCAGAGAAGCTGCAACCCATATGCCCACTCCTGTAAGTGCACCTGCAGTTGTGGTTATGATAAATGCAATAAACATTAATTTACGTGCCATCTCATCCCATGCTTTACCTTTCACAGGATCAGACTTGCTCTTCTGATACCCTGTAAACTCAAGGACAGTAACAAGAGGAGCGAACCCTACTGCAAGTCCATGATTTATTATTACATGAATGATGGCAACAACCGCAACCAGCATGCGGTTACCCATAAAGTCGAGATGAAACAATGGAAAATCCATAGATTAGCGGTTTTTTGTTAGTCAAAATATAATCATTATTTCTGTTTTCGGAAATGAAAATAAAATAAAAATTACAGAACAAATGTCAGAACCGGTTTTTTCCTGGTAAAAACCGTTTTTAAGGATTTCGTTTATTTTACTGTGAGGTATCATAAACTAAAAGCTTCCTAAACAGGAAGCTTTTTAAGCAACTTCTGAAATCCCTTGGGATTTCTCTGCATCATAGTGCATGCTGCACTTATAGTGTTTGTGGTGCTAAGGGAATATTGTTGTATTTTCTATTTATCTGAATCCTCTTACACCGCCCGCAATAACAGACAGCAAAAGCAATACGATAAATATGTAGAAAATAATTTTGGCAATTTCTGCCGCACCTTCTGCGATCCCCCCAAAACCAAAGAGTGCTGCAACAAGTGCAATCACCAGGAGGATAATAATCAATCTAATCATGATATAAGTATTAAATTGTTAATATTTAAAACTTGATACCGCCATAAAGCTGTATCACTGAATTTTTTGCATCTCCAAGAATTGTTTGTGCAGGGAAATCATCTTTGGCAACAGGTGTAAGACCTAAATTATATTTAAATCCGAAAATAAACTGTTGCAAACTAAAATTCAATCCTGCAGTCAGACCAAAATCGAAACTTTTAAAATGTTCCCGGTCAATGTTGTCACCGGTATCGATATCCAGAAAATTCAGAATTTCTGTATTGGCATCCACATTTGCGTTTGCCAGATAACCAACATAGGGTCCAAGATGAAATTCAAAATCTTCTGAAAGGTTATATACCAGATTTATGGGTATTTCAATATAATTCAGATTAAAATTTGTTTCTCCTTTTGCCAGAAGGTTATCGAACGAATATTTTACTCCCTTGGTTGAAAAAAGCAACTCCGGCTGCACTGACAGCACGTCTGTAAAAGGCATTTTAGTGAAAACACCTACATGAAAACCTGTTTTTAAGGTTTTATCACTTGCATCCTCTACCGACATATTTGACAGGTTTAAACCTGCTTTTATACCAAATTCCGGGGTTTGGGCATTTATATTTGCTGTAAGCAGAAAAAATGACCCAACTAATAAATAAACTAACTTTTTCATAACTATTTATTTTATATATTTCTTACTGTACTACCAAATCTCCGTCTTCAGCAGCTTTTTTAAGATTTTCATTTGCAAAAATGGCAACTTCAACCCTGCGGTTCAGTTGTCGGCCTTCTTCTGATTCATTATCAGCTACAGGCTGGTTCTCACCATACCCTATTTGCCTAACCCTTGCATTTTTGATTCCATGCTGCGACAGTTCATTGGATACTGCCTTAGCTCTTGCTTCAGAAAGATTCTGGTTGTACCTGTCTTCACCCCTGCTGTCGGTATGACCTTCAATCAAAATATTTGTATCATCATACTTTTGAAGGGTTTTGGCCATTTCTGTAATATTGTTCCTTGCCTCAGCCGTTAATGTTGAAGAATCAAAATCAAACAGGATTCCTGAATCAAATGTTACTTTAATTCCTTCTCCCACTCTTTCAATTTCCGCTCCTTCAAGGTCCTTTTCCAGTTCTTCCGCCTGTTTGTCCATATATTTACCTATCAGTGCACCAGCTGTTCCGCCAATAGCTGCTCCGATAATAGCCCCCTGGGCTGTATTATCTGACCGTGATCCTATGGCACCACCGATTGCCCCCCCTGCACCGGCTCCAACTGCACCTCCTTTGAAAACCCGCGAAGTATTACAACTCACTGATATGATCAGGACAAACAATAAAATAAGATTTCGAAATTTGACAATTGTTTTCATATGCTTCATTTTTTATATCATTGGATTATAACTATATATAATTACTGTGCCATGGAAGAAATATAATTTTATCTTGCTTATAATGAAAATATTAATGGATGTTAAAATGAAAACACTTTTTCGTGGGGGGATAAATAAATCCACACATATGGGGGAAAATATCTACAGGAAAGAATAATTTATCCGGTTCGGCAGGGAAGCAACCGGAATGCCCAGGATCATTGTTCTTCAGCGGGTTATTGTATCAGCTTCAACTATAATTTCTTGTTATTGATTTATACCTTGCCCGGGTACATTAGCTTTACATACTATAACAGCGCTAGTTTAAATTCAATCCTAATTCAGTATTAAGTCAATGTAAATTCAATTAAAATTGAGTTTATATTGAATTTATATTGAGTTTAAATTGAATTAACATTGAATTTGATCTGGAGAAGGTATCACTCGTTTCATTATAATACAGTGATATCTATAATGCTATCGAATGCATAAAAATGATTGAATAATGCTTCAGGACCCGGCTGCCTCAAGAAGCTTTTCGATGTTGAATTTTTTCATCAGCATGAATGCATGGACTACGTTTTTCGATTTTTCAGGATCGTTCATCAGTTTCGAAAGAATGGAGGGTATAATCTGCCATGAGATTCCAAATTTATCTTTCAGCCAACCGCATTGTTCTGCTTCAGGATAGGCAGAAAGTTTTTCCCAGTAGTAGTCTATTTCGATTTGGGTGGAGCATTCCACAATAAATGATATGGCTTCATTAAAACTGAACTGGTGGGGCAGTGAACTATCCATTGCCATGAACATACTTTTTTCCAGGATGAACCGGGCATGTGCAATATTTCCTTCTGTTTCATTCTTGCCGGCGGTGTAACGAAGGATTTCTCTGACAGAAGAATTTTTAAAAACAGAAGTATAAAATTGTACGGCTTCTTCGGCCTTACCGTTTAGTTCTCCTGTAAATAAGAGGGAAGGAGAGATTTTTTGTCCCACATTTTCCATTTTACCCAACGATAACTGCCAATTGATATGGTATCTATCCTGCAGCCAGCCGTATTTCTCACTCCAGTCGTACCTGGCCAACGGCATCCGGGCTATTCCTGTTTGCATGAGTCTATCCCACAGAAGATCTAATTCCTGTTCGGTTTCGCATACCACAAAAAATGAAACAGAAGGGTTGGGTATAAATTCCGGTCCGCCGTTGATGCAAAGAATCCTTTGGCCCGACACCACGAATTCAGTGGCCATGGCCGTTTCGGAAGTAACCGATGCATTACTGAAAACTGAACAGTAGTGTTCAGCAGCATTATGGGCATGTCCATCAAACCAAAGGCAGGGGTATATTTGGCTAATCATACAGGTTATAAATTAAGTGTGGTTCATTCTTCCTTTTCAGCGCAGTTAAACATCCATTTTACACGGAACTTATCTGTACAACTGCCGTAATAATCTCCCCAAAACATTTCCTGCAATTCCTGTTCAACTTTTCCACCTTCTGAAAGAGCTTCAAACAGGCGCCGGGTTTCATTTCTTGTATCAGGCAGAAGATTGATGTATACATTGTTGCCTTTATTAAGTTTGAACCCCGTCAATCCGGGTGCATCGGTTCCCATAAGCATGTGCCCGCCCAGTATAGGCAGGGTGACGTGCATCACCAGGTTGCGGTCGGTTTCAGGAATGGCGGGTGTATCATCCGATGGAGGTATGTCACTAAACCGCATGATGCCCCCACCTTCAAATTCAGTTCCGAATACACTTTTGTAAAAATTGAATGCTTCCTCTGTTTCACTTTCAAAATAGAGATATGTGCTAACTGTTGCCATTTTTTCATCTGTCAAAGGGTTTCGATTGCTGTTCACATATAGCTTTTAGTTTGTTCAGGGCTTTTGGCCATGTGTCTAAGAAATATTCCTTGAAGTCTTCATTAGCATCTGCATCAATAGACAGCAGAGTTCCGTTTTCATGTTTT
>Ga0209347_1003404_pt1 | contig 18605 bp, 19 predicted proteins | sample AutmiccommuBRH23_FD_187382 | JGI IMG/M metagenome (GOLD analysis project Ga0209347, IMG submission 187382) | Deep subsurface microbial communities from Mt. Terri, Switzerland - Autotrophic microbial communities BRH/23 (SPAdes) (version 2) | ecosystem: Environmental > Aquatic > Deep subsurface >...
CCCGCCTCAAAGGCACATCGCGTCAGATCTGACTACGGGAGCGTAGCCGGAGTGACGTTCGGAAGCGGCCCAATGCGGTTCGCTGCACTGGTGACTCCCGGGTTGATCGAGCAGCCGTTGCCGAGCATGGTTGCATCGAACAGGACGCTGTAGCGGCCTTCAGCCGACATGTTCACGGTGACCCAGTTCTGGGACCGCGTACGAGCCGTGCTGTAAGCAGCCGAGCCGTCCGGGTTGTTCAGGTTGAGATACATCCAACCACCGTTGTCCGCGGTTCCGGCGAAGTCCACCGGGAAGAGGCTGCTGTTCACGTTCTGCGAGAACGCCTCGTTGGTGGATGCATCGGGGGGCGGCGGCGAAATGATGGTGGATCCACCACGGGTCGTCGGGTTCTCCGACTCGTCGAAGCGGACATACTCGGTGAAGTCGATACGCGAGTTGAAGAACGCATCGTTGGCCGATCCGTCGCAGGTGGTCGGGCCGGTGACGCCTTCGCGCCAGATGTTGAACTCGGTGTCGAACGCCGTGCCGGCAGCCAGGTAGCGGGCGGCAAAGGTGCCCGGAAGCGGCTGACGACGATCGACGTCGCGACCCGGGGTTCCGATGTAATCGGTGTAGCGGTCATAGAAGGTGAACGGGAGGTTCGAGTCCACGTACGCGTTGCTGAACTCACCCTCCGGGATCGCCCGGATGTGAACCAGCGGGGTCGCGCCGGCGAAGTTACCGCTGGTCGCGTCCGGGTTGATGTACATGTAGTCGCCCGTCAGCACGTTGGCAAACGCGATTTCGTTCTGGTAGTAGGTCGCCTCAGTGGGAAGCGACGTACCGCAGATGCGCGCCACGTCGATGGTGGCATAGCCGGTCGCGATGTTCGGGTGGTTTCCACCAACCGCCGTGTCGCAGCCGAAGCCGGCATAAACGCCGGTGCTAAGCGCCGAGCGGACGGCCAGGGCGAGATCCTGAGGGATCGGGCCCGGAAGGCTCGTGCACTCCTGTGCGCCGTTGGTGTGGATCGGGTTGCTGTTGAGGTTCGCGAACGAGCGCGGTCCGAAGCGCGGGTTCGCGCTCGTGCCGTTGGAGCTGCTCGTCGGCGGGATCTGCTCGCGGACGATGATGTCGTAGAGCGAGATGCCCTGGACGTCGTAACCGGTCAGGAAGATGTTGAAGTCGATGACCGGGAAGGACCACTCCGTCCACAGGGTGATGTGAGCGATCTGCGGATACGGCGAGGTATTGACGAGCGTGAAGTTCGTGTCGCCGGCAGTCTCGCGCGGCTCATTGATCTCCACCTCGAAATACGGAAGGAGCAGCGTCGCTGCCGGCTGCACCGAGATGTCGCACGAATCATCGTTGTTCGTGGTCGACGGCGCGCCAGTCAGGAACGTTGCGTTCGGCTGGACGAAGAGCCGATCCTCACCCACGCCCGCCATTGCAGTGGCGGCCACGAGGAGCATCAAGCCCGTCAAAGTCATAAATCTTTTCATCATTTCTCTCCTACACTTCGTTGTGGTTGTACACCGTGGAAAACTTTTGCGGAATGTCCCCCAGACTCGCCCGCGATAGGATCACCTCCGAACCTGAATTTGTTTGAAACTGACATTTGCGTCATCGCAACCCGGTGAAACAGTAGGCCACGAAGGGCATGAAGTCAACAGAAAAACTGCAGTTTTATGGGATTACCGCATAAAACCGCGCATCCGATTGGGCGATTATACCGCCGCCCCCCTCGTTTTCAACCCCATTAGTTCCCTGTTCGATTGAGCCAGACCCGGATCGACCCCGGCAGACCCGGCTTCCCCTCGAACATCATGATCAGGTCCTGACGCCCGTCGCGATCCACATCCGCGACGCTGATCTGATAGTTCGCGTTCTCCGGCAGATCGAGACCCTCGACCTTCGCTTCGCGGAACCCCCCGCGACCATCACCAAGCAGGATCGTTGCCTTTCTCGGATCGATCGGGGCGTAAATCAGGTCGCGCGCGCCGTCGCCGTCGAGATCACCGCTCCCGAGCGAGAAGACGACCTTCGTCGACGGCCAGCGGACGATCGGAGTCCGAACCAGCTTTCCCTTCTGCCAGGAAACCCGCTCGAGCCCGACGATCCGCTTGTGCTCGACCGGAGGGACGATTTCGGGGTCGACTTCGATCGGCCACGCTCTCGCGATCGAGAAGACGACGTCATCCAGCTTTTTCGAGGAGAACTTTCCCGCCTCGAGTGCGAACTGGAACCCGAACTCCGGCAGCACGTCGCGTCCGACGGATTTCCACTGGAGCTTTTTCTCTCCCAGCCAGATCGATTCCGGACCGGACTGATAGATGCTCGCGCCCACCAGGTCCGGATAACGGTCGCCGTTCAGGTTCGCCACCGCCAGCCAGTCGCCGCTGACTTCACTCCTCTGATCGCCCACCAGGACCTGCTTCCAGCTTTTTCCGTCGCCCTTCTCGTTGAGATAGACGAGCAGTTTCGCCGGAGGAGGCGGAATGTCTTCGCGCCCCATGGTCGGCCCCTCGGAGATCGCGACGATGTCGAGATCTCCGTCGCCGTCGATGTCGTGAAGGAGCAGCCGTCGGGTCGGAAAATCCTCCGGCAGTCCGCGAACTTCCTGTGCGATGAAGTTCCCCTTGCCGTCGTTCAGGAATGCCCGGATGCCGGTCAGATGCACCGCGAACACAGCGTCCGGATGCCCGTCCCCGTTCAGATCTCCCGCGGCCGCGGTTCCGTAGTCGAGAGGGAGATCGAACGTGGCCTCCTCCCAGATCCGCCATCCGCCTTTTCCGTCGCCGAGAAAGATGCGGGCGTACGGGTCGGCGCCGCGCTGCGGCGGCACGAGCAGATCGAGATGGCCATCGCCATTCATGTCCACGACGTCGAGCGCGTTCCGCCATGAGCCGTCGGTCGGCAGACCCGCGGACGATTCCTCGAAGCGAATCACCTTGTCGATCTTCGCGGGCTGAATCGGAAGGAAGTCATTCCTCACCCGCTCGAGCCGTTCCCGTTCACCCGGAAGCGGAGCCCGGAACTCCGGTCTCGACGTCGCCTGCTGAGGGATCTGGCTGGCCAGCGCCTCCGGCGTATACATCCAAGTCCAGACGTTCTCCTCGTCCTCACGGTAGATCTCACGCCCGATGTTGATCCAGGCGAGGGGCCGTACGAATCCGGGGCGCTGATCGTAGCGGGCTCCGGACTTCGGGAACTTCGAAATGGTCATGGTCACGCCGTCGCGATCGAAAACCTTCTTCGGATCCGGATCCGCGCCCGGCTCCTCGGAGGTCTTGAGCCTCGCCCGGCGCTCCTCGGCCGTTTCGGCTTTTCCGCTCACCGGATCGATGGAGCGGAATCCGAGCTCTTTCTCCAGAGCGGCAATCGCCGCCTCGCGTGCCGGATCGGGCTTCGAAGCCTGATCGGCGGCCTGGCCGAACGAGGCGATCGGGAGAAGCAGCAGCGCGATACACGCCGCAATGAAGTACGTGTGGTGACGGGACATCCGGTTTCCTCCAGGTGCGATTCAAATGAGATCGGCGAGATTCGGCTGCAGCCAGCGGAGTAAAAGCAGACCTCCGGTGAAAGCCGCGCCGGTCACGACCAACAGGAAGACGATCGAAACGGGATTTGGTAACGGCGCCGAAAGAATCGCGCTCCGGAACAAACCGAAGAGGGGCGTGAGCGGATTCCAGCGAAACACCATCTCCCATTCCGGCTGCACCGCATAGAGAATCGGGCTCAGGTAGAAGACGAAGCTGAGGATGAAGCCCAGCATCTGGGAGACGTCGCGCAACAGAACCTGGACGGCAGCCAGCGCGAAGGAGATTCCCGCCTGCAGGCCGAGCTGGATGAGCAGGGCGAACGGAAGGATCCAGACGTTCCAGAGCGCAACCCCCGATAGAAGGAGGTAGCCGAGGAAGAGGCCGATCCCGATGATCTCGAAGATGAGGGCCGTGAAATTGGGTGCAAGGACCAGCAGCTCGGTCTTGAAAGTCAGGCGCCGGACCAGCGTCCCGTTTTCAATGAGGCTGGTGGTGCCGCGAACCAGCCCCTCCTGGAGCCCGATCCAGGGAATCAGCCCGGAGATCAGGAAAAAGGCGTAATTTCCGTACCCCTCGGCCGCGCCAATCCTGGGACCCTCGAAAATCTTCGTGAAAACGAACCAGTAGAGTAGGATCAGGCTGAGGGGCTGGAGGATTGCCCAGCCGAACCCAAAAGTGGACCCGGCGAAGCGCATGCTGAAGTCCCTGCGGACCAGCTCGAAAAAAAGGTAAAGATTTCTCGGGATGGCGCCGGCCCCGGACGGCTTGACAGTGGGGGCGGCAGCCCTTAGATTGGTCACGACTGCCGAAATTATTCGGCAGCAGCATAAAAGTCAAGAAAGCCCTGAATGAATCGATCCGTACAGGTAGAGCTCGTCGGTCGCAAGATCCGGCAGATGCGGCGTCAGCGCAAGCTGACTCAGACCGAGCTCGCCGATCGCATTGGCATCAACCAGAGCGATCTCTCGCGGATGGAGCAGGGGGAGTACCGGGTAGGGCTGGACACGCTGCTGAAGATCCTGCAGACCTTCGACGTCGGGATCGGCGAGTTCTTCGAGGAGCGTCCGCAGCCGACTCCAATGGACAACTACTCGCGCCTCAGCCCTGCCGCACAGAAGGAAGTCGACGATTTCATCGCGTTCAAGCGGATGCACGAAGAGGCGATGCTGGATGGGGAGAGCGAGGGGGATGACGAGCTTGATTGAGACGCGCATTGAAGAGATTCGGCAGCAGGGCCTGCGTGAGCTCCAGGCGAACCGTCCCACCGAGGCGCTTGCGTTGTTCGATCGCGCCTTCGAGCTCGGACCGACCGAAGAGCAGCACGAGATCCTGACGATCAACAAGGCCCGTTGTCTCGTCGAGCTCCGCGAGAGCGGTCCCGCGGTCCAGGCGCTGCCGATGATCCTGATGCGGCGCCGCAACGCGCGTCATGCGTTTCTGGCCGCCTACACTCTCCAGTACAAATTCCGCCTCGAGGGCGACTATCGGAAGGCGGCCGTCTATGGCAGCCAGGCGCTCACGCTCGCCGAGCAGAATGGCGGCGAAGGCGCAGCCGAGGTTCTTCTCGAGCAGGGAAGCATCTGCGTCCTCGACTCGCGCACCGAGGAGGCCATCGGGTTTTTCGAGCGCGCTCTCGCGATGCTCGGCAACCAGCCGGGCCGCGAGCTCAGCGTCGCGATCGCCCGGCAGAACCTCGGATACAGCCTGTTGATCACTGGTGAGCCGGCCCGCGGGGTCGAACTGATTCACGACGCCCTGTCCCGCATGGAGGCGCTCGGCGCCGACGGTTTCTATCCCGAGTCGCACATCGACCTCTGCTACGGCTACCTCGAGCTCGAGCAGCTCGAGATGGCGCGCCACTACGGCGAGCTCGGTCTCGCCCACGCGGTGGAAGACCGCCAGATCCGCAACGCTCACTACCTGCTCGGCGAGGTGCTCTACAAGCTCGGCAGGTCCGAAGAGGCCCGCGGCCATTTCGAGGCGCTGGCGCGGTACTACCCTGATTTTCCAAATCTCACGAACCTCTTACTGGCGTTCGATCTACGCCGCATGGTGAACCTCAAGCTATGAAGATCAGGATCCTCATTCTCGCATTCGCGGCCCTGCTCCTGGCTTCTGCCGGTCAGGCCCAGGACGCCAGCGTCGTCCTCACTCCCGGCGGAGCGCTCTACTCCATCGAGAGCGAGTCGTACTCGAAGGACGGACTGAGCGGAACGCGCCTGGTTCTCGTCGAACAGCGCGACGGCGAGTCGACCACGACCGTCATCCCGGCAACGGCTCTCGGCGGGTCTCACACCGACGCGGCTCTCGCCTGGGACGAGGAATCGTCGACTCTGTTCGTCTTCTGGAAGAAGATGCCGAATCCGTTCTCGAGCGAGCTTCTCTTCTGCTCGTTCCGCGACGGGGAGTTCACCGAGCCCTTCTCGGTGGAAAACGGGATCTTCCACCTCCGCTTCAATCTTCAGATCGCGGTCACTCACTGGGTGAAGGAAGAAGGCGAAACGCCGACCCGCGCGCGCGGCCTCAACCTTCACGCCATCTGGTGGGATCAGACCGGCTACGGCGAGAAAGCCCGCTACGCGATGCTCACGATCGGACAGGGTGAGGTCGACCGCATCTTCATCAGCGACCTGATCGACTTCGTCGGCGATCACCGCCAGGAGGAGCCCTTCGAGCTTCCCGACGGATTCAGCCGCACCATTTTCCGGGCCGCCGGCGTCTCCACGACGCCTGACCAGAGCGGCATCCATGTCACCTTCGGTGATTGGACTGGAAACCGCTTCCAGACCGTCGACATCTTCCCCGTCCGCGGCGACGGTGTCCTCAACGTTCCTCTCGGCGTGTGGCGCGGCGACCTGAATCCGCCGACCCGCGTGTTCCACGACGTGGTCTTCTCCAATTCCGTTCCCTCCGTCCTCCACGGCCCGTCCGGATCCGCCGGAATGGTCTTCTACTCATGGGATGAAGAAGGGCAGCTTCACTACACGGTCCAGAACCAGGGCTCGTGGAGTGAAGTCCGCACCATCGCAACCGGCGAGCGCATCTCGCGCGGCGCCGCGATGTCCGGCGTCCGCGGCCTCCTGGCGGCAACCGAGTAAGTCAACAGCATCGACACTTCCAGAGCCCCCGGGTGAAAAGCCCGGGGGCTTTTTTTGTTTTGTAGGGACCGGCTGCGCCGGTCCGGTCGCGAAGCGACAGGGCGGGAGGACGTCGCGTAACCCAAGATGATACGACTCGACTTTGTCCGCGAAACGAACTCGGGCTGGTTTAGAGAGGGGACGCGAGCGAAACGAGCTTGCTCAGCGAAACCCTGCGCGCCGACGGAGGATCTCCAGGGGCGCAGTCGCTTCGCGACCGGACCGGCGCAGCCGGTCCCTACGAGATTGCCGGCTGCGCCGGTGCGCGGCCGGAGGCTGAAGCCTCCGCCACTGGGCCGTGGCACTTCCCTTGCTGAGTACGGCACGAAGGAGGAGCTACCTTTGAACTGGTTCAATCTCTCTCTGGTTGGCTGGATCATCCTGATCATCGCACTCGGAATCGCCGCCTACCTGGTCGGAGCTCCGCCCGTCTGGATCGCCGTCGGCGCGCTGGCTCTGATCGGAATCGGGATCATCTTCTCGGTCAAGGGCTCGAAACCGCAGGTCTGACGGGCCACCGTCATCCTGAGTAAGGGAAGGGCGGCCTCGTAGGGACCGGCTGCGCCGGTCCGGTCGCGAAGCGACAGGGAGGGTGGGCGAGCGCGTGACACAAGACCGCCCCTGTCCACGAAATGAACCCAGCGGGTTCATTAGAAGGAGGCGCGCGGAGAACGAGTCCTCGCCGCAACTGTGCGCGCCGACAAAGGATCTCAGAATTCGAAGATCGCGTTGGCCTGTGCGGGGGGCCGCGTCGCCTTCGGCGACCGGACCGCCGCAGGCGGTCCCTACATGATCCCCGCACGAAAAAAGGCCCGGCGGATGCCGGGCCTTTCAACTTCTCGGGGAGCGGCTGGGGACCGCGGTTACTTGTTGACGGCGATGAAGGCGATGATCAGCGCGTAGATGACGAGCGACTCGATCAGGGCGAGACCGATGATCATCGCGAGACGGATGGCGCCGGCGGCGCCGGGGTTCCGCGCGATGCCTTCGCAGGCGGCGCTGATGGCGCGCGACTGACCGATGGCTCCGGCCGCGGCGGAAATGCCGAGAACGAACGCGGCCGAGATCAGGCCCCAGGCCACGCCGCCCGACTGAACGGGGACGGTTTCCACTGCCTCCTGCGCAAACGCCGTTGTCGCGACGAGCATCAGGCCGGCGAGAAGCAGGAACGATTTCATTCTATTCACCACGATTTCTCCTTTTCTGGAATCCCGATTGAAGGTTCCGATTCTTTGTTCGAAGTTGCGAATCTCAATGTTCCTCGGCGGTAACTGCCCCGCCGATGTAGACCATCGTCAGCATGATGAAGACGAACGTCTGCAGGGTCGCTCCGAAGATTCCGAGCGCCTGCATCGCCCAGGGCAGCAGGACCGGGAAAATCCCCATGAAGATGCCGGTCGCGGTGTGCTCGCCGGTGATGTTTCCGAACAGACGCATGCCCAGCGACAGGATGCGGGCGAAGTGTCCGATCAGCTCGATGACGAACATCAGGGGGGCGATCAGGAGCACCGGCCCCATGAAATGCTTGAGGTACTTGATCGGGCCCTGCGTCCGGATTCCCACGAAGTTGTAATAGAGGAAGGCCGCCAGCGAAAGGGCGAACGTGACGTTGACGTTCGCGGTCGGCGGCTGAAGGAAATAGAACTGCCCGAGGATGTTCGAGAGGAAAATGAAGACGGTGAAGGCGCCGATGATGTGAAGAAACCGGTTGCCCGCGCCGTGTCCGACGATGTCCTCGAGAAGCCCCTTCAGTCCCTGGACGAGGAGCTCGAGCACCTGCTGCAGCGGACCGGGATCGTCCTTGCTGAGGCGCCGGGTAATGAGGGGAAAGACGATCAGGCTGATCAGAAGGACCAGCAGCGCCATGATCACGTGGTCGGGAATGTAAATCCCGAACTTCTTCGCCAGCGCGTTGACCGGTCCGTAGAGAATCGAGTAATGGTGTTCCATTCAGATGTCCAGGCGTTTCGACGCGCTCACGCGGCTCCCCTGCTGGCTCTGTAAACCGCGTACAGAACCTCGCACCCGATTCCGATCACGAGGACCGAGAACCCTAACAAAACACTGAGCGGGTTGAAACGAACTACGAAGATTGAGAGCGCGATTGCGATCCCGAATAAGCCGAACCGCGCGATAGCACCAAGGCCGATTTTCCAGCCCTGAACCCCCGGTGCCGGCTGAAGAGCGCGCACAATAATCCCCTCCAGCCAGAGGAAGTTGATCATAACCACGGCGCCACCACAAGTCAATCCGAACAGACCCCACCAGTCCAGCCGGACCATATACCAGGCCGCCAGAACCACCCAGCTCGCCAGAGAGAACCGGAAAATCCGGTCCACCATGGCGCGCTCCTCCGAGAAATTCTCGGCGCCGCCCGTGGCGGAGTCAGCGGGGAGGTCTCTCTTTTCGCGCTGCAAATCGGATCAGTTGGACGAAGGCCGCGGCCACCCCGCAGACGGTCAGCAGAATCGTCAGCCACGGATGCGTCCCGAGCTCGCGGTCGAGCCACCAGCCGCCCCCGTAACCAATGGCGATCGCGAGCGGAAACGTCAGACCGAGCGCCGTGATTTCGGCCAGCGCCCGGTACCATCCACCGCCACCCTTCTCCGGCTCCACCGCGGCATCTTAGCGCAGCGTCGCCACGATCGAGTGAAGCGAGCGCGTCACCTCGTCGATCATCGGTCCCGGAAGGATGCCGAACAGCAGCGTAAGGACGAGGCACGCCCCCGCCACGAGGCTCAGCGAGGGGCTCGACGCCAGTTTTCCGGCACCGTCGTCGCTCAGGTACATCGCCACGACCAGCCGCAGGTAATAGAACATCGAGACCGCCGACATCAGCACCGCGATCACCGCGAGCCAGGCATATCCCGCCCCGATCGCGGCGAGGAACAGATAGTACTTGCCCACGAACCCGGCGGTCGGGGGAATCCCTCCGAGCGACAGCAGGAAGACGACCATCGCGAACGCCCAAAGGGGCGCGCGCCGGCTCAGTCCCGAGAAATCGTCGATGCTCTCCCCCGCATAAGTCGTCTGGCGCAGCATCAGGACGAGCGCCCAGATTCCGAGCGTTGCGAAGATGTAGACGAACATGTAGATGGCGACCGAGGTCAGCCCGAGCGCGCTCATCGCCAGAATGCCCAGAAGCCCGTAACCCGCGTGCCCGATCGAGGACCAGGCGAGCATTCGCTTCACGTTGGTCTGCGTGACCGCGGCCAGATTTCCCACGATCATCGACAGCGCCGCGATCACGGCGAGAACTCCCGACCAGTCGAGCCGGAAGTCGGCAAGGCCCATGTAAAAGATTCTGGCGAAGATGGCGAAGGCCGCGGCCTTCGAGGCGGTCGAAAGAAACGCGGTGATCGGCGTCGGGGCGCCGACGTAGACGTCGGGAGTCCAGACGTGGAAGGGAACCGCGGCGATCTTGAAACAGAGACCGGCGCCGAGAAGGATGATGCCGAACATCAGCGCGTCGTTGGACACGATCATCCCGAGCGAATCGCTGATCGCGGTCAGCTGCAGTGATCCGGTCACGCCGAAGATCAGCGACATGCCGTAGAGCATGATCGCCGAGCTGATCGAGCCGAGCAGAAAGTACTTCACCGCCGCCTCGGTCGAGACGAGCTCGTTCTTGTAGTAGCCCGCCAGGATGTAGCTCGAGAGCGACAGCAGCTCGAGTCCGATCCAGATCGAGATGAGATGAACGCCGGAGACCATGAACAGCGTCCCGCACAGCGCGAACCCGAGCAGCGCGAAGTACTCCCAGGCGGAGTACCCGCTCTCGCGCAGGTAATCGGTCGAGAGCATCACCACCATGATGCCGGCGGCGAGGAAGAGCAGCTTGAAGAAGATCGAGAAGCCGTCGAGGAGGAACATCGAGGCGAACATCTCGCTCTGCGCGACGCCGCCCGAGCCTCCCGCGGCCCACAGCACCAGCCCCGCCGTCGCGACCAGCACGGCGAGGGCATGCCACCGCGCCACGCCGACCCGCGACCCGATCCGGCGCAGGATCACCGGAGCGAGAAGGAGCCACGAAGCTCCGAGAGCCAGGCCGATCTCCGGCGCCAGCAGGATCAGATCATTCCAGGTCATTGCGCTGCCTCACCCACGATGCCGGCATGCGTCTCGTCCGCGGCTGCCGCCGGCTCCATGGCCGGAGGCTCCGGAATCACCACTCTCTCGGCCGCGAAGTACTCCGGATGGACCTTCTCCACGATGTAGTTCACCGGCCTGCTGATGGTGTCGAACATCGGTTTCGGATAGACGCCAATCCAGATCATCAGAGCCACCAGCGGAATCAGCGTCCAGGCTTCGCGTCCGCCCGGCGTCACGTCAACCAGGTCCTTGTTCGCCGGATTGTCGACCGGGCCCCAGAAGACGCGCTGGTAAAGCCAGAGCAGATACGCCGCGCCGAGAACGATTCCGAGAGCCGCCGCGGCGCCCCACCAGAAGTTCCGGTTCGCCGCACCCACCAGGATCGCGAACTCGCCGACGAATCCGTTCAGACCAGGGAGACCCATCGACGAGAGCGCTGTAATCAAAAACAGCGTCGCATAGACCGGCATCACCTTCGCCAGCCCGCCGTAATCGGCGATCAGCCGCGTGTGGCGTCTCTCGTAAATGATCCCGACCAGAAGGAAGAGCGCGCCGGTCGAGATGCCGTGGTTGATCATCTGGAGGATCGAGCCGCTCACGCCCATCGGATTGAGGGCGAACATGCCCAGCATGACGAACCCGAGGTGCGAGACCGACGAGTACGCAACGAGCTTCTTCATGTCCTTCTGCACGAGCGAGACGAGCGCGCCGTAGATGATTCCGATGATCGCCAGGATTGCGATCGGGACGGCGAGCTGCACGCTGGCATCAGGCAGGATCGGCAGCGAGAATCTGACGAACCCGTAAGTCCCCATCTTCAGGAGGACGGCCGCAAGGATCACCGACCCGGCCGTAGGAGCCTCGACGTGTGCGTCGGGAAGCCACGTATGGAAGGGGAACATCGGGACCTTGATCGCGAAGGCGAAGAAGAACCCGAGGAAGACCCAGAACTGCATGTTCGCGGGCATCAGGTACCCGATCTCGTGGTATTGCAGGATCGAGAACGTCCCCGGATTTCCGAGCCCTTCGATACCGAGCATCGGAATCCCGCCGCTGTTGAAGAAGTAGAGCGCCAGGATCGAGAGGAGCATCAGCACCGATCCGGCGAGGGTATAGAGGAAGAACTTGATGGAAGCGTACAGGCGCCGCGGCCCGCCCCATACCCCGATGAGGAAGTACATCGGGACGAGCATGATCTCCCAGAAGACGTAGAAGAGGAAGAAGTCGAGCGCGCAGAACACGCCGATCATGCCCGTCTGGAGGAAGAGCATCAGCGTGTAGTACTCCTTCTCGCGATGGTTGATCGCTTTGTAGGAGGAGTAGATGGCGATGAAGCCGATCAGGGTCGTGAGCAGGACCAGGATCAGCGCGATCCCGTCGATCCCGAACATGTACCGCACCCCGAGCGCGTCGATCCAGCTCGCGTTCTCGTTGAACTGGAACAGCTCCGAGTCAGGACCGCGCCTGAAGTACCACCAGAGCGGAACGCTCAGCACGAAGTCGATGCCGGCTACGACGGTCGCCCACGTCCGGATCGCCTTGACGCTGTTCTTCGGTATGAGCAGAAGAATCAGCGCACCCGCGAACGGAATGTAGGTAATCAGCGACAGAATCGGAAAATCACCGCTGTACAGGCCCATGAAAGCTCAATCTCCTCTGCATTCGGGATGGCCGCTCACGGCCTGCCCAGCAGGTAAACCACGACCAGGAGGACGACGCCTCCGCTCATGACCAAGGCATAGTTCTGAACGACTCCGGTCTGGAGCCGGCGGAGCAGTGTCGAGCCGCGCTGCGCGCTGTTCGCCACACCGTTTACCGCGCCGTCGACCACGTACCGGTCGATCAGCGAAGACCCCTCTCCGAGCAGGATCACCGTGACGTGCCGGACGCCGTTGACCAGCCCGTCGATCACATTCGTGTCGAACCACGCCATCGCATTCGACAGGACGATCGTCCCGCGCACGAATGTGGCCTGGTAGATCTCATCCACGTAGTACTTGTTCTCGACCACCCTGTGCAGGGCCGGGAAGCGCGCCACGAAGGCGCGCGGCCGGCTCCAGGCCGGGTCCGTGTAGAACGCCCTGGCGAGCATGATCCCGCCCACCGCGACTCCGATCGAGAGGAGGATCAGCATCCACTCGACCGCGATCGGCGCGTGATGGAACTCGAACGCCTCACCGCCGATCGGCCAGAGGATCGGCGAGAGCCAGCTCTGGAAAGGATTCGGATGGTGAATGCCGAAGGCTCCGAGCGGCGGCCCGACGAGGCCTCCCACGATCGACAGGAGCGCGAGCGCGGCCAGCACTCCGGTCATCGAGTTCGGCGACTCGTGCGGATGCGCGGCATGACCCGCCCCTCCATGCTCGAACGGATCGGCCTTCGGAAGGTGCGCCGGGGCAAGCTTCGTGTCCTCGTCGATGACGTCGTGGCCCTTGTGCTCGGGCTCGGAAGCTTCCGTGCCCGCGGCCGCGGCACCGCGGTACGTGCCGAGGAAGGTCATGTAGTACGCCCGGAACATGTAGAAGGCGGTGAAGGTCGCGGCGATGATCGCCATGACCCAGAGAACGAGCGGAAGCGAGCTCCAGGGAGCTCCCAGCTCCGTGTACCGCTTGAAGAACGCGTTCGCCAGGATCTCGTCCTTCGAGAAGAAGCCCGCGAGCGGCGGAATCCCCGCAATTGCGATGGTCGCGACCAGGAACGTCCAGTGCGTCTTCGGCATGTAGCGCCGGAGCCCGCCCATCTTCCGCATGTCCTGCTCGCCGTTGCAGCCGTGGATGACCGAGCCGGCGCCGAGGAAGAGGCAAGCCTTGAAGAACGCGTGCGTCATCACGTGGAAGATCGCAGCCGTGTAGGCGCCCACACCGACGGCCAGGAACATGAAGCCGAGCTGCGAGACCGTCGAGTACGCGAGAACCTTCTTGATGTCGTTCTGCGCCGTGCCGATCGTGGCGGCGAAGAGCGCGGTCACCGCGCCGACCACCGCCACCACCGCCATCGCCTCGGGCGAGAGCCGGAACAGGACGTTCGAGCGGACGACCATGTAGACGCCGGCGGTGACCATCGTCGCAGCATGAATCAGCGCCGAGACGGGCGTCGGACCGGCCATCGCGTCCGGCAGCCAGACGTACAGCGGAACCTGCGCCGACTTGCCGCAGGCGCCGACGAAAAGGAGGATGCAGATCGCGGTCGCGATCCCCTCGAAGTGCGCCGGGTTGGCCGCGGCCTGGGCGAATACGCCGGTGAAGTCGACCGTACCGAACCAGCTGAAGATCAGAAAGACCCCGAGAAGGAAACCGAAGTCGCCGATCCGGTTGACGATGAACGCTTTCTTCCCCGCGTCCGCGGCGAAGGTCTTGTCGTAGAAGAAGCCGATCAGCAGGTACGAGCAGAGACCGACGCCCTCCCACCCGACGAACATCACGGCGTAGTTGTTGCCCATCACCAGGATGAGCATCATGAACATGAAGAGGTTGAAGTACGCGAAGAAGCGGGTGTAGCCCTTCTCATGCGACATGTAGCCGGTCGCGTAGACGTGGATCAGGAATCCGACCCAGCAGACGATCATCATCATCGTCGACGAGAGAACGTCGACCTGGAAGCCGAGCTGGATCGAGAAGTTGGAAATGAGCCCGCCGGTGACCTCCCCCGTCCCCATCGGGAGCCACTCGTAGTAGACGACTTCCAGCGGGTTGGCGGTTCCTCCGCGCGCCCACGGAATGACGACGTAGAACGTCGCCACCAGCGCGGAGAGGAGGGTCGCCGAGAGGGCGATCAGCCGCGTCGCTTTGCGGCTCTTTTTCGCATGCGGCTGCTCGAGTGCGCGGAACCCGTTGATGAGGGCTCCGAGCAGAGGGAGGGCCGGGACGAGCCAGATTACCGAGGCGATGTCATCCATTCTGTTCTCTGTGGCGCGACGGAATGCGCCCTTGTTCTCCGGGGGTGTTGAGGCCGCCGCGGCTCATCCGTGGAGCTCGCGGGCCTCGTCGACGTTCAGCGAATTTCTCAACCTGTAGAGCTGGATCAGGATCGCCAGTCCGACCGCGGCTTCGCCCGCGGCGACCGCGATGATGAAGATCGGAAAGACGTGTCCTTCGAGCTCGCCGAAGCGCCTGGCGAACCCGATGAAATTGATGTTGACGGCGTTGAGCATCAGCTCGACGCACATGAGGATGACGATCAGGTTTCTCCGGAGGATGATCCCCACCACGCCAATCGAGAACATGGCGGCCGAGAGGACCAGGTATGCGTCTGCGCTAGGCACCGATCTCCTCCTTCTCCCGCTTCTCTTCCGCCGCTCGGTCGATGATGAACTGCGGCACGAGCTCCTCTTCCTCGGCCATCAGCTGGCGCTTGCCGATCACGATCGCTCCGATCATGGCGACAAGCAGGAAGAGCGAGGCGACTTCGAACGGGACGAGGTATTCCTGATACAGCACCATGCCGACCGCTTCCGAGTTTCCGACGAGCTCGGGAGCCTGGCCTTCGAGGGTCATCGTCCGGAGGGCGTCGGAGGTCGGGGCCGCATCGCGATAGGCGCCGCCCCGGACGATCGTCCCGAACAGCACGAACAGCGCGGCTCCGACGACGATCGCCGCCTTCCAGTAAGGCGAGAGCATCGGCTCGTGCGGCATGTCGCGCACATTCATCAGCATGACCACGAACAGGAAGAGGACCATCACGCCGCCGGCGTAGACCAGCAGCTGGACCGCCCCCACGAACTCCGCCTCGGCAAGGATGAAAATCATCGCCACGCAGAGGAACGTGAGCATCAGGAAAAGCGCGCTGTGGATCGGGTTCCGCAGCGCGACCACGAGGATCGAGCTCGCGACGGCGACCGTCCCGATCGCGAGGAACAGAATGAGCGGACCCGAGGCGACCAGATCCATCAGGATTCTCTCCCTTCGTCGATCTTCCGGATGGCGTCCTGCTGCCCGAGTCCCGCACGCTTCGCAATCTGATCCAGCGTCGGAAACTCCGGCTTCACGCTCCAGTACTCGAGCTCCTGCATGTTGAAGTAGAGCTCTCCGCGGTCGTAGGTCGACAGCTCGTAGGTCTTGGTGGTCAGCCAGATCGATTTCGGCGTGGTCGGGCAGGCCTCTTCGCAGAGCGCGCAGAACATGCAGCGCTTCACATCGATGTCGAACCGGTCGAGGACCTTGACCTTCTTCTTCTTTCCGTCGACTTCCTGCTGCTCGTCGTGGACGTCGATGTAGATGATGTCGATCGGGCAGGCCATCGCGCAGAGCTTGCAGGCGATGCAGCGCTCGTGGGAGAAGCGGAACATCCCGCGGAAGCGGTCCGACGGCTCCAGCTTCACTTCGGGATACTCCACGGTGACCTTCGGTCGCCAGAAGTTCTTCCAGGTGACGCGGAGCCCCTCGAAGAGATCGAGCAGCAGGAACTTCTCGGTCAGGCGGGTTTTCGGCCTTTCGACGTACATCAGGCTCCTCCCCCATTCAGCGCGAGGACCACGATGCCGGTCACTGCGATGTTCACCAGGGCCAGCGGAATCATCCACTTCCACCCCAGGTCCATGAGCTGATCGAACCGGTAGCGGGGGAAGGTTCCGCGCAGGAAAAGGTAGAAGACCATGAAGAACATGACCTTCACGAAGAAGATCAGCCCTCCGAGAATCGCGCCGATCCATCCCCACTGCTGAAGGACGGCGGTGGTAATGCCCCACCCGCCCATGCCGAGCGTCCAGCCGCCGAAGAAGAGGATGACCACCAGGCAGGAGTTGACCAGCATCGCGGCGTACTCGGCGAGGAAGAAGAGCGCGAACTTCATCCCCGAATACTCGGTGTGGAAGCCGGCGACCAGCTCCGATTCCGCTTCGGGGAGATCGAACGGTGCGCGGTTGTTCTCGGCGATCATCGCCACGAGAAAGATGAAGAACCCGAGGAACTGCGGGATCACGTTCCAGAGATGCGCTTCCTGGTAGGCGACGATCTTTCCGAGGTCGAGCGACCCGACGATCATCAGCACGCCGATGATTGAGAGCGCGAACGGAACCTCGTACGAGACCATCTGCGCGGCCGAGCGGAGGCCGCCCATCAGCGAGAACTTGTTGTTCGAGGCCCAGCCGCCGAGGATCATTCCGTAGACACCGGTCGAGGTGAGCGCCAGGACCAGCAGGATGCCGATGTTGATCGAGGTGATCTCGAACGCCGGCGGCGGCCCGAGCGGGATGATCGCGAAGACCGTGATCGCAGGAATCAGCGGCAGCATCGGCGCGATGAAGAACGCTGCCCGCTGCGCGCCGGAGGGAATGATGTCTTCCTTCAGCAGGAGCTTGATCGGATCGGCCACGAACTGGAGCAGCCCGTGCGGGCCGACGCGGTTCGGACCGAGCCGCACCTGGATGTAAGCCAGCACTTTCCGCTCGACCAGGGTGAAGGCGGCAACGACCGTGATCACGATCGCGAAGGCGATCACGAACTTGATCGTCGGCCAGATCAGCCAGTTCATCATCGGGTCGTCCACCGGGACGGCCATGAGAAGCATCGACTGGATCACCGGTCCACCTCCCCGAGAACGATGTCGATCGTCCCGATCAGCGCGACCAGGTCCGAGACCAGGTGACCCCGCAGCATCGCGGGAAGCGCCTGCAGGTTGATGAACGACGGCGGCCGGACATGGATGCGGTATGCAGCCTGGCTCTTTCCGTCCGAGATCACGTAGTAACCGAGCTCCCCCTTGGGCGCTTCGATCCCGTGATAGACCTCCCCCTCGGGAGGACGGACCACCTTCGAGATCTTCGCCTTCAGGTCACCCGGAGTCGTCTCCTTCACCTTTTCGGCGCACTGCCGGAGCATTCGGGCCGACTGCCGCATCTCTTCCATCCGGATGAGGTAGCGGTCGTAGGTGTCGCCGTTGCGCCCCAGCGGGACTTCGAAGTCGAGCTCACCGTAAATTTCGTAGGGAAGCGCCTTGCGGAGGTCCCAGTTGACGCCGGAGCCGCGCAGCGGCGGGCCGGTCAGCCCCCAGTCGATCGCTTCTTCGGGCGAGATGACGCCGATGCCGACCGTGCGGCGCTTCCAGATCCGGTTGTTGGTCAGCAGCGCTTCGTACTCGCCGACGGCGGCGTCGAAGGTGGAGAGGAACTTCGCCAGCTTCTCGAGCCACTTGTCGTCGATGTCGTACGGCTGGCCGCCGATCTTCATGCAGTTCAGCGTGAGGCGCGCGCCGCAGTAATCCTCGAACAGGTCGAGGATCTCCTCCCTCTCTCGGAAGGTGTAGAAGAACGGCGTCATCGCGCCGAGGTCGATCGCGTGCGTGGCGAGCCAGAGCAGGTGGGAGGAAATGCGCTGAAGCTCGGCGAGCATGACCCGGATGATCTGCGCGCGGCGCGGAATCTGATTGGTGATCCCCATCAGCTTCTCGATCGCCTCGACGTAGCCGAGGTTGTTGGTCGCCGCCGCGACGTAATCCATCCGGTCCGTGTGCGGGACGCACTGCGGATAGTTCATGTTCTCGAACAGCTTCTCGGTTCCGCGGTGGAGGTAGCCGATGATCGGCTTCGCGTCGATCACACGCTCGCCGTCAATCTTGAGGATCACGCGGAGAACGCCGTGCGTGGCCGGATGCTGAGGTCCGAAATTGACCTCCATCTCCGTCACGTTCAGCATCGTTTCTGGATCGAGGGTGCTCATCGTCAGCTCCGGGACTTCCCGGCCTCCGCCATGATCTTTTTCAGCGCGTCTTCCGTCTCGGGCGCGCCGGGGACGCAGAGTGTGATGTCGTCCGTCTCGCCCGTCGCGAGCGCCTCGCCGTATCCTTCGCAGTCCCATCCGCACGCGCCGCAGTCGGTCTGCGCCATCGCGGCGAACGCCTCGGCCTTCACACCCTTCCC
>Ga0209347_1003405_pt1 | contig 18601 bp, 13 predicted proteins | sample AutmiccommuBRH23_FD_187382 | JGI IMG/M metagenome (GOLD analysis project Ga0209347, IMG submission 187382) | Deep subsurface microbial communities from Mt. Terri, Switzerland - Autotrophic microbial communities BRH/23 (SPAdes) (version 2) | ecosystem: Environmental > Aquatic > Deep subsurface >...
CGGGCTGCGCAAAGCGCTGCCGATCACCTTCGCGACGTTCGGGCTCGGCTATCTGGCCATCATCGGCGTGCCGCCGTTGGCCGGGTTCTTCTCCAAGGACGGGATCATCGAAGCAGCCCTCGGCGCGGGCGGGGTCAAGGGCGTCATCCTCGGTGGGGCAACGATTCTCGGCGCCGGTATCACCGCGTTCTACATGACCCGGGTGATGCTGATGACGTTCTTCGGTGAAAAGCGCTGGGCTGACCACATGCATCCGCACGAGTCGCCTGCGGTGATGACGTGGCCGATGATCCTGCTGGCGGTCGGCTCGTTGACGGCGGGCGCGGCGCTGGCGATCGGCGGCACGCTCGAGCACTGGCTGGAACCGGTGGTCGGCTCCCACGAAATCCACCACGTGCTGCCGGTGTGGGTCGTGACGGTGATCGTCCTGTCCGTCGTCGCCGTCGGCATCGCCGTCGCCTACCGCATGTACGGGTCGCGGTCGGTCCCCGAGGAGGTGCCCGCCGGGTCGGCGCTGACCGTCGCCGCCCGCCGGGACCTCTACGGCGATGCGTTCAACGAGAAGGTCCTGATGCGTCCCGGGATGCTCATCACGCGCGGGCTGGTCGAGATCGACGACGAGGCGGTGGACGGCGCCGGAAGCGGGCTGGCCGCGCTCGTCGGTCGCGGTTCCGATCGGCTGCGGCAGGTGCAGACCGGTTTCGCACGGTCCTACGCCCTGGCGATGCTGACCGGCACGGTGCTGGTCGTCGCGGCGATTTTGGCGGTGAACCTGTGGTGACGTCGTTTCCGTGGCTGACGGTGCTGTGGGCCATCCCGATGGTCGGGGCCGGGCTGGTGATGCTGCTGCCCGCCGCGCAGCGCGCACTCGCGAAGTGGGTGGCGCTGGGGGTGTCGCTGGCGGTCCTTGCCGTCACCGCTGTGGTGGCCGTCGGTTTCGATCCCGGCGGCGAGCAGTTCCAGTTCGTCGAATCCCACACCTGGATACCGTCTTTCGGCACCGGCTACATCCTCGGCATCGACGGCATCGCGCTGGCCCTCGTGGTGCTCACCGCGGTGCTGGTGCCGCTGCTGATCGTCGCCGGCTGGAACGACGCCCGCGACCGGCTCAGCTGGGGCGGCCGTTCGGTGAACATCTACTTCGCGCTGACGCTGGCCGTCGAGGGCATGGTGCTCATCTCGCTGGTGTCGCTCGACATCCTGCTGTTCTACGTGTTCTTCGAGGCCATGCTCATCCCGATGTACTTCCTCATCGGCGGGTTCGGCGGAGCGAACCGCAGCGCCGCGGCGGTGAAGTTCCTGCTGTACAACCTGTTCGGTGGCCTGATCATGCTCGCCGCGGTTGTCGGCCTGTACGTCGTGACGTCCACCAGCGAAGCCTTCACCGCGGGCACCTTCGACTTCCGCGAGATCGTCGCCGCGGTCGCCGGCGGTGAGTTTGTGCTGAACCCGATGGTGATGCACCTACTGTTCGGCGGGTTCATGTTCGCATTCGCCGTCAAGGCGCCGCTGTGGCCGCTGCACCGCTGGCTGCCCGACTCCGCCGTCGAGGCCACGCCGGCGAGCGCGGTGCTGATGATGGCGATCATGGACAAGGTCGGCACCTTCGGGATGATCCGCTACTGCCTGCAACTGTTTCCGGAGTCCGCCGTCTACTTCAGCCCGCTGATCATCACGCTCGCGGTGATCGGGATCGTGTACGGCGCCGTCGTGGCGATCGGTCAGACCGATGTGATGCGGCTGATCGCCTACACCTCGATCTCGCACTTCGGGTTCATCATCCTCGGCATCTTCGTGATGACCAGCCAGGGCCAGTCCGGGTCGACGCTGTACATGATCAACCACGGCATCTCGACGGCGGCGCTGTTCCTGATCGCCGGGTTCCTGGTGTCCCGGCGAGGGTCTCGGCTCATCAGCGCCTACGGCGGCGTGCAGAAGGTGGCCCCGGTGCTGGCCGGCACCTTCCTGGTGTCCGGGCTCGCCACCCTGTCACTGCCCGGCCTGGCACCGTTCATCAGCGAGTTCCTCGTCCTCATCGGCACCTTCACCCGCTACCCGGCATTCGCGGTGCTCGCCGCCAGCGCGCTGGTGCTGTCGGCGATCTACGTCCTGTGGATGTATCAGCGGATGATGACCGGGCCGGTGCCTGCCGAACTCGCCGCCGGGGACGGCAGACTGCACGACCTGCGGCCGCGTGAGCTCGTCGTCGTCGCGCCACTGATCGCGCTGCTGGTGGTGCTCGGCGTCTATCCCAAGCCCGCCCTCGACGTCATCAACCCCGCGGTGACGCACACGCTGACGACGATCAACCAGCCCGACCCGGCACCCCGGATGGCGGAAGGCCCGGCGCGATGAACCTCCCCACACCAGACGTCGAGTACGGCCTGATCTCCCCCATGCTGATCGTGCTCGGCGCGGCGGTACTCGGCGTCGTCCTCGAGGCCTTCCTGCCTCGCCGCCTCCGCTACCCGGCGCAGGTCGCGCTCAGCCTCACCGCCCTGGTCGCGGCGTTCGTCGCCGTCGTCCTGGTTGCCCGGGACCTGCACGGCGGCACCGGCTACAGCGCCGTGATGGGGGCGGTCGCCGTCGACATGCCCGCGCTGTTCCTGCAGGCCACCATCCTGTTGATGGGGGTGCTGGGGATCCTGCTCATCGGGGAGCGTCGGATCGGGCTGCCCGCCGAAAGCCCCATAGACCAGGCGGATACGGCGGAATCCCAGGGTCTGGACGCGTTCACACCGCAGGCGTCGGCGATCGCGGGAAGTGTCGCCGAGCAGGTGGCGACGAGGGCGGGTGTCGTCCAGACCGAGGTGTTCCCGCTGACGATGTTCGCTATCGGCGGCATGCTGTTGTTCCCCGCGGCCGACGACCTTCTGACGATGTTCATCGCGCTGGAAGTGCTGTCCCTTCCGCTGTACCTGCTGTGTGGGCTGGCGCGACGGCGACGGTTGCTCTCGCAGGAATCGGCGCTGAAATACTTTCTGCTCGGGGCGTTCTCGTCGGCGTTCTTCCTCTACGGCGCGGCCATGCTGTACGGCTACGCGGGCACCCTGTCGCTGCAGGGCATCGCCGAGGCGGTGTCGACGGACACCGGCAAGCTGTCGCTGGCCCTGGTCGGGACCGGACTGCTTCTGGTCGGCGTGCTGTTCAAGGTCGGTGCGGTGCCGTTCCATTCGTGGATCCCCGACGTGTACCAGGGTGCACCGACTCCGATCACGGCGTTCATGGCGGCGGCCACCAAGATCGCCGCGTTCGGTGCGATGCTGCGGATCTTCTACGTGGCGCTGCCCGAACTGCGGGCCGACTGGCGGCCCGTGCTGTGGGCGATCGCGATCCTCACGATGGTGGTCGGGACGATCACCGCGGTCACCCAGACCGACGTGAAGCGGATGCTCGGGTATTCGGCGGTGGCGCACAGCGGTTTCATCCTGACCGGTGTGATCGCAGGCAACGAGGCCGGTCTGTCCTCGACGCTGTTCTACCTGTTCGCCTACGGCTTCTCCACCGTCGGCGCGTTCGCCGTCGTGGGCCTGGTCCGCGACGCCGACGGCGAGGAGGACACCGCGATGTCGCGGTGGGCGGGGCTCGGCAGACGTTATCCCGTTGTCGGCATTGTCTTCTCGCTGTTCCTGCTCGCGTTCGCCGGCATCCCGCTGACGAGCGGCTTCGTCAGCAAGTTCGCGGTCTTCAAGGCGGCGGGCGAAGGCGGGGCCATCCCGCTGGTGGTGGTGGGCGTGATCGCCAGCGCCGTCGCGGCGTACTTCTACGTCCGGGTGATCGTGCTGATGTTCTTCACCGACCGTCCCGACGATGCCCCCGTCGTCGTGGTGCCCAGCGCGCTGACAACAGCCGTCGTCACCGTCACCGCAGCCGTCACCTTCGCCCTCGGCGCGCTTCCGCAGCCCCTACTGGACCTGGTCAACTCGGCAGACCGGTTCGGATGATACGAACACAGGTGTGATGACAGAGCGGCTCGTGCTGACCGTCGACCACGGCGCCGTGCGCGTCGTGACGTTGAACCGCCCCGCCGCCCGCAACGCCCTCAGCCGGGACCTGATCCGCGCCGCATACTCGGCGCTGACGGAAGCCGACGCCGACGAGTCGGTGTCCGCTGTGGTGCTGACCGGCACCGACCCCGCGTTCTGCGCGGGTGTCGACCTCAAAGAGGCTGCGCGTAACGGGCTGTCGTACTTCTCGAAGTTCCGCTCCCAGAGCTGCATCGCCGCCGTGGCGAAGATGCGCACCCCGATCGTCGGCGCGATCAACGGCGCCACGTTCACCGGCGGCCTGGAGATGGCGCTGGGCTGCGACTTCCTCGTGGCCTCCGAGCGCGCCGTCTTCGCCGACACCCATGCCCGGGTGGGCATCCTGCCCGGCGGCTGTCCATGACGGGAGAGGTCGTCGACGCCGCCCGCGCCGAGCGGATCGGGCTGGTGACCGAGGTGGTGGCCCACGAGCGGCTGCTCGATCGCGCCGTCGAACTCGCCGCACTGATCGCCGACGTGCCGCGGCCGACGATGCGCAGCCTCAAGGAGATCTACACGACGGGTGCGGCTGCGGTGACCGGGCCCGCGCTGGCCGTCCGAGGAGACGATCGCCTTCGCCCAGCACCGGGACTTCGACACCCTGGATGTCGCGTTCCAGGCGGTGACGCAGCGGAACAAGGAACAGATCCGGCCCGACTGAGGGCGGCACTGGACACCTCGCTACGGGACAACCCCGTGCTGCAGGATCGCGGCGATATTCTCGACCCAGGCCGAGCCGGCGAGGTCGTCCGGCGCCTGCAGGAGCGTCAGCAGCGTGGCACCGCCGATGAGGTCGACGAGCCGGTCGGGGTCGACGCCGCCGCGCACCTCCCCCCGTTCGATCGCGCCGTGCAGCCAGCTACGCACCGCGCCGAACAGGTCGGTGAATCGCGCGGCGACCCGCTCCCTGAGCTCGGTGTCGGCGGACATGTCGGCGATGACGCCCGGCAGCGCGGCGCGCACCACGGGGCTGAGGAAGACATCGCGCGCCGCCTCGATCATGGCGCGCAGATCGGTGTCGATGTCGGCCGGCGAGGTCAGCGTCGACGCGGGAGTCGTCGGGAACGCGGCCTCGTGGACGAGTTCGGCCTTGCTCGACCACCGGCGGTACAGCGCGGTCTTGGTGGTCCCGGCGCGCTTGGCGACCGCCGCCATCGTCAGGTTCGAATAGCCGATTTCGACAAGCAGATCCGCGGTGGCCCGCAATATGGCAGCGTCGATACGCGGGTCCCGTGGGCGTCCAGCTCCCGGGCCCTTGTCAACCGGCGACGGCTCTGCTTTCATAACGCTACCCACGGTAGCGTAACTGTGGCGGGAAGGACCAGTTCGTGACAAATGATCCAGCCGTCGAGGACGTGGGACGGCTTCAGCGGTCCAGCCGCGACCTGACGAACGTCCCTGCGGCCCTGTCTCAGTGGCTTTCCACCATCCTGGGAGACACCACCCCGGAGATCACCGTGGAGAGTGGCGTCGATTCCAACGGCATGTCGTCGGAGACGATTCTGCTGTCCGGGCGCTGGCTGCAGGCCCACAACGTCGTCGAGCAGAAATGGGTGGCCCGAGTCGCGCCCACCGAGGCCGACGTTCCGGTCTTCGAGCACTACCGCCTCGACCACCAACACGAGGTGATTCGACTGGTCGCCGAACTGACCGACGTCGTGGTGCCGCGGGTGCGCTGGCTCGAGACCAGTGGCGAGGTGCTGGGACGGCCGTTCTTCCTGATGGATCGTGTCGACGGGCTGGTCCCGCCCGACGTGATGCCCTACACCTTCGGCGACAACTGGCTCTTCGACGCCACCGCCGACCAACAGCGGCACCTTCAGGACAGCACGATCGAGGTGCTGGCCAAGTTGCACTCGATACCCAACGCGCAGCAGACATTCGGGTTCCTCCAGGACATCGATCCGCCGGGTGAGACCGCGCTGCACCGGCACTTCGGATGGCTCAAGAGCTGGTATGAGTTCAGCGTGCCCGACATCGGCCGCTCCCCACTGGTGGATCGGGCGCTGACCTGGCTGGAGGACCGCTTCCCAGCCGACGTCGCCGCGGCCGAACCGGTGTTGGTGTGGGGTGACGCGCGCATCGGCAATGTCATCTACCGCGACTTCACGCCCGTCGCGGTCCTGGATTGGGAGATGGCCACCGTCGGGCCCCGCGAATTCGACCTCGCGTGGATCAGCTTCGCGCACATGGTCTTCCAGGAGCTGACCAAGCTCGCCGGGCTTCCCGGCATGCCGGACTTCCTGCGCGAAGATGATGTCCGCGCCACCTATCGCGACCTGACCGGCGTCGAGGTCGGCGACCTCCAATGGTTCTACGTGTTCTCGGGCGTCATCTGGTGCTGCGTGTTCATGCGTACCGGGGCCCGCCGCGTGCGCTTCGGGGAGACCGAGAAGCCCGACGACGTCGAGACGCTGTTCTACCACGCGTCACTGCTGAAAAGACTGATCGGAGAAGCCAACTGATGCTCGGGCCGATGGACGAGTTCCCGGTACACCAGGTACCCCAGCCGATCGCGTGGCCCGGATCCTCGGACCGCAACTTCTACGACCGGGCCTACTACAACGCCCACGACCGCACCGGCGACATCTTCGTCATCACCGGGATCGGCTACTACCCGAACCTGGGGGTCAAGGACGCGTTCCTGCTCGTGTCCGGCCGCGGGGACGGCAGATTCGGCGGCGGGAGCGGCGACAGCCAGACCGCGGTCCACCTGTCCGACGCCATGGATCAGGATCGGCTCAACCAGCACGTCGGCGCCTACCGCGTCGAGGTCGTCGAACCGCTGCGCAAGCTGCGCATCGTGCTCGACGAAACCGAGGGCATCGCAGCCGATCTCACCTGGGAGGGGCTGTTCGACGTCGTGCAGGAGCAGCGACACGTGCTGCGGGCGGGCAACCGCGTCACCCTCGACACCCAACGGTTCGCGCAAGTGGGCACATGGAGCGGCCGACTTCAGGTCGACGGCCAGACGATCGACGTCGACCCGTCACGCTGGATCGGCACCCGCGACCGGTCGTGGGGCATCAGGCCCATCGGCGAGGCCGAACCGGCGGGGCGACCGGCGGACCCGCCGTTCGAGGGCATGTGGTGGCTGTATGTGCCGATGGCGTTCGACGACTTCGGCGTCGTCGTGATCATCCAGGAGGAACCCAGCGGGTTCCGGTCGCTCAACGACTGCACGCGCATCTGGAAGGACGGCCGCGTCGAGCAACTGGGGTGGCCGCGCGTCAAAATCTACTACCGGTCCGGCACCCGCATCCCGACCGGAGCGACGATCGACGCCACCGCATCCGACGGCAGCCCAGTGCATTTCGATGTCGAGTCCAAGCTGGCGGCGCCGATCCACGTCGGCGGCGGCTACGGCGGCGACTCCGACTGGATCCACGGTATGTGGAAGGGCGAGAACTTCACCGAGCGGCTCACCTACGACATGAACGACCCGGCGATCGTCGGGCGCGCCGGCTTCGGCGTCATCGACCATGTCGGCCGCGCGGTGTGCCGTGACGCCGACGGAACCGAACGCGAGGGCTGGGGCCTCTTCGAGCACGGTGCGCTCGGCCGCCACGACCCGTCGGGATTCGCCGACTGGCTCACCGTCGCACCCTGACCTCTCGCCGAAACGGCATTCCAGCAGGCGCTCTCTCGAACTTTCGCTGCTGGAATGCCATTTCGGCGCAAACCGGGGGGCTCAGGCGGGGCGGGGCTCCCGCACCGCGGCGCGACCGAACACCATTGATTCCTCGATCCGGTCGAACCGGTGATCGATGACGTCGAGCACGTAATTGTGCCGCACGTTCCACGGCCGGTGCGTCCCTGACTTCGGCAGCGCGTGCGGTGAGCGCTTGATGTAGCCGGCCTGCAGATCGAACGCCGGCTTCTCGGCGATCGGCCCGTCGCCGCGATGCGGGTAGGCGTGCGTGTAGCCGCGAGCGTCCATGTAGGCCAACAACTTCGCGACGGCCTTGGCCGTCATGTCCGCGCGCAACGTCCACGACGCGTTCGTGTAGCCGATGCACCACGCCATGTTGGGCACATCCTCGAGGAGATACTCCTTGTAGACGAACCGGTCGGTGGGATCGACCTCGGTGTCGTCGATGAACAGCCGGATGCCGCCGAGGGCCTGCAACTGCAGCCCCGTCGCGGTGACGATCACATCGGCGTCCAGGCGGGCGCCCGAGGTCAGCACGATGCCCGTCTCGTCCACATGGTCGATGGTGTCGGTGACCACCTCGGCACGCCCCTGCTTGATCCGCTCGAACAGATCGTGATCGAGGATCAGGCACATCCGCTGGTCCCACGGGTCGTACTTCGGTTTGAAGTGCAGGTCGACGTCATAACCCACGGGCAGCGCGGCTTTGGTGCGGTTGCGGATGAGCTTGCGCCCGAATTTCGGCGCCTTGCGGAACATGAAATAGGTCAGTATGTGGAAGGCCGCGTTGCGGACCCGCACCACCGAGTGAGACAGCTTGCGCGGCAGAACCCTGCGGATGAAGTCCACCATCGGGTCGACGCGCGCCATCGACATCATGTACGTCGGCGACCGCTGCAGCATCGTGACGTGGGCGGCCTTCTCGGTCAATGCCGGGATCAGGCTGATCGCGGTGGCACCGCTGCCGATCACCACGACGCGCTTGTCCGTGTACTCCAGGTCCTCGGGCCAGAACTGGGGATGCACCACGTCACCGCGGAACCGTTCGATGCCGGGGAACTCCGGCGTGTACGGGTCGTCGTAGCTGTAGTAGCCGGTGCCGAAGAACAGGAAGCGGGCGCGGTAGAGCCGCTCCTGGCCGTCGTGCTCGGCGCGCACCGTCCACGTGTCCGTCGCGGAGTCCCACTCCGCGGACTTCACGTAGGTGTCGAACCGCATGTGCTCGTCGATGCCGTGCTTGTGCGCCGTCGTCGTCAGGTACTCGCGGATGTACTCGCCGTCGGCGACGTTCTCGGGACGTGTCCACGGCTCCCACGGGAACGACAGCGTGAAGATGTCGCTGTCCGACCGGATGCCCGGATACCGGAACAGGTCCCAGGTGCCGCCGATCCGGGAACGGCGCTCGAGAATCCGGTAGCTCAGCTGCGGATTGCGTTCCGTGATGCGGTAGGCGGCCCCGATCCCGGAGATCCCCGCGCCGATGATCACGACGTCGGAGAACTCGGCATCATCTGGATAGTGCTCGTGCATCCGCAACTCCTTCGGTCCGGTCACGTACCACGATATGGGTCAACCCCTCAGCGCGTCGACGATCTCGCTCAACGAATCCACCGCCAATCGTCGCTACCCGCGGGTTTTCACGCGAGAATCGGCGAGGATGGGGGTCATGGTCGACGTCGTTGTCGTGGGAGCTGGTTTCGCGGGGCTGGCCGCAGCACGCGAACTGGTCCGGCTCGGGCACGACGCCATCGTCGTCGAAGGTCGCGACCGGGTGGGCGGCAGGTCCTACACCGGGGAACTGGCCGGAACACCGGTGGACCTGGGCGCCACCTTCGTCGGGCCGACACAGGACGCAGTGCTGGCGTTGGCCGCCGAGCTGGGGTGCGAGACGGTACCCACCTACGGCCGCGGCAAGAACCTGATCCGCTGGCGCGGGCGGGTGCGCTCGTACCGCAGCACGATCCCGCGGTTGTCGATTCTGGAGTTGGTCGACGTGTCGCGCATCCAGTGGCGGTTCGACCGCATCAGCAGGAAGGTCCCGGTGGCAGAACCGTGGACCTCGCCGATCGCCGCGGACCTGGACGCGGTCTCGCTGGATCAGTGGCTGCGCTCCGTGCACGCCGGCGCGTCGACGCGCGACTTGATGGCGATCATGGCGCGGGTGACGTGGGGGTGTGAACCCGACGCCGTCTCGATGCTGCACGCGGTGCGCTACGTCAAGGCCGCGGGTGGCCTTGGCCGCATGCTCGACGTCGAGGGCGGCGCCCAGCAGGACCGCTTCCCGGCAGGCACCCAGCAGATCGCGGTGCGGATGGCCGACGAACTGGGCGACCAGGTGGTACTGGGCGCTGCAGTGACGAGCATCCGCAGACATGGGGACGGCACGCTGACCGTCGCCTCGCCACGCGGGGACTTCACCGCCCGCGCGGTCGTCGTCGCGATCCCACCCGCGCACCGCGCCGGCATCGAGTTCGACCCGCCGTTGCCGCCCGAACATCAGGAGCTGACGCGGCACTGGCCCCAGGGTCACCTGAGCAAGGCGTACGCGGCCTACGACACGCCGTTCTGGCGGGACAACGGGTGCTCGGGTGAAGCGCTGTCCGACGAGGGCCCGGTGTTCATCACGTTCGACGTCAGCCCCGGCGACACCGGACCGGGGATCCTGCTGGGGTTCACCGATTCGCGCACGTTCGACCCGCTCCCGAGCGACAAGCGCCGCGAAGTCGCCCTGGCCGGTTTCGCCGCGCTGTTCGGCGATGCCGCGGCACGCCCGATCGACTATCTCGATCATTGTTGGGGTGCAGAGCAATTCGCCCCCGGCGGACCGACCGCGGCGGTACCGCCCGGTTCGTGGACGGCGCACGGGCGGTGGTTGCGCACCCCGGTGGAGGCCATCTTCTGGGCGGGAACGGAGACCGCCGACCAGTGGACCGGTTTCCTCGACGGAGCGGTGCGCTCCGGTGTCCGGGCCGCGGGCGAGGCGCATCAGGAGCTGACGCGCCGCTCCTGATCTTCTCCCGTCGCTTCGCTCGCCCCGGCACGAACCGTGTCGACCAGCCACCTCAGGTGTTCGTTGACGTCGGTGGGACACTCCAGGATCGCGCAGTGCCCGCCGGAGAGCTCCACGAAACGGGCCAGGTTCGGCGCGGTCGCCGCGATGCGGCGGGCGCTGGCCATGGGCAGCAGGCGATCGTGGCTGCTGCCGATCACCAGCGTCGGCACGGTGAGGTTCTTCATCCCGATGTGCTGCGGGCCGAGATGGTTGACCAGAACCCGCGACCACCCTGCGCGACCGGCAGGCGGAGTGCCGGTGAACAGCTCGTGCACGAACCTCGCGATCGCGGGGTCGGCGCCTCGACCCACCGCGATCCTGGAGATGAGGCGGCGACCGGGAAGGTCGACGGCACGCACCAGCGGCGCTCCTCCGAACGTCTTCACCAGGGTGCCGCCCGCCCGCACCCGCGCCTCGGCGAACGTCGCAGGCACCGGCAGCAGGTTGATGTTGCGCAACAGGTCACCGGTGGTGGTGTTGATCAGCGCGACGGCGTCGGCGCGCTGCGCGACCCGGTGCGGGTGCCGCTCCGCCCACGACGTGATCGCGATCCCACCCATGGAGTGTCCGGCGATGACGGCGCGTTCACCCGGTGCCAGCGTCGCGTCGAGCACTGCGTCGAGGTCGGCGGCCAGATAGTCCAGGCTGTAGCCGCCGCGGCGCGGGGGCACCGCGCTGCGGCCGTGTCCGCGGTGGTCGTAGGCGATCACCCGGTAGTGCTCGGCGAGATCGGCGATCTGATACGCCCAGACCGGAATCGCGCACGTGATTCCGTGCGCGAGCACGATCGGATATCCGTCTTTCGGACCGAACACCTCGGCGTGCAGTCGCACGCCGTCCTTGGATCGCACGTCCACGATCTGTCCCTGGGGCAGTGCCTGCGCCGGTGCGAATCCTCTGCCCCGCAGCCGGGTCCCACCTCGTGCCATCCGCGCTCCTGCTCACTGCCCTGGTCCCGGCGGCTTTGCCGGGTACCTGACTGTACCGCCGGCCACCGCGGAAGTCGGTGCAGTTAAATGGTCGGATGCGCGCGATACAGATAGCCGAGCTCAAGGGTCCGCAGGCCGCGAAGGTCGTCGAGATCGACGAACCCAGCGCCGGTGACGGCATGGTCGTCGTCGACGTCCACGCTGCCGGGGTGGCCTTCCCCGACGCGCTGCAGTCCCGCGGACTCTATCAGTACAAACCGGCCATGCCCTACACCCCGGGGGCGGAGATCGCCGGCGTGGTCCGCAGCGCACCCGACGATGCGCACGTTCAGCCCGGTGATCGCGTGGCCGGACTGACGATGCTGTGCGGCGCCATGGCCGAAGTCGTTGCGCTACAACCGGAACGGCTCTTCAAGCTGCCGGATTCGGTGTCGTTCGAGGCGGGGGCCGGGCTGCTGTTCAACGACCTGACGGTGCACTTCGCGCTGCGCACCCGCGGCAGGCTGCGTGACGGGGAGACGGTGCTGGTGCACGGGGCCGCCGGTGGCATCGGCACCTCCACGCTGCGGTTGGCCGGCCCGTTCGGGGCGGCCCGAGTGATCGCCGTCGTCAGCAGCGAGGACAAGACCGACATCGCGCGTCGGGCCGGAGCCACCGAGGTGGTGCTCGCCGACGGATTCAAGGACGCGGTCAAGACGCTCACCGACGGCCGCGGCGTGGACATCGTCGTCGACCCGGTCGGCGGCGACCGGTTCACCGATTCGCTGCGTTCGCTGGCACCGGGCGGCCGGCTGCTCGTCGTCGGGTTCACCGGCGGCGAGATCCCGACGATCAAGGTGAACCGGCTGCTGCTCAACAACGTCGACGCCGTCGGGGTCGGCTGGGGGGCCTGGACCCTGAGCCACCCCGGCTACCTGCAGGAACAGTGGGCCGAACTGGGACCGATGCTGGCGTCCGGCGCGGTGGCGCCGCCCGAGCCAGTGGTGTATCCGCTCGAGCGGGCAGCAGAGGCGATCGCCTCGCTGGAGGATCGGACCGCCAAGGGCAAGATCGTCGTCTCGCTGCGCTGACGGGCTCAGGTAGTTGACTCCGACCGAACCTTGCCGAATCCACCGAGTCCACCGCGCAGAAGTGGTGCGGTGATCTTTGCTCACTGCGATGATGGGCCATATGTCCACCGCTGACAGGTCATCGGCCGAAGACCCGCAGGTTGCTGGCTTCCTGGCTTCTGCGGCGCTGCGGCCGACCGGACTGATCATCGAGGGGCCGGCCGGGATCGGCAAGTCGACGCTGTGGTCGGACCTGTTGCGCCAGGCGCGCGACCGCGGGTACCGGGTGCTGTCCGCGCGCGTCGGGCAGACGGAGTCGGTGATGGCTTTCGCGGCGCTGGCCGACTTGCTGGGCGGCCTCGAGCCTGACGTCTTCTCGAAGCTCCCGGACCTCCAGCGGCTGGCGCTGGACCGCGTCCTGCTGCGCGCGGGCACAGACGGACCCGCGACCGACCAGCGAGTGGTCGCCGCCGGTTTCGTGACAGCCCTGCACGCGCTGGCCGAGGACTCGCCGGTGGTCATCGCCATCGACGCCGCCCAGTGGCTGGACAACTCGAGCCGCGCCGCCGTCGAATTCGCCGCACGCCGCCTGAAGGGCCCGTTCGGCGTCCTGATCACCGAGACCTGCGAACCCGGGGAGGGGGAAACAGCCGGCTGGCTTCAGCTGGACCGCCCCGACGGGGTGGACCGGACCGCGGTGCGCCCGCTGGGTACCCGGCAGCTGCACGCGGTGATCTCCCAGCGCCTCGGACGGACGCTGTCGCGGCCGGCACTGCTGCGCATCGCCGAGATCTCCGGCGGCAACCCGTTCTTCGCTCTCGAGCTGGCCCGCGCAACCGGCGACGGCCCGTCCAGCGCCGACCAGCCGTTGCCTGCCGGCCTCGCCGAACTCGTCCGTAGGCGCATCGGCCGGCTCGACGATCACGTCCGCACCCTGCTGTTGACGGCGGCGTGTGTGGCCGACCCCACCGTCGAACTACTCTCCGCCGCAAACGATGTCGACACCGAGGAGGTGCTTCGCCGGCTCGAGCAGGTCGAGTCGGAGGGCATCGTCACGCTCGAGGGAAACCGGGTGCGTTTCAGCCATCCCCTGCTGGCAAGCGGGGTCTACACCGACGCCGGGCCGACCGTGCGCCGCGCAATGCACCGGACGTTGGGCGCCTTGGAGGCTCAACCCGAGCTCAAGGCAAGGCATCTGGCCTTGGGCTCGGTCAGCGCGGACGACGAGATTCTCGCCGCGCTCGACCAGGCCGCCGAAACCGCGCGGGCGCGGGGCGCCCCGGCCGCCGCCGCCGAACTGGTGGACCTGGCCATCGGTCTCGGCGGCGACACGCCGTGGCGACGCATCAAATCGGCGGAGAACCACTTCCTGGCCGGCGACACCGCACAGGCGGGCACGGTGCTCGGTGCGACCGACGAGATGGAGCCGGGCATCCTGCGCGCACTGGCCGCGAGCCAGCTCGCGACGGTACGCGGGTACCAGAACGAGCACAGCGAGGCAGTCGACCTGCTGCGTGGGGCGCTCGACGACGCCGTCGGCAACGTGCCCATCACGGTGACGGTGCTGCTGCGACTGTCCTTCGCGCTGAACAGCATCGGCGAGCTCGACGATGCCCGCCGACACGTGCGCGACGCCGTCAAGCTCGCCGAGGAGCTGGGCGTTGCCGGGCTCACCAGCGCCGCGCTGTCCTGGTCGGTGCACGTGAACTTCCAGTGTGGCCGCGGCCTCGACGAGGCCGCGCTGCAACGGGCGCTCGACCTCTACGACAGCACCCTCGATGTGCCGATCATCTTCCGTGCGCCGTTCGTGCATGCGCTCGCGCTGTCGTGGACCGGCCGGCTGGAACAGGCGCATCGGGAGCTGATCGCGGTGCGGGACATCTGCGTCGAGCGGGGCGCCGAGAGCGACATGATGGCCGTCGCCGGGTTTCTGGCGATCAACCACGTCTGGCGCGGGCAGCTCACCGAGGCCGCCGCCGAGGCGGCCGAAGCCGTGGAGCGCGCCCAGCAACTCGGTGGTGACGACGTCCTCATCATCCCGATGACGGTGCGCGCCGCGGTCGCCGCGTACGCCGGTCGGGAGGCCGACGCTCGTGCCGATGCGCAGTGGGTCCTTGCCGCGACGAGGAACCGCACCGCGTCGCATATCGCGGACTGGCCGGGGATGACGCTGTGCTTCCTCGAGGAGTCGCTCGGCAACCACAGGGAGGCCTTGGAGGCGCTGGACTCCGCGTTTCTGGCGGCCGGGCGGGCACCGGCCACGGAGTTGATGTATGCCTGGCACCTGCCCGACGTGATCGAGGCGATGGTCGGCGTCGGACGCCTCGACGAGGCTGAGACGCTCACCGCCACGCTCGAACGCAACGGCGTCGAGCACGGGCGGACCTGGATGAAGGCGGTGGGAGCGCGCTGCCGGGCGATGCTGCTGGCCGCACGCGGCGACGTCACCGCGGCCGAGCAGATGGCGCACCTGGCGATGGCCGAGCACGACGCGCTGCCCATGCCGTTCGAGCGCGCGCGAACTCAGCTCATTCTCGGTCAGCTCCAGCGGCGACTGCGTCAGAAGAACACGGCGGCAACCAATCTGACCGAGGCACTGCAGGTCTTCGAGCAGCTGGATACGCCGCTGTGGGCACGGCGCGCCCAGTCCGAGTTGTCCCGCACCGTGGTGACGCCCAATGACGACCTCAGCCGCCTGACACCCTCAGAACAGCGCGTCGCCGACATGGCAGCATCGGGAGCCACCAACAAGGACATCGCGGCGGCGATGTTCATCAGCGCCAAGACCGTCGAGCACAACCTGACGAAGATCTACCGGAAGCTGGGTATCGGCTCTCGAGCGGAGTTGGGCCGCCGGATGGACCAGGGCCGCACAGAAATTTAGGTGATCCACTCAGGCTGCTGCTCCACATCCACCGCGGAGAAGTCCTTGTGCGCCAGGCCGGCCAGTGTGCCCCCGTCCACCACGAACTCCGAACCGGTCGAGTAGCTCGACTCATCGCCGGCCAGGTAGACCACCAGGTTGCTGACCTCCTTCGGCTGGGCGATGCGGCCGAGAGCGCTCTGGAAGATGTCCTCGGGAACCCAGTCCGCCATCGGCGTCTTCACCAGGCCGGGGTGGACCGAGTTCACCCGAATCCCGAACTGCCCCAACTCCAGAGCAGTGGACTTCGTGAGCCCGCGGACCGCGAACTTCGTCGCCGTGTAACCGTGGCAGGCGACTGTGCCCGCCATGCCTTCGATCGAGGAGATGTTGATGATCGACCCGCGGCCGGCCTGCTTCATCGTCGGCACCACCGCGCGGATGCCGAGGAAGACCCCGGTGAGATTGATGTCGAGGATGCGGTGCCATTCGGCCATGTCGAAATCCTCGACGGTGCCGATGTTGAGGATCCCGGCGTTGTTCACCAGGACGTCGACCCCGCCGAACTCGGCGACAGCGGTGGCCACCGCGGCGTCCCAGTCCTCGGCGCGGGTGACGTCGAGATGGACGTAGCGGGCGTCATCGCCGAGTTCGGCGGCCACCGTCTCGCCTTCGGCGTCGAGGATGTCGCCGCACACCACCTTCGCGCCGTGGGCGACCATCTCGCGCGCGTGTGACGCACCCATGCCGCGGGCACCGCCGCTGACGAGGGCGACCTTGCCGGCCAACCGTCCTGTCATCAATCCTCCTGTTGTCATTGCGCTTTCAGCTCGTAGTCGTCCGGGTTCGGACGATGGGTCCATTTCCAGTAGTCGACGATGCGCCATGCGAACAGCGTGGGCAGCTCACCCTTGGAGTTCTTGTAGTAACTGCTCGTGACCGCCGGGTGGGAATAGACCATGGTCTTCAGCCGCTCCTGGCTGCGCCTGTCGTAGTCGGCGCACACGGCGGCCTTCGGTGTCGCCGAGGCGGCGCCGGACGTGAGCACCATGTCGATAGACCCGAGGACGTAGCGCATCTGGCATTCGGAGTTGTAGATGAGGCTGGCGCCGTTGACGGCGTTGGTGCCCGGCCCGAACATGCAGTAGAAGTTCGGGAAGTCGGTGACGGTCACCCCCAGGTAGGCGTAGGCGGAATCACTCCAGGCGTCGTTCAGCCCGATGCCGCCCACACCGCGGATGTCGATGGGGCCGAGCTGATGGTTGACGTCGAAACCGGTGGCCCACAACAACACATCGGCCTGCCGGTGCACGCCGTGGACATCGGTGACGCCGGCCGCGGTGAGCTCGGCGATGCGGTCGGTGATCAGGGCGACGTCGTCGCGCTGCAAGGTGGTCAGCCAGGTTCCGTTGTCCTGCAGGGTGCGCTTGCCCATCGGTGGGTACTTCGGCGTGACCTTGGCCAGCAGTTCGGCATCGGAGGTGAACGCCTGCATCCAGGCGACGAACATCTCACGGATCGCGTGATTGCCTGCGCTGACCGACAATCCGCCGGTGTCCCAGTCGGGGTCCATCGTGATCTGCTCGTTGAGCGCGTCGGCGATGGGCCACCACGTCACGAACCTCAGCCATCGCCCGTAGTACGGCAGGTGCCGGGTGGCCCACCGGGCCCCCTCCCCCACCGGTGCGTGGTAGTTGACGTTGGGCGCCATCCACTGCGCGGTGCGCTGATAGACGTCGACGTGCGCGGCGGTGTCGGCGATCGCCGGGACGAGCTGAAACCCGCTGGCGCCCGCCCCGATGACGGCGACGCGCTTCCCGGCCAGATCGACGGTGTCGTCCCAGTCGGCGGTGTGGAACGCCGGGCCCGCGAAGTCTCCGGCGCCCTTGATGTCGGGGATCACCGGGTTGCTGAACTGGCCGACCGCACAGATCAGCCCGCGGGCGGTCAGCGTCTCGGTGGCGCCGGTGCAGTCCCGGATCTGCACCCGCCAGGTGGCGCTCGCCTCGTCCCACGCCGCACCGGTCACCTCGGTGTCGAACCGGACGTGCTCGGCGATGTCGTAGCGCGCCATCACGTCGTCGAGGTAGTGCAGGATCTCGGGCTGGGTGGCGTAGTGGTGCTCCCAGTGGTCGGTGGGCTCGAACGAGTAGGTGTAGTACTGGCTGGCGATGTCGACCCGGCACCCCGGGTAGCGGTTGGCCAGCCAGGTGCCGCCCACCCCGGACTGCTTGTCGACGATCGTGAACGGGATGCCTGCCTGTTTCAGTTTGATGCCCGCCAGCAGCCCGGATTCGCCGCAGCCGATGACCACCACCGGGAAACCGGCGCGTTGGTCGGCGGTCGAGGCGAGCGCCGGCCCGGCCTGATCGGCGTCGGTGAACCGCAGGTCGGCGGCGATGTAGTCGACGAACTCGTCGGTCACCTGCCCGGCGGACATCACGTCGAGCATGACCCGCAGCTGGTGCTCGTCGGGAACGAAGGGCGGCGGGCAGCCCCGGTCGCGGTAGTCGCGGACGACGTCGAACGCCCGTTCACGGACTGCCTGCTTGTCCGGTTCGCTCATCCCGCCCTGCAGGTCCATCGCGATCAGCATGAACGGACCGGGCAGTTCGTCGAGGATGCCGAGATCGCCGGTCATGTGCACCATCGACATCAGCAGCGCGGGCACGCTGGCCTCGTCGATGGCCGCGCGGATCACGTCGTCGGGTTCGTCGAAGGGCAGGCCCGTCAGCCGCGCGAGTTCCGGATCGCGCACCGCGGCGCCGGTGACATGTGGCATGCACCACACCATACATTTGGCATTCTGTGGATGATCAGGATTCGCCGTCGCCGTGGCGGACCAGGAAGTCGAGCACCGCATCGGCGAACACATCGTTGCGGTCGCCGGCCAGCAGCATCGACTTGACGTCCTCCCCGCAGTGAAACTGCGAGGATTCCTCGTGCCGGCCGGCTGTCTCGATAGGCGCGTTCATGCGGCTATCGCCGTGGGCTGGTCGGTAGTGGAGGTTTGTGCCGAGCGGCTCTGTCG
>Ga0209347_1003406_pt1 | contig 18599 bp, 14 predicted proteins | sample AutmiccommuBRH23_FD_187382 | JGI IMG/M metagenome (GOLD analysis project Ga0209347, IMG submission 187382) | Deep subsurface microbial communities from Mt. Terri, Switzerland - Autotrophic microbial communities BRH/23 (SPAdes) (version 2) | ecosystem: Environmental > Aquatic > Deep subsurface >...
TAATGATTCAATATCTTCCTTTAGAATAATTTCCGCATTATCCTGTGTAGTATTTATTAATTCAGTAAATGATATTTTAAAGCCATTTGCAATTTTCCAAACAGTAGTAACTGTTGGGTTTGATTCACCTCTTTCAATCTGCCCTAGCATACTCTTGCTAACTCCAGTCAGTTGTGCTACATTGTCGAGGCTTAGTTTTCTCTCCTCGCGAAGCTTTTTCAGATTTGCAGCAACAATTATATTTAAACTTTCCAAATTAATTCCCTCCCTCTTGTGCACTATAACGCACATGTTGTATAATTATATCGTACATATAATTCATTCCACCTTCAGGGGGTTAAAACTATGTTAAGCGTTACAGCATTTTTATCCTATGTATTCGTTACTTCTTTTACACCCGGTCCAAATAATATTTTGGCCATGTCCAATGGCAGTAACTTTGGATACCTAAAGACCTTAAGATTTATCTTAGGTGTTACGTTTGGTTTTGCTATAATTATTTTATTATCCAGCTATCTCAATTTGTTTTTATTTAATATAATCCCAAAAATCAAGGTATTTATGAATACGCTTGGCTTTGGATATATGTTTTATTTAGCATTTAAAATTCTAAAAAGTAAACCTAGTCATAAAGATACGACTACTAACAAGCTAAACTCTTTTCTCACTGGGATGGCTTTGCAGTTTATCAACCCAAAGGGAATTCTATATGGGATAACAGTATCTTCAAGTTTTATTCTACCATATTATCAATCAAATTCTTCATTATTTCTATTTGCTGTCATGTTATCTTTTGTGGGATTTTTAGCAGTTTCTTGTTGGGCTCTTTTTGGTTCATTATTCCAAAAATTTTTAAGCAAATATAATAGAGGTTTCAATTTCTTGATGGCAGCACTCCTAATTTATAGCGCAATCTCTATAATTCATTAGTATATATCTTTCCCCATTTTTTAGTTATCTATAATTTCAATTTTAGAGCTCGGTCAGTGAACAGCGAAATAGACATAAAAAATCAGCTTATTCAGCTGATAAAAAAAGACTTATTTATCTCTGTAATGACTACCTTTGCTAGTTTCATAGACCTTCTGAAGCAATTTAAGTTCAGATTCTTGTTGAATAGAACGAATTGAAAGAAGCTCGAGCACATCTTGCTGACGTTCCTGAACCTCATCAAGATGTTTAATATTGCTCTTCAACTCTTTTACATTATGATCTAACCGAATAAGCAAGACCATTACATCGCTCCGCAGGTTCTCTTCAAGTACATTAATCGATTTTTTTATTTCTAACTGCTCTTCTTTGGTTGCCATTGTCTGTTTGATGTTCTGAAACTCAGCATCAGTTGTTTCCTTAAAGTGTTTTAGATCTTCTTTGGTTGCCATAGTTCTTTCGACATTATCTATTCTGTTGTCTATGCGGTCAAGTCTACCAATAATTTGTTTGAGTAATTCTTCCACATAAATCACTCCCCAATAAGAATAGCTTAAAAGATTGCTCTATACCACGAACCCATAATATCCCTAGATCAAAACTTTGTCAACACAGAATATATTTTGTGACCAATGATATTAGCGGAACATAATATATCAGAGTTAAAGCCTATTTATCATCAACTTTGCTTTAACTGGCAAAAATCATTATTTGAAAGGAGCTGTAAAATGCCTTACGCACCAGAATATATTTATCGCTATAGTTATTCTCCTTACGGCTATAACTGGATTAGGTTTTACGATATCCCTGGAAGAGGGTTTATAGGCTGGCCATTCTATTACCCTTACAGCGGGTTCTATCCGCCATTTCCTCATTATGATGGTCAACTTTTATCCACCAGCCAGCTCTCTTTGCATAAAGCTGTGACAGGAACAGCTACATGGACAGACGGAGGGGCAACGACAAAGTGCGGAATACCTTGGTCATCCAATAACTATATGACAGCAGCTGTAAGCAGCAGTAGTCCTTATAAATGTGGAGAGAAGCTCAGAATAAAGAATTTATCCGTTGCCAGCCTACCGGAAATTCAAGTAACAGTCGTAGATACTGTTCAGAATTTCCCGGTTAACAAAATTAACCTGCATAAAAATGCATTTGTTGCCCTTGGCAGTCCAGCAAGTGTTGGAGTTATCGATGTCGAAATAATGCCCATTCACCAAAGAAAAAGAAGGGATTACGCGATGTGGGGAAAACTGCTTATGGAGTTAACTCATAAGGCTTATCCCGGTTATAAAATTGTCGATTATAAGTATATAGGAAGTGAAGAAATAGCTAAAGATAAAGTTAAAGAGGTATTTGAATATTCTTTAAAAGATAAAAACAAGACTATCAAAGTTCGAACCGTTGTACTTTTCAATCCTCTGACTGAGCGTGCCATCTCCATAAATTTTGAGGAGCTTCAGCCTAGCAGCTAATCAACCAAATCATCCATCCGGATGATTTGGTTGATGTTCTGTTTCAACAAAACTACATCTGAATGAGTCTCGCTTTAAACGTGTACCCAAAAAAATTAATAACTAAGCATATTTAGGAAATAATACTTTAGTGAACTAGGATTATATAAATTAATTGCCAGTAGGAGTTATTAATCTAATGCAGATGAGCAAAAATCTTTTAATAGCTGTTTTTGTCCTAATGATTATACTCAGCTCACCCACGGCTTTAATATTTTCTTACAATAATCAAGAAGTGCTTAGTTCTGGAATTTTCCCGGATCAGCTAGAGGATGGATATGAGGGCGTTTATCTAAAAATTAGCAAATCAAAAAACACTTTATCTATCTACCTTAACGGCAGTATTGTTCAAACCTTCAGAGTGGCAACCGGTAAAGAAGAGCTTACCCCTATAGGCAGCTTTAAAATTATTACCAAAGTAATAAAACCTTGGTATTTGCCTAAAAACATTCCCGGTGGCGATAAGACTAATCCCTTAGGGACACGCTGGCTCGGCTTGAATGTCGGAAATACCGGGGGATATAAATATGGCATTCACGGTACTAATAACCCTTATTCTATTGGACAAAACATTAGCTCCGGTTGTATTAGGATGTTGAATAAAGATGTCGAATGGCTATTCCGGCATATTCCTTTAAATACTCTAGTAATCATCACTGAGTGAATTCATCCAGATCATCAGCAAAAATAAAAGACAACCCACGATTGTTATTGTGGGTTGTCTGCTATTATTATTTACTAGTTTTCCTTTACCTCAATTGGTTTACTGTCAGAAGTAGCTTTATTATTAGTTAACTCCTTAATAAGCTGCCCCATATCAATTCCCGAGACGTTTTTTAGCATTTCAGGTGCAGTAGCCATTAATGAGGTAACGTAGTTGCTGACTCTCATCGCACCCTCACCATGACCGGTATCAACAACTGTTATTTTGTCGATAGCATTGATTGGTTCAGCAATTTTACCTGCCAGTTCAGGAAGCATCTTAACAATTATATCCAAGATGGCTGCTTCGCCAAACTTCGCAAATGCTTCAGCAAGCTTTTCTTTAGCCTCAGCTTCGGCTAATCCTCTTAACCGAATAACATCTGCATCAGCTGTACCCTTCGCCCGTTCAGCGTCAGCTACGGCTAACCCGTCTAAGCGTTTTTGTTCAGCATTTGCTCTAGCTTCGGCCTCAATCTTATATTGCATTGCTTCTGCTTCCCGCATTTTTCGGGCTTTTTCAGCCTCGGCGGACATCTCTACAGAGTAGCGATCAGCATCAGCTTTTTTCTTAACCTCAGCATCATATTGCTTTTCTCTTCGTTTGATCTCTCTTTCTTCAAGATCAATCTCTCGATCCTTACGGACAAGTTCAACCTTCATTTGCTCTTCAACAGCAATTTGCCGTGAACGGGCTTCTTGAATATGATAAGCTTGATCTGCTTCAGCCTTCGCCATATCCTGTTCCTTTTTAAAGGAGGCTACCTTCAATTGATTCTCTTTCATCGCTTCAGCAACATTAGTGTCTCTGATTAGCTCCGCCTTTTGACCTTGCTCTTCAGCTTGAGATTTCTTAATCCGTGAATCACGAACAGCTTCAGCCTCGGCGATCTCGGCATCTCGTTTTACAATCGCAATCCTTGGCTTACCTAATGCGTCTAAATAACCATTACTATCTCTTAAATCTTTAATGGTGAAGGAGACAATGTTCAGACCCATCTTCTTTAAGTCCTTGGCAGCTACCCCTTGCACTTCTTGGGCAAAACGGTCACGGTTGCGATAAACCTCTTCAACAGTCATTGTACCTAATATCGCCCGCAAATGACCTTCTAGAACCTCTTGAGCTTCACCCTTCAGTTCCTTGATGTCCTTACCCATATATTGCTCAGCAGCTGTAGCAACGTCCTCAATAGAACCGCCAATCTTAATAATTGCCACTCCATCAGCCATTACCGGTACCCCTTGCTCGGTATAAACCTCTGGAGTCGAGACATCCAGCTTATGAGAAAGTAAAGATAAGAATTCTGCTTGTTGAAAAATCGGCAGGATAAACGCTCCGCCTCCACGAACAATTTTAATTTTTCTTCCTGAATCATCCGTAAGTACATTTTTGGAACCGAGCATTGATCCTGTTACAACCATTGCCTCATCAGGGCCCACAGTTTTGTACCTTGACCAAAAAGCTATTCCAAAAACCAGAATTACGGCTACAACAATTGTTGGTGTGATTAAAAAATCAGGCACGCAATCACTCTCCTTTTGTTATTTTCTCAAAACGGGAAACATAAAGGACGCTTTCTTTTACCTCGATAACAACAACTTTTGTCCCTGATGGAACTGCTTCATTATCAAAGCTGGCGGCAATCTGGTTTGTATTAGCGACCCCTGCCTTCACTAGAACCTCACCATACCCGCCAAGGGGTATTGAGGTAATCACCTCAGCAATTTTGCCGCTTAGTTCAAAAATCGAGTAGCCCGTAGAGTTTTCGCTGTTCTTCATTGGTTTAATGTATACGAAGAAGACTAATACGGAAACTACGATCGCGGCGAGAATTGCAATGATCAGAATGGTATTTGGAGATAAGCTAGAATACTTAGTCAATGTTACTCCCGTACCACCAAAAACCGTTAACCCGCCAACAAAAACCATCGGGTTTAAAAAGTCAAAGCCATCAATAGCCAGTGCATCGAAGACACCATCCAGAGCATTGCCGACAATATCATCGAAGACTAGTGTAATAAAAGCAAAGATTATGCCGAAAATTAGAAAACCTGAGTAAACCTCTAGCATAATATTCCCCTCCTCGCTTCCCTATTTAATAATACGAATGACTTAGGAAAAAGATTCAATATATTGTAAAACACTACATTATTCTAGCATGTCTGACAGTCATTCGTTAAATACTAATCATTTTTAGAATTTCTTCTTTAAGCTTTTCTAGCTTAGTTAAGGCAAAAGAATATTTGTCAGCTACTACTGCGACATAGAATTTGATTTTTGGCTCAGTTCCCGAGGGACGAACCGCGATCCAAGAACCGTCCGCAAGCAGTATTTTTAGCACATTAGCTTTAGGTAGGGTAATTTCTGTAACTGTGGAGGTAGGATAAGCAATTTTTTGCCCTTTTAAATAATCCTCTAAACCGACAACCGGTATGCCATTGATGTTTTTTAGAGGGTTTTCTCGGAAAAAACCTACAATTTGTTCGATTCTTTTGCTGCCCTCAATGCCCGAAAAGGTTTTAGCGATTAAATCCTCAACGTGGAAGCTATGTTCTTGATAGATGTCCTCGAGAACTTCAAAAAGATTTTTGCCTAAAAGCTTATACTTTAAAACCATTTCCGCTACAAGTCCGGCAATTTGAACTGCGTCCTTGTCTCTAGCGATGTCATATGCCAAAAATCCATAGCTTTCCTCATAGCCAAACAGAAAGGAATACTGCTTAGAAAGCTCAAATTCACGGATTTTTTCACCAATATACTTAAACCCAGTCAGGGTGTTTACTGTTTGCACTTGATATTTCTCCGCAATCCGCTGACCCAGCTCGGAGGTGACGATTGTCTTTAGGAGAACTCCATTAACCGGCAGTCTGTTGGCTTTTTTTCGTTCCTCCAAAAGATAATTTAGAATCAGTGCCCCTAATTGATTGCCGCTTAGTCCCTGATAATCACCCTTGGCATTCTTTACTAAAACCCCTAAACGATCAGCGTCGGGATCGGTTGCCATTATTATATCGGCCTCTTGCTGCTTAGCTAGAATTTCTGCCAAAGCAAATACCGATAAATCTTCGGGGTTTGGAGCAGCTACTGTACGGAATTCCGCATCCGGATGCTCCTGTTCGGGAACAACATAAACATTTGTGAAGCCAGCTTGGGCTAATATCCTTCTTACTAATTTATTCCCGGTTCCATGTAAGGGGGTATAGACTATAGTAACCTGACCGCCATTTTTCTTAGTCAGCTCTTTATTAAGTTGAAGTTGCTCCACCGCTTGCAAATATTCCTGATCTATCTCGTCTTGGAGAACTGTTATTAAGCCAGAGTCCATTCCAGATTGCAGGTCAACAACATCAAAGTACAGCACATCTTCGATAAGTGCGATCTGTTCATAAATATCCGCAACAATCTCCTCAGTCACTTGCCCGCCAAATTGATTATATACCTTATAGCCGTTATATTCTGGTGGATTATGACTGGCTGTAATAACGATTCCTGAGTAAGCGCCTAATTTCCTAACAGCAAAAGATAATAAAGGAGTCGGCTTAAGCTCTGAGAAGAGATATACCTGAATATTCTTCGTAGCGAGCACCTTTGCTGCTTCTTCGGCAAATTCTTTGGAAAATTTGCGAGAATCATAGGCTATGGCTACTCCTTGCTTCATCGCTTTAGGTCCTTGACTTATTATGTAATTCGCTAATCCCAAGGTGGCCTTCCTAATAGTATAAATGTTGATGCGGTTTGTACCTGCACTAATAATTCCCCGTAACCCGCCGGTTCCAAACTCTAAATCTTTATGAAATCTTTCGGCAATTTCCTCGGATTGATTATGAATTTCCTTTAACTCTTTCAGCAAGCTTTCATCTAGTGTTTCGTGCTGCAGCCATTTACTATACTCTAATTGATAGTCCTTCATCTTCCACCACCTAAAATTCCGTTTAATCGACTTTCCAGAGACTATTCAGCTGGATCGTCCTGCCGTCTGTCATATTAATATGTAGCTTTCAATAATCTATGCTTCCCACGCAAAAACTGCAGAAGTAATTGCACCGCAATTCTTGAAGTCATGTTGCGGTAATCCTGAGTGGGGTCAATACAGACAATGTCCAGACCTCTGACGATTTCTTTACCGCCCAACCATTCCAAAGCATCTAAAAGCGCCCAAGCATCCATTCCACCCGGTCCAATCGCCACTGCTCCCGGCGCAAATGCCTGATCCAAAACATCAATATCTACCGATACATAAACTGCCTTTGTCTCTTTTGACGCAACCGCCAAGGCGTCCGTTAGAATATCCGTAATCGAGCGTGTCCGAACTTGCTGCATTGGATAAACGGTGATCCCTAAGCTTTCTGCTTCATAAGAATAGTGCTCGGCATTGGCATAATTCCTAATCCCGATCTGCACGAGGTTTTTCGGATTAATTATCTTACTGCTAATTAAAGTACGGAAGGGAGTACCGTTTGTAGGACCTCCATCCTCCAAATTACGAATGTCGTGATGAGCATCAAACTGAATTATGCCTATTTCATCGCCAATCAGTTTTTTAAAGGCTTTCACTGATGGCGCTGTTACAGAATGGTCACCTCCTAACAATAGCGGAATCATTTTCCTTTGTTTATCATAAAGCTTTGTTAATGTTTTTTCAATCCGTTCCTGTGAACCAAGTATATCTGTGGGGTGCATCAGGATATCGCCAAGGTCTTGGACGTCTAAGCTATTTAGATTAATTTTATCCTCCACTACAAAAGTACTGTATGCCGAAAAAAGCTCTCTTATCGCCTTGGGAGCCATTGAGGCTCCAGAATGGCTAATGGAGGATTTAGATAACGGTAGACCAACAATTCCAAAATCCACCTCAGCGGTTCCGTCCCAAGCTGTAATCCAATCGGCAATTTTTGTATCATAGCTATCACGAAAATTGGCTTTTCCAGCAGGATATAAATATTGATTATTCACCAAGCAACCTACCTCCATCCACAACAATTTTACCTTTCTTAATAACCTTGTCTACATGATTAACTCCATAATGATATGGGATATATTCGTAGCTTTGAGCGTCCCAGATCACTAAATCCGCTTGCATTCCGGATTCAATTCGTCCAACCTTATTCTCCATACCCAAAGCGTGAGCAGCATTTACAGTTACAGCGTTCCAGATTTCCTCCGGCAACATTTCTAAATAAAGGGCAGCTATTGTCATAATCAGCTGTAAGGATTCCGTTGGACTACTTCCCGGATTAAAATCTGTTGAGAGGGCAAGCGGTACTTGCTGCTGAATCATTTGCCGTGCCCTAGCAAACCTCTTTGAACGAAGATAAAAACTGGTTCCCGGCAAAAGTACAGCAATTGTCCCTGCTTTAGCCAGTTCTTCAATCCCTTGATCACTGGCACCTACTAGGTGATCTGCGGTCAGCGCTCCTAACTCCGCAGCCAATTCCGCTCCGCCGATTGGATGAATTTCGTCTGCGTGCAATTTCAACTTAAATCCGGCATTCTTGGCCTTTGTCAAATAGGCTCTAGATTGCTCGACGCTAAAAATACCCTCCTCACAGAAGATATCACAATAATCCGCCAAATTCTCCAGCTTAATAATGCTAAACATCTCACTCATTAATTCTAAAAACTCTTCTGTCCTGCCCTGATATTCCGCCGGTAGAGCGTGAGCTCCTAGAAAGGTCGCCACAATATCCGTCTGCTGCTCATTTTTTATCTCATTGATAACCCGCAGTTGTTTCAATTCTGATTCAACATCAAGACCATAACCACTCTTAGCTTCAATCGTTGTTGTTCCTAAACATAGCATCCTGTTAAGGTGCTTAACGGCTTTTTCTTTTAGCTTTTCTTTTGGCCAACTCCTTGTTTGCAGAACTGTCCGCAAAATTCCGCCGCCTTGTTTTAGAATATCCAGATAAGAGGCTCCTTGGATTTTTAACCGCAGCTCTTGCTCTCTAGATCCGCCAAAAACCAGATGGGTATGAGGATCAATTAGACCAGGAGTTACTAATTTCCCTTGAGCGTCTACTTGGCTTTTCACTTGATAATCTGCTAAAAAGGGGGCTAACTCCTCCTCTTTTCCAGCGAAGATAATTTTTTCACCCTGCAGACAAACAGCAGCGTTTTCTATTAAACCAAGCTCCAGCATTTCTTGACCTCTTCTTGGTCCTTGTGAGCCCTGCATTGTTAGCAGCTGTCCAATATTTTTAAGGCAAATATCTATCTCCCGTGTTTCTCCGCTCATTGTTCTAATTCCACCTCCCACTTCCTAAATTGCTGTACCTGATCTCTTTGCATCTTCTCGACAAGATTATTTATATCCTTGGAAATTATTCGATCCTCTGTCAACTTGGGAACTACTTCTCTAATCCAATCATACAGCCCCTTGGAAATTGGCGATAGTTGATCCTCGCCATGATGTTCCACCGCCAAAGCAGCGCAGATCCCTTCAATTGCAATAACATGAGTGGAATTTTTCACAATATCTTTAGCATGCCTTGCGGCAATAGTACCCATACTTACATGATCCTCTTGATTAGCTGAGGAAGGAATAGAATCAACACTTGCGGGATGTGCCAAGACCTTATTCTCCGAGACCAAAGATGCCGCAGCATATTGGGCAATCATCATTCCTGATTGCAATCCCGGATCCGGACTTAAAAAGGCTGGCAGTCCACCTAATGAGGAATTGACTAATCTTTCAATTCTGCGCTCAGAAATATTTGCTAATTCCGCCATGGTAATTCCTAAGAAGTCCATCGCAAAGGCGATCGGCTGCCCATGAAAATTACCCCCTGATAAAATATCTCCTGTTTCTGGGAAAATTAACGGATTATCTGTTGCGGAATTAATTTCTATTTCCAAGACCTTTTGCACATAATTTAAAACCTGCAAGATCGCCCCATGCACTTGCGGGATACAGCGAATGGTATAGGCATCTTGAACACGAATCTCTCCCTGTTTAGTAACCAGCTGGCTATTCTGCAGCTGCTCCCTAAATCTTCTTGCCACTTCAATTTGCTCTGCAAATGGTCTAGCCTGCTGAATTTGCTCATCAAAGGCGTCAATGATTCCCCTTAAACCCTCAATTGTTAAACCGGCAAAAAGATTGGCTTGGGCAAATAATCCTTTAGCCTTGATATAGGTCAGAATACCTACAGCTGTCATCGCCTGAGTTCCATTGATTAGCGCTAATCCCTCTTTTGCAGAAAGCTTAATTGGCTTAAGTCCCTTTTGTTGAAGTGCTTCATCACCAGCTACTCGTCTGCCATCGACAAATGCCTCGCCCTCACCCATCAGAACCAATGCCAAATGCGATAAAGGAGCCAAATCACCGCTTGCTCCAAGTGAACCTTGACTTGGTACAACAGGATGAATCTGCTTATTGATCAGCTCTAACAACAGTTGAAGAGTCTCGCGCTTGATACCCGAAAAACCTTTTGCTAAAGCATTTGCCCGTAAAAGAAGCATTGCCCGGCTTATTTCCTCGGAAAATATCTCGCCGACTCCACACGAGTGGCTGCGAATCAAATAGGTCTGCAGATCTTCTAAAGAACCCGTATCAATCTGCACATCACTTAATTTGCCGAAGCCCGTATTTACTCCATAGATAACTTTACCCTGCGTTATTGAATCCTCAACCAACTTTCTGGCAGCCTCAACCCGACTCCAAGCCTGTTCAGTCAGTGCTACCTGCTCCTTTTCTAAAACTATCATTGCTATATCATTAAATGTTAAGCTTTCTCCATCTAAATAAATCGTCATCTTCTCTTCCCCTCTCGTTCGTCAAAAGCCTTTCTTTCAGTCATCAACAATAAACCCCGTAATAATCTTCAAAGCCTAGGAACGCTTTACTTAACTAAAAACTTCAAAGGGAGAATTCCCAGGCAAATACTTGTCCCTGAAAATTCCCCCTTTATATGTGAACATCAAAAAAACCTTTACTTTAACAACTGTATTATACTCCAATAGAAAATAAAAAGTCTACAGGATTAAAAAACTATTTTCCCTGATAAATAAGCGCAATAGTATTTGCTCCGGCATGAGTCCCGATGGTTGCCCCAATCTTAATATAGACGACCTCTTTGAAGTTGGACAAATCAATCTCTTGAATCTCCTCCTGCAATCTTTTCTCATCCATAAAGCTATGCGCCAGAAAAATAATGCTCCGATCAAGATTATTAGCTAAGTCATTAATAAATTCCGATAAGTGCTTCAGACCCTTTTTTCTTCCTCGGAATTTATCTAATGATTTTACTAAACCATCTTCAATAGTTATTAGAGGTTTGATGTTTAAAATACCCCCAATAGTATATTGAGTAACCGATACTCTGCCACCCTTTTTTAAATTCTCTAAGGTGTCCAGCAGAGCTATGAACTTGACCTTCGGTCTGCGTATTTCAATTTCCTTAATTACCTCTTCGATGGGAAGGCCTTGCCCCAGCAGTTTGTCGGCATGAAGTAACAGCAACAACACAGTAGCCGAGACGTTTAAGGAGTCAACAATGTAAATCTCATTTTGCTCTTCTTGTGATAACATATTCTTTGCCAGCTCAGCGCTTTGGATAGTTCCGCTTAGCTTTGAGGATATTCCAATAAATAGCACCTTGTTTCCTTGCTCTAGTTCTTGCTTATAGAAATCTAAAAAAACCTGCGGGCTTGGCTGACTAGTTTTCGGAAGTTCGCTGCTCTTTTCCATCTCTTTGTAAAAGCTTTTTTTAGAGATGGTAACCCCATCCAAATACTGCTTATTATTCAAATGCAAGTGTAAAGGCACAACCTTTACTGAACGAGAAAAGTATGTTGCTAAATATGATTCATAATCGCTTCCACTGTCCACAAGAAAAGTTATTTTACTCATTAAGTTTCCCCCTTATTTATATTCCTACTATATTGAAGCAACTGTGTGCCGAAATACTTATGTGACTTTTGTCCTATATGCTTGTACTTTAAGTATAACTAATAACAATACCTCTGTCACGAATAATGTTATAATTTGTTGTACCGTGTCAATTAATGTCGAATCGAATCTCGTTATTATAAATAATCTATTATTATATATTACTTTAATAGAAAATTATTATTTCTCTATCAACTTTTTAACAACTGCATGATATGATAAGGACATAATTTATGAAAGGAGTTGCTATATGAATAAAAAGACAGTATTAGGCTGGACAATGTACGATTGGGCCAATTCTGCTTTTGCTACCACTATTATGGCAGCGATTCTCCCAATCTATTATTTCGATGTCGCAGCAAAAAGCTTAGAAGATTCCACAGCTACTGCCTATTGGGGTTATACTCAATCAATAGCGATGCTGATTGTGGCAATATTAGCGCCAACTATGGGAGCAATAGCCGATTTTTCCCGAACAAAAAAGCAATTCATGACATTTTTCATCTTTCTTGGGGCAATATCCAGCAGCCTGCTATTCTTCACAGGAGAAAATGATTATTTATTGGTTTCATTGTTATTTATTCTGGGAATGGTGGGCTTTTCTAGTGCCAACGTTTTTTATGATGCCTTTTTGCCGGAAATAGTTCCTCTAAAAGAGATAGATTATGTTTCTGCTAAGGGTTACGCCTATGGATATATTGGCGGCGGGATCTTACTGCTTATCAACCTTTTGATGATTATGAAGCCTGCTACTTTCGGGCTTCCAGGCGGTCTCTTACCGACCCAGTTATCATTTCTGTCTGTAGGAATCTGGTGGTTGGTTTTTTCAATTCCCTTTTTTAGGCACGTTAACGAAGACAGAAGCTTCAAACAGAACAAACCTGTAGATAAATCATATCTACGAATCGGGCTTGGGCGAGTAGTTAAAACCTTCATCGAATTAAAAAAATATCAAGAGCTTTTAAAATTTTTAATCGCCTTTTGGCTATTTAACGATGGAATCAGCACGATTATTAAGATGGCGACTATTTATGGTAGAGAAATTGGTATTGGTCAAAATGATTTAATAGCTGCTTTACTGATTACCCAGTTTGTCGGTATCCCCTTTTCACTATTATTTGGCAGACTGGCAGGCAAATTGGGTTCCAAAAGGACATTATTTATTTCTTTATGGTTTTATGTCTTGATAGTAATTTTAGGGTATTTTATGCAAAGCTCGTTGCACTTCTATATTCTGGCGGTTGCAGTCGGTTTTGTGCAAGGTGGCTCCCAAGCGATTAGTCGCTCGATATTTGGAAGTATGGTTCCAGAGAAAAGATCAGCAGAATTTTATGGCTTCTATGGTATCTCCAGTAAATTTGCTGCAATCTTCGGTCCCTTTATTTTTGCGATTGTAGGTCAATTAACTGGCTCTAGTAGATACGGTATTCTCTCTTTAATTCTCTTCTTCTTAATCGGTATCTGGTTACTATCACGAGTTGATGTCGAAAAAGGACAGCTAGAAGCTAAACGTACATAAAAGACAAAACAAACAAGACAAGGGGACGTTTCGCCTGTCATCTCAAAAGAAGACAAGCGAAACGTCCCCTGTCTTTTAACATGGTCTGCCTGTTTCATAAGAGTTGTTCCCAAGCAGTTCAGCTACCTCTTCGATGTCTGCGTAACCATCATAAAATGCCAATGCTGCTTGTAGGGTCTTAACTCCCTCCTCTTTCGCCCGATCAAGTATCTCATAAAAGCTCTCATTGCTTTCCTCACTATTATCCACCGGGTGAAACCATTTGGTCTTCTTAATATTTAGATAATCTACATTCGGTAAATAGTTCTGATTATGAGAAAAAGGTGAAATCATTTGACCTAACAATTTGTTTTTAAGACCTGTCGGATCGTACAAAACCTTTAGAGCCCGAATCATATCTCGATAGGACTTATTAACCTTTACCGCAATATCATCTGTAAGGGAGTAAACCTGCTCCATCAAATGGACGTGCAGCTCAATAATCTGCGACGGAAGGTTTTTACCCACATAAATCCTCTGATAGACCGGGGTCTTCCAAGTTAGAATTCCTTGTTCTTTTGCCAGTAAGGTATCAATCGTCGTTTCTAGTACCTGATGCTGATTTTTTTCTTCGCCAGACTTATGGATGATATAAGGATGGGCATTGCGGTCTAAGATATGATGAGCTATAAAGCCCAAAGCATAATATTTTAATATTGGATCATGCTCGGAAGATTTTACAGTCATCAGCAATTCCCTGAAAAATACTCCGCACTTTTCCTTGTGAAGCAGGCTCCCGAGCCTTGTGACGGATTTATCCTTACTCCATGGCCAGAAATTATAGTAAAAGAACGGATCAGGTCCCTGAGCACCTAAATGGAAGAACTTTTCGTAATTAGTAACATCTACTCCCGATTTTTCTGCTAGTTCATCAGCAAACAAGATATGCGTCCAAATGTTTGGCATTATTATCTCTCCTTAAGCAATTATTTACTTATCACTAGTTTCTCCATTTGTTTCCGAAAAAAAACAACATTTAGATCGACGAGTCAAGAATAAGGTGAGTAAAGTCGTTATTCAATTCTGTTAATTTTTTAGCAATATGCTGGTGACAGGTAAAGAAGATTATCTGATTAGTAGTTGCTAAAGCATTAAGGGCCTGTAAAGCAAAGCCTAAGCGCCTTTCGTCAAAGTTGACAAGCACATCATCAAGAATAACCGGCAAAGGTACCTGCTGGGAGAATTCCTCCACTAAAGCAAATCTCATGGCTATAAATAATTGCTCTACAGTACCTCTGCTCAAATGATTGGGCAAGAAACGAACACCATCGGCTCTTTCAACTTCGATTTCTGGCGACCCCATCGGAGCAACAATCTTGTGATAATTATTACCCGTCATTTGTTGAAAGTACTGCGCAGCTCGTTTGATTACCCTAGGCTGCTTTTCATTTTCATAAACCCTCATCGTTTGTGATAATGCCGACTGAGCCAAGCTTATTGCTGTATAATTCTTAACCTTATTTTTTAAATCTGCTTGTAATTTCACATATTCCTGATTTAATTCAGACAGAGTAAAATCCTCTTCCATTCTCTTCAATTGGTTTTGCAGACTGCCCTTTTTCTCAGATAATTCTTTTATGCTTTGTTCATCCGCACTAATTGCCCTGCTCAAACCGGCTATATTATCAACCAATTCTTGTTTATCTGCAGCATTTAAAGAAGATCGCAGCTTTTGATACTCTTGATCAGAACGACAGCCATTCTGAATACTTAAGTTTAACTGAGCTAGCTGGGTATTTAGCTCTAGGAAATCAGCATAACGCTTGGCCTGTCGATAGAAATCTTCTTTATCCTGAGACTTGGCATAGAGCAGAAGCTCTTGAAATTTGCTATTCTCAATATCGATCCTTTGGGTAATCTTGTTTTTTTCATCAACTAGGTCGGCCAACTGGCCTTGGATATTTATTAGTCGGCTACTAAGAGCTTGGTTATGTTTAAGCTGTTCATTTAGCCAATATACTGCTTCTACAGTTTTCCCAGAGAAATGCTTTTTACCGTTGGTCAACTCCATTAGCTGCTGCTCATATTCCCCGATGTTTTGATTAACAGCTGTCATTTTTGCAAGACTATTATGCACTTTAGCAATTAAATCCTTTGTTGATTGGATTAAAGCGATAGTCTCAAATACAATCATTGGAGAGAGGTCTTTTCTCAGATAGTTACTAGTCAACCAATCAGCAAGGATCTTTTTTTTCTCAACCAATTTCTCGGCTAAAGTCTCTTTCTCGGCTGAGAGAATTCTTCGTTCATCCTCGATGGCTTGCAGCTCCTGTAAATAATCCTTTCTTCTCAGAGCAGTTTCTTTACTGGACTGTTTTTCAATCATTTGCCGCTCTCGAAGCTCGGCAAGCTTTCTCATTACACTTTCATCGATAGTCGTAAATCCCAACGGCTGAATTAATCCTAAGATTGCCGTCTTTAGCTCGGTCAGCTGGTCGTCAACTGATTGAAGCTGTAAGCTAATTTGTTTCCTGGAGTGTTTTAATGATCGGGCTAAGCTTTTGTTAGAAGGGTTCTTAAAGACTGCTAGCAGCGAAGCGAATATAGCAAATGCCAATAATAGACCTGCATAGCCCCAAAGCTGAAGATAACTTAAAATCCCAGAGGTTAAGAAAATTAGCCCAATCATGACACCAATTAATAGACGACTGAGCGGATTACTGCTTTGCAGCACCTTTATCTGGTAGCTGATATTCACCTGCTGCTGCTGGAAATTGTTTTTTTGCCAGCTTTGCTCAAGTATTCTCTGCCAAAGATCCTTTACTTTTAGATATACTTGTTCTATTTCTGGGCTTGTAGATGAGTCAGGCTGCTCACTGATTTTCTGTAAATTTCGTTTGATCTCTAAGCTTCTTTTCCCTTGCAATTCCAGTTCCTTGCCTAACTGATCATGCTGCTTCTCGATGGCTGTGATCTGTCCATTCAGTTCTTGGAGAAACTGCTTATCCGCTAAAGAAATATCTATTTTTCTCACCGTCTCCACCGTGAAGGGTTGTCCTAATAAACTAAGATTCTCAGCTAGCCGATCATTTAAAGCAGTTTCCTCAATCTTCAACGTACTATTTTGTTTAATCTGCTCTTGATAAAAGCTAAGCTGATCACGTATATTAGTGATTCTCTCAGCATTCTCTTCAAAAAATGAATCGTAGTTTAGTGCCGCCTGCTCTTCTCTAAGCTGCTGCTCCTTTTCAGATACATAGCGATATTCCACTTCAAGCTCAGAAAGCCTTTCTGCTATTTGCTCTAATCTGGACAGACCATTGTCGGGAAATTGCAGGTCGCTAGGGTATCCGCTTAACTGTTTCTCAATTCCTATAATTTCTTTAAAGGGCTGATAATAATGATCAACTCTTTGCAACCAGTCCAGTTCGGATTTATTGAAGGTAAGATTTTGCTCGGTTGTTGACAGCTGTTTACTCAGCTGTTGAATCTCCTCAACAACTGATTGATGTTGGGCGTTTTTTTGCTTAAGAGCATCTTGTGACTTAGAGACAGACTCTAACTCTGCCAAGAGGAGGTTGATCTCCGGCTTTCTTCCACTATTTTTGAATAAGGATTGCTGTTTTTGCTCGATAAATTGCTTCATTTTTAAGATCTGCTTTGCAGCACCTGTTCCAGCATGATAAATAAAATCGTTTATTTGCTCATCCTGTAAGGATTCTAGCTGCTGCAGCTCTGTTAAACTAAAGGAGAAGATTTGTCGATAAACTCTCTCATTGATTTTGCCAATTAAAGTCTCAAGATACTCCTCATTAGCTGTTGACCCGTTTGGCAAATAGATCCTCACATCACCGACAGCCTTTTGCTGATAGACCCGTTCTACACGATATATTTGCCCGTTTTGTCCTAGGAAATTAATGACACCGCCAAATTTTCCCCCATGAATCGGTTCGAATCTCTCCTGATTAGTCCTTCGTCCAGCGAAACCAAATAAGACTGAACGAATAAAAGCCATGACAGTTGATTTGCCCGCTTCGTTCAATCCCTCGATCAGATTAATTCCCTGACCTAACTTTAATTGAGTATTCTCCAGCTTTCCAAAACCATAGATATCCAAGGAGTCAATAATCACTTAATTTCCTCCTCATCTAAAAAATAATTAATCCCCAGGTTAACTGCTTGCTGATATATTTCATCCCAATCATCGTCATCCAGCTCAAGCAAATGCTTCTTTATTGCTCTGTTCGTAAATAATTCAGCAGCCATCTCACGATTTTCGTCAAAATTGCCAAACTCTTTTTTGATTTGCAACTGCTGAAGATAATCAGCGAGGAAGGTCTCTTGTTTAAGCAGTTCTTCAACAGAATTTAGCGGTTTAGTGTTGATACAAAGCTCGCTTATCCAGATCCAAGGGGTTTTGCGTGCAAAAAACTCATTTAACACCTCAATTATTTCCTCGCCTTGATTGTCCTGATGCAGTAAATTATGCAACGGGGTATTACCCATTAAAATAACTTTCCAAATCTCCGGTTGTTTTGCTTCCGCCTCTTTACTATCAAGCAACTCTTCTAGATCATCAATTATCTTCGGAATAGAATTACGGTCTGTAATATCTAAGCTAATCTCCTGCCAAATAATTTTTGCTGTAGACAGCCAAGTTAACCGTTTAACCTGTTTACCATCAATTTCCACTAATGCACAGCCTTTTTCACCGGTTTCCTTGCTGTGCCTGCCTTGAGTGTTGCCAGGATAGACGATTGTCGGGGCATTTTCGACGATAACCTTCCGCTGATGGATATGACCTAATGCCCAATAATCGATATTTGAAGCTAACAAATCTTTTAGGTGACTTGGACAATAAGGATCATGCAGTAAGTCTCCATCTAGGTTAGTATGAAGCAAGCCAATATTAAAACTCTCCGTTGGTCTTTCTACTTGAAAGTCTTGAATAATATTTTCTTTAAATGCTTTGGTCGGATAGCTTCTACCCAAGATCTTTACTTGATAATCATTTTTGAGGAATATCCGCTGTTCAACCTCTGCAGCTGAAAAAAAATGCACAGA